>Ga0256839_1004993_pt1 | contig 12539 bp, 11 predicted proteins | sample 354166metaG_FD_185968 | JGI IMG/M metagenome (GOLD analysis project Ga0256839, IMG submission 185968) | Hydrothermal vent microbial communities from Mid Atlantic Ridge, Atlantic Ocean - 354-166 | ecosystem: Environmental > Aquatic > Marine > Hydrothermal vents | place: Atlantic Ocean: Mid...
AAGATCATTCGTCTCTATAACGCGGCTCATTGTGCGCCCTTCGTCTATCGGTTAGGACGCCAGGTTTTCAACCTGGAAAGAGGGGTTCGATTCCCCTAGGGCGTACCACACATTTCATGTGATTTCTATTGTCTCACGGCAAACTCGCTTATCGCTCATGCCTGCGACTGCGCGGGCTGTTCGCCCGGCGCCCCTTGGGTCGCATTGGTGCACCGTGTTCGTGATCTCTCTGCCCCGCTGCACCACCAATTTGCACCTGTGTATATTTAGTTAGAATACGGCGACTGCGGCCAGCGTTATCGCTCTTGCCTGCCGCCTACCCTTCTTAGAAAAACCATACCAGTAACAAGAAACAGGATTATTGGAATAATACCAATTCTTTGGCTGCCGCTGAACTGCGTTAGAAATGCCACCGCGAGTGAGCTAGACATTTGTAACGCTTGGCCTCGATGCGGTTCACAAGTTTTCGCGCACCGCAAAACTACCCGCAACTCCGTATGGAACAATTGGTTGGCGACATGCATTCAATAATAAAAATATTTTGGCAAACAGCTTTGCAAACGGCCAACAATATGTGGTTGGCGGAGCAAAGACCTCTTCGAATGCCGTCATTGTTAACGCAGGAGTAGTTTTCTCGCTGAGTGCCATGGTGGATGTTGGCTTCAATTACAGCGGCCAGTTTGGCATCGGTGGTAACTAGAGCGCTCCCGAAAAGTGGCAGCCGGTTTTCGGATAAGAAGTGCGTAGAAACAAATAGTTAGAGCGCTGGTGCGATTCAGGTACCCGCGAAAGTGCTCTAGGCTCATGCGGCCAAAGCATTGATTTTCGCAAAATTTCAAAAGTGCGGTAAACTCATACCGCAAAGCCATATTTGAGTAAATTGACATGGTGTTGAAGTGATATTCGAAGCCGACGATCATCTGCCGGCCCTGAATGGCTTAAATCACTTCAACACCTGCCAGGTTCAAGGGGGTTGTATGTTATCCCCTGGCAATCAATTTTGGTAAAAACCAAGCGCAGGAATTAATCGCTGTCGCCATCGCTGCCGTCGCTGCCGCCATCATTGCCGTCGCTGTCGCCGTCATTACCATCGCTATCGCCATCATTGCCGTCGCTGTCGCTATCGCCATCATTGCCGTCGCTGTCGCTGTCGCCGTCATTGCCATCGCTGTCGCTGTCATTGCTGTCGCTGTCGTATCCGCCCTTGCGGTCTTTATCATTATCATCGTCATAACCGGGCGTTCCGTCGCGGTCAGTCTTGTAAGATGAAGCGAGCTGTTGACCAGCATAAGCAGGTTTCGCTTCTGGTGTGGTACCTGCATTAGTATTCAATGCTGCATAGGCAGCTGAAGAAAGTAACGCGATTGAAAGAACTGCAGATACTGCTACTGTTTTGAGAGGATGTTTCATGGGATAGTTTCCTTGGTGTTTAGTTTATATGTTGTGGCCATTTGCAGGCCGTTGCGTATTCGATAAAAAGCTTTTAGCACCTATCAACTGACTGAAAGATGATGATCATTGTCAGTTATTTGTAAGGTTCGTCGTGATACGGGGCCGCATGTATAGAATTTTTGCTTTAATATTACTATTGCTTGCACTTCCTTATGCTGCAGTCATAAGCGACGTAGGAATTCCCAATGCTTATGCAGATAGCGATGGAGATTCGGGGGGAGATTCTGGGGGAGATTCTGATGGTGACGGTGATTCAGATGGCGGATCTGGCGATAGTGATTCAGATGGCGGCGCTGATAGTTCAGGCGATTCAGATAGTGATAGCGATTCAGATAGTGATGATGGCGATCAGGAGCGGTCGGGAAATCGTGACTATAAGTCATCTAAAGGAAAATCTCGCCGGTCTCACCAGAAATCAATTCGCAAAGCAGTTCAGCGAAAGCAGATTTTGCCATTAAATAAAATCAAACAACGAATTGCCAAATATACTAAATCCGAAATAATCTCCATAGAGCTTGAACGCAAACGATTCGGTTGGGTATACGAATTTAAAATCATTGACCGAAAGGGCCGACTGCTTGAGGTCTACATGAATGCCACAACCGGCAAAGTAATTAAATCGAAGAACAAAGGAAAACGGGGCAAATAAATGCGGCTTTTGCTTGTTGAAGATGACCCGTTGATTTCTCGTGATGTGGCAGCTGTTTTATCTAAAAACGGCTATCTGGTCGACACGGAATCTAATGGTGAGGAAGCTTGGTTTAAAGGCGACGTCGAAGAATATGCCGTGGCAATACTCGATCTGGGCTTGCCCGGTATGGATGGATTGTCAGTATTGAAACGCTGGCGCGAGAATAATCGAAATTTTCCTGTTCTTATTTTAACCGCACGCGGCAACTGGAGCGAGCGCGTTGAGGGCATTGATGCTGGCGCCGATGACTATTTGGCAAAACCATTCCAAATGGAAGAACTCCTTGCCCGGTTAAGGGCAATTGTACGCCGCGCATCCGGGCAGGCATCACCCGTCATCACCGCTGGTAATATGAGGCTTGATACAAGAACAAAATCCCTGACCGTCAACGGCTCTCCTGTAGAATTGTCACCGATGGAATATCGCTGTTTACATTTTCTGGCACTAAATCGTGACAAAGTTGTCTCCCAGATGGAACTGACAGAGCAGCTTTATGCGCAAGATTTTGAGCGTGACAGCAACTCGGTTGAAGTGCTGATTGCTCGAATGCGCAGAAAGCTGGGTAAGGGAGTAATCACAACCAAACGTGGATTCGGGTATACCCTCTCGGATGGAGATAACTCTTGAACTCTTTGAGGGTACGTTTTCTTTTGGTTTCTGCAATCAGTATTGCTTTGGCCCTCACAGCGGCAGGCTTCATCATGATCCGGCTGTTTGAGAAAAATCTGGAGCGCCGGGTAGAAGCTGAATTGACAAATTATATCAACCAAATTGCTGCCGAATTATCATTTGACAAAGATGGCCAGCTAACGCCGCCAAAAAAACTGCTGGACAGACGATTTGACCTCGCCTACAGCGGATTATACTGGCAAATTGACGACACGACAGAAAAAAAACAATTACGCTCCAGATCACTTTGGGACTTTGCTTTACCGCTGCCAGACAATCCTCATGCGGCCGGAGAAATTCACCGGTATTTCATTGAGGGCCCTGATGACAGCACGGTTATTGTTGAGGAACGGGAATTAACGGTGGCATCTCCATCGGGTGTGCGTCCAATTCGAATTAGTGCCGGTTTGGATTATAGGACAATTACCGACGCACGCAGTGAATTCGCACTTGATATGGTGCCTTATCTATTTGTTTTGGGCATTTTTCTATTAATCGGCTCTGCCATACAAATGACGCTGGGCTTAAAACCCCTGAAAAATATTCAAACCGGGCTTAATGCTGTCAGAGACCGGAAAAAACTGCGTTTAGATGGTAACTTTCCAGATGAAGTAAGGCCCCTTACTCAGGCAATTAATCAACTGCTGGATTCGCAAGACGAGACCATATCACGGGCACGAAAACAGGCGTCAAACCTTGCGCATGGATTGAAAACCCCACTTACGGTTTTAACCAATGACGCTAAAAAAATTGAGGCTATGGGCCAAACAGAATTGGCGAAAGAATTGATGGATCTTGCCAGGACAATGCGCACTCATGTTGATTATGAATTGGCCCGCAGCCGCATCACGCCTGAGCAAAACCAGCGGAAAAGCGATGGTTGTCCGCATGATATCGTTTTTGAAATCGTAAAAACATTACAGCGGATGCCAAATGGCGAATTAATTCAGTGGAATGTATCGGTTCCGAAAACGAGCACGGTAATGGTTGACCCGGATGATTTGAGAGAGTTGCTCGGCAATATTATTGAAAACGCGCTTAAATGGACAAACTCGATGATCGCAATCACGGGCAACGCCACAGAAAGCCGGTTTACACTGATTATAGAGGATGATGGCGCGGGACTGGACCCAAAACTGATTGATTCAATCATGCTACGCGGCATTCGCCATGATCAAAAAATTCCAGGCACCGGAATTGGGTTATCGCTCGTTCAAGAGATTTGTGAAGTCTACAATATCGATATGACGATCGAAAATCGGCAATCAAATGGCCTGAGTGTAACGCTTATCTTTGATGTATAACCAGTAATTAAGCCCCTGCCCCTAAAAACGCGGCCTCTAATCCTGGCGAATTCCATCAACAATACGGTAGCTTGGCTGGTACATTGTAACCAGCTCTTCAGCGGCCGTTGGATGAACCGCCATTGTTCGGTCGAAATCAGCCTTGGTCGCGCCCATTTTCATCGGGATTGCCATTAACTGCGCCATCTCACCGGCATCCGGTCCAAGCACATGGGCACCAACAACCTTGTTGCTTTGGCTGTCGACAATCAATTTCATCATGGTTTTCTCGTCGCGCCCGGAAAGTGTGTGTTTCATCGGGCGAAACACAGCTTTAAAAATATCGAGATTACCTATTTTTTCAGTGGCTTCCTCTTCGCTCATGCCAACGGTGCCAATTTCCGGATGGGAAAATACAGCGGTTGCGATGATTTCGTGATCAGGCATTTGGGCCTTGCCTAAAAACTCCGTGTCGATGAAACACATGGATTCATGAATAGCCACAGGCGTGAGCGGCACGCGGTTGGAAACATCGCCAACTGCCCAAATGTTTTCAGCACTGGTTTTTGAATATTCATCGACGACAATATGGCCGCTCCAGTCGAGCTCAACCGCAGCTTTTTCCAACCCAAGTTCACCCGTCAGCGGCAATCGCCCAATAGCCAGCATAACCTGATCAGCGCTCAATACCTCACCACCCGACAGCGTTACATTTAGTCGGGCTTCGCCTTTTTCAACCTTTTCAAATGTCTCTCCGCATATTATGCGCACGCCCTTCTTTTCCATTTCCTGATGCAAATGCTGGCGCAGATCCATATCGAAATGGCGCAGAATTTCAGGCCCGCGATAGACAATGGTGGTATCAACTCCAAGGCCGGCAAACACGCCGGCAAATTCAACGGCAACATAACCGCCGCCGGAAATTACAATACTCTTTGGCAACTGCTCAATGTGAAAAACCTCGTCTGAGGTAATGCACAATTCATGTCCGGGCAATTCCGGTTGCCTGTTTGGGGTTCCGCCAACAGCAATCAGAATTTTTTCGGCCGTTACAATTCGATCTTCTGCCAGCAAACGTACTTCATTTGGCCCCTCAAGCACAGCGCGGGAATTAAATATATCGGCATTGGCATTGTCGAGGCCTTTACGATAAAGTCCTTCCAGCCGATCGATTTCACGATCCTTATTGGCGATCAGGGTTGGCCAGTCAAAGCTTGTTTCACCGACGCTCCAGCCAAAACCTTTTGCATCTTCAAAATGTTCTGCAAATGATGCGGCATAGACAAACAGTTTTTTTGGTACGCAACCGCGAATTACGCAGGTGCCACCGTAACGATATTCCTCGGCGATTCCAACCCGTTTACCAAGGCCGGCAATTACCCGCCCTGCCCGCACGCCACCAGAACCACCACCAATTACAAATAAATCATAATCAAATTTCATAGAATTCATGCCCCGGCATCGTCACGCGTCATTGAGCGTTTTAGTTAAGTGTTTCGCTAACTATCTGCAAGGGAGTTTTCGCGATGCCTGCAAACAACAATCGCTCAAATAGCCGTAAATGGCCAAATTTTACTTACTGCATCACAGCTATTGAATTGGGTAAGGTGTCTAGCTCACCCAATTAAATATGACAACAAGCGCAAGTTAATTGATGCCCTTGTCCTTCATAGTTTTTTCAACCGCCAGATTTAAATCACGCACGATACCGGCTCCCCATATTTTTGAGGCCTTGTTCAATTCACGGGTGATAACAGGTGCTTCTTTCAACAATTTTTGTCCAGCAGACGAGGAATAAAAATCCTGAATTTTCTTCAACTCTTCTTCGTTGAACACCCGGCCATAAATTGCAGCGGATTCATTTTCCAAATCACCACGGCGTGGTGCAAGTTTCAATGTTTCCTCATCAACAATTTCCGAGACAATATCAGCAAGGTCGGGTCGAGCAGCGATAATGTCTGATTTCACCTTGTTGGAGATGGCGGGCAAAATACGGTCAAACTGATCGGTTGCACCAGATGCTGCGAGGGCGGATTTTGAAGCTTTCAAATGTGATGGAGAAAGCTCCTGGGCATTACTTTGTGTAACTCCAAGACTTCCCAACACTATAATTGTCGCCAATGCCCCGGCAAATTTGATTGTATTTTTCATTTTAACTCCACAGTTCCGAATTTAAAAACGCCTAAGAAGCGTTCAATATTTGAATTCCATTTGTTCCAGCCAGAATAGCAGTTTTAGCGATATTGATAAACAGGCCATGTTCCACAACACCAGGAATTTGCAACAAACCATCTGATAACGCTTTTGGGTTGGGAATACGGCCAAAAGATGCATCCAGAATCAGATGTCCCCCATCGGTAACAAATTCTTTTTGACCGTTTAATCTCAATATCACATTACCGCTAAGATTAAGAGATCGCGCAACATTTTCAATCGCAATTTTTGTTGCAGCCAGGCCAAAAGAGTTTACCTCGATAGGCAGATCATAGGCACCCAATGTTTCGACCAGTTTGCTTTCATCGGCAATCACCAACATTGACGCGGATGCTTTTGCAACAATTTTCTCGCGCAACAGCGCGCCGCCACCGCCTTTAATCAGGTTTAATTCTCTATCTGTTTCGTCGGCTCCATCAATTGTCAAATCAAGGACAGGTGTTTCCTCAAGCGTTGTTAGCGGAACCCCCAGCTCACGACAAAGGTCGGCAGTACGTTCCGACGTCGGCACCCCGATAATCGACAATCCCGCATCAACTTTTTCGGCAAGCAGCTTGACGAATGCATCGGCGGTTGAACCGGTGCCAATGCCCAGTTTCATTCCATCTTGAACATAATCAAGAGCGGCACGCGCTGCTGCGGTTTTCAGATCATCGGACATTTTTGTTTCTCGAACTTTTATTGGTGTATTCACATCAATGATTATTGTTACCCTCTATTTTCAATGGAAGAAACGAGATTTGAAAATTAGAGTAAACGTGATAAAGGCAGCTTTTTGATGTATCGACTGCTATCACGAAGTCGGAACTGATACCAGCTTTTTGCTTGATCTGCGAGAGAACATACATATTGGGGCGACAGGTTATGAATGACAATAAACGCCCGGTTCTGGTCCTCGACCTGGATGGGACTCTGGTCAATACAAAACCTGATCTGGTTGCAGCTCTCAATGTGGCAATTGAAAGCGTTGGACTTGCGCCTGTCCCTGATGAACTTATCGGACATGGGGTTGGGCAAGGCGTGCGGGCGATGCTGGCAAAATCGTTTAGCCATTATGATGAGCCACTGTCAGATGAGCTGCAGGACGAGTTGTTTGTAAAATTCATAAACTATTACAGCAATAATATTGCTAATTTTTCAAAGCCATATTCAGGCGTTCAAGCCGCTCTGCGTACTTTTAGCAACAGCGGATGGCATTTGGCAGTGTGTACCAACAAGCCCGAAAACATGGCAAAATCGCTACTGAATGCGCTTGATATGGATGACCAGTTTGCAGCTATCTGCGGGTTGGATACTTTCCCCGTCAGCAAGCCACATGCGGACCACATTTTGAAAACCATATCTATGGCCGGTGGACGCGTGGAAGGTTCGGTGATGGTTGGCGATACGGCAACGGATGTTGACGCGGCAAAGAATTCCGGCATCCCTTCAATCGTAGTGGATTTTGGATATTCCCCAACGCCCGTTCAATCATTGGGGGCGAGCAAAATAATTTCCAATTTTGACCAATTATGGGATGCGGTAGAGCAAATCTAAATCAGCTCAATCAGCCGCGTTGGCGCATATGAAATGGCCCTCGTATTTGTTGTAAAGTGACGGGCGGGCTGGCCAAGCAATTTAGTAAGCTTTAAATGTCGGCCCGTGCACTGGCGGTTTTCTTAATTGCTTTGAGCAGTTGTCTGTCTCGCCCATACATATCTGAATAGAACTGAACCTCACCTGCTTCGCTTGGCCAGGCGGTAAAATAGGCCACATAAACCGGTACTTGCTCCTTCAAAAACTGGGTGTTATTGCGCTTGGTGCTTAAACGCGACCTGACCGAAGCTATATCCGTACCCAGTACGGCTGCAGCCATTGCCCTTGGGCTTTTAAGTCGTACACAACCATGACTAAGCGCCCTTTTACTGCGCTTGAAAAGACTTTTTGCGGGCGTATCATGCATGTAAATACTGTGCTTGTTGGGGAACAGAATTTTTAACTCACCAAGTGCATTTTTGGGTCCAGGGGTCTGGCGTACATTATATCCAAAGTTTGCCCCAACACTGTACCAATCCACACTGGCAGATGAAATTCTTCGGCCAGATCTGGTCGTCACCTCATAGCCGCGCTGGTCCAGATAGGCTGGGTTTCTGCGCAGTTTTGGCAACATTTCATTGACCAGAATTGAGCGCGGCACGCCCCAATAAGGATTATAAACAACCTTCTCGATTTTGTCGTAGAAGAAGTTGGTTTGATTGGAACGCTTGCCAACCACAACCCGCATAGACAGCTCTTCGCGCCCACCAGATAAATAAGTCGCCCGATAGGCCGGCTGGTTGATAAACACGTGACGGTTGCCAAACTTTCGCGGGTGCCAACGCAACCGTTCCATTGACACAATGATGCTGTTAATCTTGGTTGCAACCGGTGTATCACTCATTTTTGATACGGTTCTGCTGCCGATAATACCGTCTGGCTTTAATTTGTTTTCTTTCTGAAACCCTTTTACCAACGCCACAAGGTCTGGCGTATAGGTTTCCGTACCATCATAAAAATACAATTCAACCGCATATTTCTTCAGCAACTCTTCCGAACCACGGTGTTTAATGGCTTTGACAATGGTGGGAATTTGGGCATGCGATTTGCCCGGCCGCACAAATGTATCAGGATCAATAACAATTGCATCATCGACCGTTTGGCGAAGTTCTGCCAAAGTTCTCACGAATGTGGCAAATGCAGGATGCTCCGGGTGAAGCGAAATCAGGTATTGAGCGGGCGCATCAAAGCTGGAATTATCCGGCAAGGAAGGTGTTAGAGGAATATTTGTGGCATCGACACTGGCTGTTTGGATGGAGCCCGTTACCTCTTGTGTGGAAACCAGATTATCCTGTACCCGGTTACGAGTGGCATGCAATTTTGCCAGCACCTCGGAGGGCTTTAGCTTTTTCCTTGGGAAATCATGGTATCCGCTTAATTTATTAGGATTTATCACGCCGCCATTTGCATCAAGTGCATAGCGAACTGCGCGCAGCGACATCTTCATCTCAAACTTGATAAGCTTTGCCAGCACATCTGAATACGGCTCTTCTGCGGGCGAAAACTCGGGTAATTTCACCAGGTAATCATTACTTTGCAGGCCATATTTATCGGCGGAACTAAAAACCCCGATTACGTCTGCCGCATCGATATTGGGTTTTAGGTCTGTCACCCAGATAAATTCAGGATTCTCGCTGTAATGGGTAATAATTGCCTTGGCAATGTCTGCGCGCGCCCGCAAATCGACACCATCTACAAATTGCAATGCTTCGGCAAATACCATCCGATTTTGGTCAACCTGACTGGTTTGCGGGCCGTAATATCCCAGACTGGGTGCCAGTTTTGCAAGACTTGAAAAATTAGACTTTTTCAACGCTTTAGGGCGATAGTTATAAAATTGTGCAGCCTTGATCCGTGGCTTTTTCACAACCACGCGCCGCTGTTGGCGTGGTTGGACTATCGCTTGTTCGCGCTGCAATCGACGGTTTTTGCGATTGTTTCCGTTAAACAATAACTCAAACAGTGACTGCGCTTCGACATTTGGCACAGGTGTAGTAAATGACGCAGTGAGTGCCGCAAGCACTACCAGCGTTGGTTTGATAAAATGGTTTTTCATATTGTTTACCGCCACTCGAATGCCATGAGGAATTTTGGTTACTATAATGAACGATTTATCGCTGATAAAGTGTTAATATAGGAGTTTTCCGCACATTAAGTTGAAGATACCACGCCTTACCTGGTTGGATCGTGCCATTGGTCACATTACCGCAACAGCAACAGTTTGGCTGAAAGTGCGCAAATTCTGGTCCAAAATTCCACGGTTCGAATGATTGGCACAAACTCTTTTCTTGCATCCTCGGATTTACCAGAATAGTTTTATATTCATATTCAAGAATACAATTTCACTCTGAACAATCGGGATATTTATGGCTATCTGCAAATCTGTAATCGATGCTATTGGCAATACGCCCCTCATTCGGCTCAACAAGGTGTCTGATGAAACCGGCTGCGAGATTTTGGGTAAAGCAGAGTTTATGAATCCCGGTCAATCGATCAAAGACCGTGCGGCCCTTTCGATCATCAATGATGCGGTTGCCAAGGGAAAAATTCAACCCGGAGGCACCATTGTAGAAGGCACCGCTGGAAATACCGGCATTGGTATTGCTATGGTCGGCAACGCCCTTGGTTACCGCTCTGTCATTGTAATGCCTGACACGCAAAGTCAGGAGAAAAAGGATGCAGTTCGCTCCTTTGGCGCGGAACTTATTGAGGTTCCAGCGGTCCCATATCGAAACCCGAATAATTTCGTCCATGTCTCCAGTCGCATTGCAGAACAATTGGCAAAAAGCGAGAAAAATGGCGCTGTTTGGGCGCAGCAATTTGATAATATTGCCAATCGACAGGCCCATATTGATACGACCGGCCCGGAGATCTGGCAGCAAACTGGCGGTAAAGTCGATGGATTTATTTGTGCCGTTGGCTCTGGTGGCACATTGGCCGGCATTGCCACCGCCCTTCGAGACCGCAAGAAAGATGTCAAAATCGGATTGGCAGACCCGGGCGGTGCTGCACTTTATGAATATTACAAGAATGGCGAATTAAAATCAGAGGGCACATCCATCACCGAGGGCATTGGCCAAATCCGCATTACAGCAAATCTGGAAGGGCTGGAAGTCGACTTCCCCTACCGGATTACCGACAATGAGGCTCTACCCTTTATTTTCGATCTTATGCAAAACGAAGGTTTGGCGCTTGGTGGCTCGACTGCAATTAATATTGCCGGAGCCGTTCGCATGGCAAAAGAAATGGGGCCGGGCCACACGATTGTGACGATTTTGGCAGATTATGGATCGCGCTATCAGGCGAAGTTATTTAATCCGGAATTCCTGCGCTCGAAAGAACTACCCTATCCAAAATGGATGGAAGAAAAAAGCGCAATCGACATTCCGTTTGAGGACGTTTAGTAATGTCATTTGATACCAAAAAACTGTTCATTGATGATGCTTATCTTGTATCGATCGAGGCCAATGTTGTTGGTATAAATGCTCGTGGAGGCATTATTCTTGATCAAACCAATTTTTATGCAACCAGCGGCGGTCAGCCCGGTGATAGCGGGAGTTTTGAGCGCAAGGATGGGCAAAAAATCGATATAGCACTCGCGGTTTACGGTGACAGCAAAGAAGAGATCGTTCACGTACCGCAAGCGGATCAGGCCGTGCCGGAAATTGGCGAAAAGCTGGTTCTGAAAATCGATTGGAACCGGCGCCTCAAGCTGATGAGGATGCACACAGCCCTTCACCTTTTAACCGTTATTGCCCCCTACCCGATCACAGGAGCCAGTGTGAGCGAAGATGTATCGCGGGTGGATTTTGATATTCCTGATCTCGATACCGACAAGTTTGAGGTTTCTGATAAACTGATGCAGATGGTCAATGCTGATCATAAGGTTTTCACCCGCTGGATTTCAGAAGAAGAACTCGAAGCCAATCCGGGCCTTGTGAAGTCCAAAAATGTTCGACCACCCAAGGGGCAAGGCAAAATTCGGCTTGTTTGCATCGGTGATAATGGTGAAATTGATACCCAACCCTGTGGCGGTACCCATGTGTTTTCCACCGGGGAAATAGGTGAAATTTATATTGCAAAAATTGAGAAAAAGGGCAAACAAAACCGCCGCTTTCGGGTTGCAATGGGCACACGCCCCAACCATTAATTAGCTTTAGAACCAACATCGAAAAGGTAGCAGACCAAATGAGTAGCCCAGCAAAAACAGTGACCGCGGAATGGTTGAACGAGCACCTTATAGATCCATCCGTCAAGATCATTGATGCATCGTGGTATATGCCTGGCGCTGAGATGAGCGCGCATGAGATATATGAGGAAGGGCATATTCCTGGCGCAGTGCAATTCGATATTGATGAAATTGAATTGCCAAATTCGGGCCTGCCGCACATGCTGGCGAGTGAGGCCGACTTTGCTGCGAGTGTCTCCAAACTTGGCATCAGCAACAATGATACAATTGTTATTTATGACGGCATTGGGGTGTTCATGGCGGCATCCCGGGTCTGGTATAATTTTGTAATCATGGGCGCAAAAGACGTGCGTTTATTGTCGGGTGGAATGCCCGCGTGGAACCGGTTAAATTTTCCATTGGAAACAGGCCGCCCGGTGCCGGAGCCTGCAATTTTTACCGCCAATTTTGATGAATCCAGAGTAAA
>Ga0256839_1004994_pt1 | contig 12537 bp, 13 predicted proteins | sample 354166metaG_FD_185968 | JGI IMG/M metagenome (GOLD analysis project Ga0256839, IMG submission 185968) | Hydrothermal vent microbial communities from Mid Atlantic Ridge, Atlantic Ocean - 354-166 | ecosystem: Environmental > Aquatic > Marine > Hydrothermal vents | place: Atlantic Ocean: Mid...
ATACTTGGCCGCAGTTGGGCCTGGGTGACTGGCAAATCCGGTGGAAACTCGTCTCCACGGGCCTGCTCCCGAATAAACCGCTTTACAATCCGGTCTTCCAGCGAATGAAAGCTGATCACGGCCAGACGCCCACCCGGCGCCAACACTTGCAGCACTTGAGGGAGCACCTCCCGTAGATCATCCAGCTCCTGATTCAGGTGGATCCGGATGGCCTGAAAGCTCCGCGTGGCTGGATCCTTGCCCAGTTCGCGGTGCGGTACACTTTCTGCAACAAGCCTTGCAAGCTGTGCGGTGGTATTCAGCGGCGCCCGGGTTCGTGCAGCGACGATATTACGCGCAATACGACGTGAGAAACGTTCTTCACCATACTCCCACAGTACTCTGGCTATCTCCTTTTCATCTGCCGTTGCCAACCACTGTGCAGCACTCAAGCCGCTCCCCGGATCCATCCGCATATCCAGCGGCCCATCCTGACGAAAACTGAAACCACGATCAGCATCGTCCAGTTGTGGCGAGGAAACGCCCAGATCCAGCAATATGCCGTTGACCTTGCCGAGCCACTCCCTTTGCCGTGCCAGCTCCTTGAGCCTCACGAAAGAGCCCTGTTCAATGGAAAACCGCTTTTCACTCCTGAATCGCTCATGCGCAGCCCGGATCGCATCCGGGTCCTTGTCGATAGCCAGCAAACGCCCTTTGGGGCCCAGTCGCTGCAAAATCATGCACGTATGTCCGCCTCGGCCGAAAGTTGCGTCGATGTAGTAACCGTCTGTACGGATATTCAATCCATCCAGAGCCTCATCCAGCAGCACTGGATGATGATGTTGAGAACAATTAGTCATAGCCTCTAGAGAGACAGCGTTTCCAGATCAGCAGCCAGTTCGCCATCATCCTCTGTCAGCCACTGCTCCCTGCAGTCACTCCAGCGCTGCTCATCCCACAATTCAAATTTGTTTCCCTGCCCCACCAGCATCACTCGCTTTTCCAGGCCAACACATTCGCGCAGCAACGGCTGCAACAGTATGCGCCCGGCCCCGTCCATCTCCACCTCGGTCGCATGTCCCAACAGCAGACGCTGGAGTTTGCGAGTCTGCTTGTTCAGAGCAGGCAGGCGCACCAGCTTGCGCTCTATCACTTCCCATTCCGGCTGGGGATACAACAGCAGACAAGGGTCGTTAGGATCCACCGTAACGACCAGCTGCTTGTCACCATTGTCCTGTAGCAGCTCACGATATTTGGTGGGAATGGCCATGCGGCCCTTGCCATCCAGCGTGAGTGCATTCAGTCCCCGTAGCAAAATTCTGCTTCCTCTGTTGGTTGATGTGGATCCATTTTGTCCCACTTTGATCCACTTTATTACTCCTTTGTCACACTATATGAGTACAAACCAATCAGGTCAAGGGAAATTGATCACTAAAAAGCAAAAATTCTTGCTTTGCACACAATGACTTAGAGAATCCGACGGCTCATGGAAGCCGGCAATAAACATGCCGAAACAATGGGGTGTTTAAAAACAGAAAGTTAACAACAAAAGGTATAGTAAAATCTAGAACCGTGCCGAATTGGAACGAAGATGGGAAGCCCCGTGAAAAATATGCACAAGTTGTTTTTCCTGACAGCGCGAAAGAAAAATCTGTTATTCAACGCGTCCCTGGCAAAAAGAGAGGAGAGCCGGCCGATAAGCCGGGTTCTGTCGTGGACAGTCATTCATCTGGGATACACGTCACCGTATACCTCAAGCAACCTACCCGGGAACCGCGCGGGCCACGCATTGTTCCCCTATTTGGTCTTGCTCCAGGCGGGGTTTACCCTGCCACCGGTGTTACCACCGGCGCGGTGCGCTCTTACCGCACCATTTCACCCTTACCGGCACCTGACGGTGCTTAGGCGGTATATTTTCTGCGGCACTTTCCGTAGGCTCTCGCCTCCCAGGCGTTACCTGGCGCCTTGCCCTTCGGAGCCCGGACTTTCCTCCGTACCCTTGCGGATGGATACAGCGACTGCCTGGCCAACTCTCCTTATCTATTATAGTGCATAAACCCATTCGGTTGTTCAGCTTTTTATCTTTGTTAAAACTCTCTACTGTTTATCGCCAATAATGTGGCGATACAACCGGTTTTTTTTCTCGCCCGTGATTTTTGCCGCCAGTTCCGCCGCCTGTCTGGAGGGCAACTCCGCTGCCAATATTTCTACTGCTCTTTGCGCCTCTGCATTGATCCCGGCACCTGACCGGTATTTGGTCGCACCCCGCACCAGCAACACGAACTCTCCCCGCCGCCGATTGCTGTCCCCGGCTATCCATGCTGACAGCTTTTCCAGAGTGTCACCATGGATAGTCTCGAAGGTTTTGGTCAGCTCTCTGGCGATAACGGCCTGCCGCTCCGTTCCAAAAGTCTCTTTCATCTGCTGAAGGGTGGCGCAGACTCGATGGGGTGATTCGTAAAAAACCAGCGTTCGTGTCTCATCAGCCAACATCTGCAGGCGTTTTTGGCGAGCACTGGCCCTGGCAGGCAAAAAACCCTCGAAACAAAATCTGTCGACGGGAAGCCCGGAAACCGATAGCGCCGCAAGAATGGCGCTCGGACCCGGTATGGGTATCACCCGAAGACCGCGTTCACGGGTAGCGCTTACCAAATGGAAACCGGGGTCGCTGATCAATGGCGTCCCTGCATCGGAGATCAAGGCAATCGACACACCACTATCCAGCCGCTCAACCAGTTTTGCCGCCTGTTCCCGCTCATTGTACTCATGCAGGGCGATACAGGGGGTGTTGATACCGTAATGGTGCAGCAATCTGGCGCTATGGCGGGTATCTTCCGCAGCAATCAGTTGCACCTCATCCAGCACGGCAACGGCGCGGTAAGTAATATCCGCCAGATTCCCAATGGGTGTAGCCACGACGTAGAGCGTTCCGGGTGAAAGGATGGTCTCGGGAGTCATTCTTGTTACAATGCGTGAACCGTAGTCACTGTCGCTACCAATCTAACAAGTTATTGCAGTCAAGTCATGCCAAGATTTTTTTTCGTTGTTTCTGTTTTTCTTGTTGTGCTCGGTCTGAGTTCCTGCGCAACAACCAAACCGCCACAACCCGCATTTGCTGATCCGGTCACACCAGCCAAAACAACAGCAGAACGGCAACGTTACCTCAAGATAGCCCGCGAATACACCCGGCTTGCCAGCACCTCGTCAGCACCGGAACGGCAGGACTATCAGCTGAGAGCCGCCAATATACTGGCATTGGGGAATTTCACCGAACATGCACGGCAGATTCTCGGCGCCATTCCCGAACAGGCGCTGGACGACTCACAACATATACGCAAACACCTGTTAAGTGCCTATATTGCCATTCTCGAACACAAACCCCAGGAGGCGCTACAGCTGCTTCAGTCTCCTTTGCCGACAAACGCCCCGACAGCCAGAAAGGCGGACTATTATCGTTTGCGAGCCACTGCTTTCAACATGGAAGGAAAGCATTTGCATAGCGCCCGTGAACGGGTAGCACTGGAGCAATTGTTAACCCGACCCGGCACTATCGACAAAAACCGTCAAGCAATCTGGCAATCGTTGTCCAGATCAGACAAACAGATACTCGAAAAAGTGAAAACACTGCCGCCGCCTCACGTTTTAAGCGGCTGGATAGAGCTGATGCGCATCTCCAAGTCCGCCCGCTACAACTCGCAGCAGATGCGTAAAAAGCTGGAGCAGTGGCAAGCGGATTTTCCCGGCCATCCGGCGGGAGGAGCCATCCTGACCGCACTGTACGAACAGAGCGAGCGTATTATCTCCCTGCAACCGGAGACTATCGCCTTGATTTTACCGCTGAGCGGAAATCTGAAACCGGCCGGTGAAGCCATCCGGAACGGTTTTATTTCAGCCTACTACGCCAGAGAGAGCCAAGATCGGGATAACCAGCAGATCCGTATATATGATGCAAACGGAGGAACAGATATCCGCGAAGTGTACCAGCGGGCAGTAGCGGAAGGCTCTGATCTGGTTGTTGGCCCGCTGGATAAAAATGATCTCACCCTCCTGGTGGATTCCGGCGCATTGACAACCCCGACACTGGCGCTGAATTATATGGACGCAAACGATGGCCGCTTTTCCGATAACCTGTTTCAGCTGGGTCTTTCACCAGAAGATGAAGCGCGCCAGGCAGCCAGACGAATCTGGACGGATGGACACAGTCAGATTGGTGTCATCTACCCCGATACTCCGTGGGGGCAGCGGGTAGCAAATGCCTTCATCTCTGAATGGGAGAAAAATGGCAGCCGAATCGTAGCTATCCAGTCATACGATGATAGTGGCCAGGATTTTTCAACACCGGTTGCCAGGTTGCTCAAGACGGCCGAAAGCAACGCCCCTGCTATCGATGCCAGAAAGACAACATCAGCAGAAAACAGGAACAAGGAGTCGGCCACAAAACCACCTATTGGTGTCGATGCCATATTTATGCCAGGCTTTCCGCGCCAACTGCGTCAGCTCCGGCCCCAGCTTCGTTTTCATGACGCAGGCAATATCCCGGTCTACGCTATATCTCAGGTCTATACAGGTAAGCCAAACCGGATGATGGACAGCGATCTTAACGGAATTCGCTTCTGTGACATGCCGTGGATTCTGGACACCACTAACGGCAACAAAGAGTTGCGCAACGACATCAAGAAGAATTTTTCTATCGCTCCGGACTCCCAGATTAATCGATTGTATGCACTGGGAGTCGATGCCTATAACATTATCCCGGCGCTGGCATCCCTGCAGAGTCAGTCCTACGAACGCTATGATGGAGAAACCGGTACACTGATGATGGGCGAAAGGGGGCGCCTTCACCGTCGCCTCTCATGGGCTGTATTTGAGCGGGGCATCCCCCGACTCCTGCCACTGGCAGCAATCCCCCCTGAATGAGTCCAACGGCAAGGCAACAGGGGCAGCAGGCTGAAGAGGCTGCCTGCAAGTATTTGCTGGCGAACGGGCTGGAGTTATACAGCAGAAACTACTACTGCCGACATGGTGAAATAGATCTGATAATGGGTGATAACAACACCCTGGTTTTCATCGAGGTCCGCTACCGTTCATCCAGCCGTTTCGGTTCAGGGGCAGAAACAGTTGGCCCCCGCAAGCAGGCCCGAATCGTCGCCGCCGCAACTCATTATCTGCAGGCGAATCCCAAACAGGCCCGCCGGCCAGCACGATTCGATGTTATTTTCATGCGCTCCACAGACGCTATCCAGTGGGTCAAAGATGCCTTCCAGAGTAGATAATCCCGACCAACCTCTCTCTTCAGTATTTCTTGAGAAACTGGAACGGACCGTTCGCAGTGAAAATCTGCTGACCGATCCTGCCGACACCTGGGTCTATGGCTACGATAACAGCCGTCGTCAGATTCCCCCTTCGGCGGTCGCCCTGCCTGTTACCCATCAACAAGTGGTGGATATCGTCAAGCTGTGTAACCATTTTTCCGTTCCCCTTACACCAAGAGGCCGGGCAACCGGTACGCCAGGGGGCGCCGTCCCGTTGCATCATGGCGTGGTACTCTCCTGCGAACGAATGAGTCGCATTCTGCATAACGCCCCGGAAGATCGTTATATGGTTGCGGAACCCGGTGTCATAAACGCTGACGTTCAGAAAGTAGCACAGCAAAGCGGTTTTTTCTGGGCTCCCGATCCAACCAGCGCTGCATTTTGCACGATAGGAGGAAATCTTGCCTATAACTCCGCCGGCCCGCGTGCTGTCAAGTATGGAACACCGCGCGAAAACGTTCTCGGTCTGCGGGCTGTCACTGGTGCTGGTGAAGAGATTCGCACCGGCGTATGTACCAGCAAAGGGGTGGTGGGCTATGATCTGACGCGCCTTATCATCGGCTCTGAGGGCACGCTGGCAATCATCACGGAAGCTACTCTCAAACTGATCCCGCTAGCACAAACCAAACGAACCTTGCGCGCCATCTATCGGGATATTCAAACCGCTGCCGCAGCCGTATCCCGCATTATGGCACAACCGGTAACACCCTCGGCCCTGGAATTTATCGATGGCAATGCCATCAATATGATTCGGAACTACAGCAGTGCCAGCCTCCCTGCAGAGGCCGGGGCTCTACTGATGATCGAGGTGGACGGGATAGAGGCAGGTATCGATGCCGCCACCACAATAATAACCGAGGCCGCCGGAGGAGCGGGTCTGGTGGATCTTCAAACTGCACGTAGTCAGCAGGAAATCGAATCACTATGGGCAATGCGCAAGGCGCTTTCACCCGCCCTGCGCACTATTGCACCGAAAAAAATAAATGAAGATGTCGTGGTACCTGTATCGCGTATGGCAGCACTTGTTACCGGACTGGATCAACTTGCAAAAAAACATGACATTACCATTATCAATTTCGGACATGCCGGGAACGGAAATATTCATGTCAATCTGCTAATTGACCCCACAGACCAGCAGCAACTTCTTCGCGCTGAACGCTGCCTGGATGAGCTGTTCACATTGGTGCTTGAGCTCAACGGTACACTATCTGGCGAACACGGGGTTGGTATCGAAAAAAGAAAATTTGTCAGCAGGGAAATCGAGCCGCAAACACTTGCTTTGATGAAACGCATCAAGGAACAGTTCGATCCGAATGGAATTCTGAATCCCGGCAAGATGTTTTCATAACCATTAGGTATCGCCAAACAGTTACCCTGAGGAGCTTTTCGAGAAGGCGTTACTTGATTACCTTGAGATGGGGGCGAGAGGAGCCACCACCAGAGCTGTCCAGTAGCGGTTCATCTCCACCACCATTATCGTTTTCATTGAACATCATTCCCTGACCATTCTCCCGCGCATAAATAGCCATCACCGCAGGCACCGGTATCACCAGCTCCGTCGGCACGCCACCAAACCGGGCATTAAACTCGATATAGTCACTTCCCAGCGAAAGGGAACCTACTGCGCCAGCGGCGATATTCAAAACTATCTTGCCGTTTTCCACATACTGTTGTGGAACATTCACCCCTGTCATATTAGCATTTACCAACAGATAAGGGGTCATATCATTATCTGTAATCCATTCATAAATCGCTCGGATCAGGTAAGGACGACTCGATGTCATCTATCCCCTCCAGAATTTACCCAGAACACCTGTAAACCAGGCAAAAAATCAGCGTCTGTCCCAAACACTATATTTCCCATTCGACCTTTAAGGAATACTGGTGTCATGTCAAGCCTGTATTGTCACACTCAGCATTCCCGCAGGCGTTTCGCTGCGAGCTACGCCTCTTGCCACGGGCGCTGACAGACCAACTGAATTACGAAAACACAGGCTTGACATGACACTAACTCCGCATTTCCCGCTCAGCTTCAGTCAAGCTCTGCTGAAAGCTCTCCCGGGCAAAGAGTTTATCTGCATAATCCAGAAGTGGTTTGGCCTGTGGTGGCAAAGAAACCCCAATAGCTGGGAGACGCCACAGTAGTGGTGCAATGGCGCAATCTACCAACGAGTACTCCTCACTAAGAAAAAAGGGTTGCCGACTGAAAAGCGGTGCAATGGCTGTCAGACTGTCGCGTAAATCTTTCCGCATTTTGGCAGCAGATTTATCATTGCCAGCTACCAAACGCTCCACCGTCTCATCCCAGTCGTTCTTGATTCGATGAAACATCAGCCGACTTTGGGCGCGTGAGACCGGATCCACGGCCATCAAAGGGGGATGAGGAAAACGCTCGTCCAGATATTCCACAATAACTGCCGTCTCAAACAGTACCAACTCACGATCAACCAACGTTGGTACTGTATTGTATGGATTCAGATCGATTAGATCTTCCGGCAAATTATCCGGGGTTACGTCGGTAATATCGACGTTAATGCCTTTCTCCGCCAACACAATACGCACTCGATGACTATCGATATCCGTACCACCGGAAAAAAGGGTCATTACCGTACGCCGGTTTGCAATCACCGCCATATCAATGATTCTCCTTGCAGGTATGCCTCTCCGCCATCTATGACTCTTTCGGCGAACGACACCATCAATTTCATCCCGTAACCAATTTGCACAACAAGGTGACTATCGTCACTTTAGCGTACACCCTTGTTCCTTTTACCTGAAAAAGCAAAGGGGGGCTTTCCCCCCTTAACTCTGGCATCTTCCTGCACAGGGAAAACACCCACTGACAATTCGTAATTTACAGCCCACCACAACTGGTGGGCTGCAAGTGACGTTAAAGAGAAATCAATGAACGTCCTTCCAATACTCTTTCTTCAGAAGATAGGCCAGAATGAAGAACACAAACAGGAACAACAATACCTTCACGCCCAGACGCTGCCGTTCAAGTTTGTAGGGCTCGCCAACATAATCCAGAAAATTAACCAGATCACGAATTGCGCCATCAAACTGCTCGGGCGTCATGGTCCCGGGCTGAACCAGTTCAAAGCGCTCAAACACGGGATCTCCACCGTGTTCATCCTCGTTGAATATGGCCTTCTGCCAACCCTGCAATTCCCCCATGACATGAGGCATGCCCACATCCTTGAACACCACGTTGTTCACACCGAAAGGACGCGACTCATCTATATAAAAACTGCGAAGATAAGTATATAGCCAGTCAACACCCCGTGAGCGGGCAATCAGGCTGAGATCGGGGGGAGTAGTGCCAAAATACACATTCGCATCAGCACCACTCATGCCAATTTCCATAGTGTCACCAATTTTATCAGTGGTAAACATCAGGTTCGTTTTTACCTGCTCTTCTGTCAGGCCAATATCCTGCGCCATACGGTTATAACGCTGATATTTGGCTGAATGACAACCCAGGCAATAATTGACAAAGAATTTCGCTCCCCGCTGCAACGACGCTTGATCAGCAGGATCAATATCAGCATCGTCCAGATGGACGTTGCCACCGGCTGCCAGCCCGAGAGCAGGAGCCATCGCCAATAGAAACAGTGCAATCAGCTTCTTCATTTGGTCACCCTCTCTGGAACTGGTTTCGTTTTATCCATCTTGCTGTAGATGGGCATCAGCAGGAAGAATGCGAAATACAAAATGGTACAAATCTGTGCCAGCAACGTTTTGCCTGGCGTAGATGGCTGTACCCCCAGATAACCCAATATGAAGAAACAAATCACGAAGATGGCGATCCAGGCCTTGAAAATAATTCCCTTGTAGCGAATTGATTTCACAGGACTACGATCCAGCCATGGCAGGAAGAAGAAAAGCACAATGGACGCTCCCATCGCAAGTACGCCAGGGAAAGCTGAACCGGCAATGGATGGAACCGCACGCAAAATAGCGTAAAACGGGGTGAAATACCATACCGGGGCAATATGCTCGGGAGTCTTCATCGGATTGGCTGGCTCAAAGTTGGGATACTCCAGGAAAAATCCTCCCATCTCCGGTGCATAAAACAACACCAATGCAAACAGAAACAGAAAGCCAACCACACCGACAATATCCTTTACCGAATAGTAAGGATGGAACGGAATCCCGTCAGCAGGAGCTGTATCACTCCATTTATTCCCCTTCGGCCCCTTCTTGATCTCAATCCCGTCAGGGTTGTTGGAGCCAACCTTGTGCAGAGCAACGATATGAATAAACACTACTGCAGCAAGCAGAAACGGCAGCAGGAAGTGCAAGGCAAAGAAGCGGTTCAAAGTGACATCAGAGATAACGTAATCACCACGGATCCATACCCCCAGATCCTCTCCGATGACGGGAACTGCAGTAAACAGGTTAACGATAACCTGGGCACCCCAGAAGGACATCTGCCCCCACGGCAACAGATAACCCATGAAAGCCGTTGCCATCATCAATATGTAGATGATCACACCGATAATCCACAGCAGTTCGCGCGGCTGACGGTAAGAACCATAAATCAATCCGCGGAACATATGCAGATAGATAACGATGAAAAAGGCCGAGGCTCCGGTGGAATGCATATAGCGAATCAACCAGCCCCAGTTTACATCACGCATGATATATTCGACGGAACCAAAAGCCAGATTGGCGTCGGGTTTGTAGCTCATTGCCAACCAGACACCTGTAAGAATCTGGTTGACCAGCACCAGCATCGCCAGGGAACCAAAAAAATACCAAAAATTGAAGTTTTTCGGCGCATAGTACTTGGCCAGGTGCTCATTCCACACCTTGGTCAAGGGGTAACGCTCATCAATCCAGGATAATAAGCTCATTTTCAGGCAGCCTCCCCGTCTTCACCAACCAGTATCCTGGTTTCGGACAAATAGTAATAAGGCGGAATCTCCAAGTTCGTCGGCGCAGGAAACCCCTGGAAAACCCGGGTAGCAAGATCGAAACGGGAGCCATGACAAGGGCAGAAGAAGCCCCCTTTCCAGTCTGCCCCCAGATCAGCAGGAGCCATTTCCGGCCGGTATGTGGGAGAACAACCAAGGTGGGTACAAATTCCTACTGCCACCAGATATTCCGGTTTACGCGAGCGAAACTCGTTCTTGCAGTACTCCGGTTGTTGAGGCATTTCCGAATTTGGATCTGCCAACTGGTCGTTGAGGGTCGGCAGATCCTTCAGATTCTGCTCGGTGCGATGAACAATCCAGATTGGTTTTCCACGCCATTCAACGGTCATCATCTGGCCCGGCTCCAGCTTACTGATATCCGCCTCTACCGGAGCACCGGCCGCCCTGGCCTTGGCGCTGGGGTTCCACGCAGATAGAAAAGGAACCAGCACGTACCCTGTTCCAATCCCGCCCACCACGGCCGTGGCAGCAGTCAGAAACCGGCGCTTGCTGGTATCAACAGCGTCTGCACTCATAGTCTTCGTCTCCCGGTTTTGCCTGGGTTGTGTCGTTATCAAAGTGGCCTATCACTTGACGCGCAGAGAAATCCCCGCATCGGCGCCAGGCACGCCTCGTCACCAAAAAATCAAATTTCCCACTTATTAAGCGGGGTAGTTTCATACAAAGTTTTGGCAAGGTCAAGGTTTAACCCTCCCGACATGTGATATCCGGCTGTTTTTACGAGGAAAAATCAGCAGACGGAATCGGGATAAAAAGCACGACAGGAGAGCCGCACGTCCAAACACCACCCATGGGGGAGGCAATCAACCAGAATGTTCCTGATTCTGACGAATCAGGAACATTTCAAATAGACAGAATCGACGTTTAAGGCATTGTTAATGCCGGAAAACCATTCAATTTTATCGATAATCCCCCCGAGTTTAACCGCTTGTCTCCATGCGAGACAAGCGGCCCCAACAGGTTTCAACGGCGCCACGCAGCCGGTTCATCCGCCCATGAAAAAAATGATCTGCGTCGGCCATCAAGCGAAAAACCGGGCGACAAGATTGCTGCTGAACCCAATCAATAACCGCTTGACTGTCAACAACTTCATCATGGCCGCCCTGAATCACCACCCAAGGCACGCTTACAGGGTCAAGGCGCTCAAAATCGAATAGCGACACGGGGGGCGCCACAAGTAGCAGACGTCGGGCCTTGGCTATTGGCTGAGCACGCATTACCACATAAGCCCCAAAGGAGAAGCCTGCCACCCACAGCGGGGCAGCGGGATGGCGCCTGCGTGCCCATTGAATAACGGTGTACAAGTCGTCGACTTCGCCCTTCCCCTGATCAAACAGCCCTTCGCTCTGGCCAACGCCGCGGAAATTAAAGCGCACCGTCGGAATCCCCATATCATTAAAGGTCCCGGACAGAGTATGTACTACCTTATTGGCCATACTGCCGCCATAAAGGGGATGGGGATGACAGATCACTGCAACAGCAAAATCATCGGCAAGTTCAGCGGGATAGGAGGTGGAGATTTCTATATTTCCAGCCGGACCGGACAACAACAACTCCTCACCGACACACGGCGCCTCTTCCAGACCATCATACAAATGCCATTCCTGCAGATTGGAAACATCAAACTCCCGGGTCATCAGATTTCCAACCGTTCTACAACTCGTCCATTGCACAGATGTTCGGAAATAATTTCATCAATATCTTCCCGCACATTGTAGTGGTACCATACGCCTTCAGGATAAATCACTAACACTGGCCCCTCTCCACAACGGTTAAGACAACCGGCCATATTCACCCGCACATTTCCATCAATTGTATCGCCCAACTCCTTGACGCACTGTTTGGCGTAATCTCTATACTCCATTGCGGGAAAATCCTTGCCACAGGAATTCCCGTCGCTGCGTCTGTTTGTGCAAAAAAAGAGGTGATATCGGTAATAGCTCTCTTCCATCTTCCTCCTCCATCCCGAAAACCTGAAAAATATGTTCGCAGACCCATTCTGGCGAACAGCCCAGAGATGCGCAAGGTAAATGATTTAGGCTCTTCGACGTTGTGAGTGGAATTCTCGCAAAAAGCTATGCCAGTATATCCAAAAATACTGGCATGAGGAAAAAGCGTGGACGGCAACGAGATATTGCTTCTTGGATTAGGGATTCAGTCTCCCTGGAAATTGGTGGACCAGCACTTGGATACAGATAAGAAACCGCATGAACTGCATTTGGAGGTCAAATCGGATCGGGGTTCGGAATATGCGTGTCCGCAGTGCGGGCAACTGTGCAAGGCGCATGATTTCCAGGAAAAAACCT
>Ga0256839_1004995_pt1 | contig 12536 bp, 12 predicted proteins | sample 354166metaG_FD_185968 | JGI IMG/M metagenome (GOLD analysis project Ga0256839, IMG submission 185968) | Hydrothermal vent microbial communities from Mid Atlantic Ridge, Atlantic Ocean - 354-166 | ecosystem: Environmental > Aquatic > Marine > Hydrothermal vents | place: Atlantic Ocean: Mid...
TACTACAAGGACTTCTGGACATCGTCTCAGAACTCTTTGGCGTGACATTTAAACCTGCTGATGTGCCTACTTGGCATGACTGTGTCAAACCTTTTGACATTTTCGATGATGGTAAACTAAGTGGACGCATCTACTTTGACCTTGAAGCTCGTAAAGAAAAGCGTGGTGGTGCATGGATGAATGACTGGGAGACACACTATGTCGACGACAAAGGCAAAAAACATTTGGCTTCTGCTTTCATAGTATGTAACTTTTCACCTACGACAGACAAAACACCCTCCCTCTTGCGTCATGACGACATTGTGACTCTCTTTCACGAGATGGGACATGCTATACATCATCTTTTTGGTAAATGTGAAGAACGTTCTGTAAGCGGCATCAATGGTGTGGCATGGGATGTAGTAGAGTTTCCTTCTCAATTCTTAGAGAACTTTGCCTATGAAGCTGCCATACTGAAACGTTTTGGGTTTCACTATACAAGTGGAGAGCCTATATCTACTAAACTTATGGCAAAAATCAAAGAAACCAAAAACTACCAAGCAGCTCTAGGCATACTCCGTCAAGTAGAGTTTTCACTCTTTGACTTTACCTTGCATCAAGGACTTTACCAAGGAGATGAGATACAAGCATTACTCGATGCCATCAGAGAAAAAACCTCCCTACTCAAATCTCCTGCGTACAACAAGTTTCAACACGGTTTTGCACACATTTTTGCAGGTGGGTATGCAGCAGGGTACTACTCATACAAGTGGGCAGAAGTACTTTCGGCTGATGCTTTTTTCTCATGTTTAGATGATGAGTCAGGTTTTGACAAAGTTGCAGCGAAGGGCTACAAAGAATTCATCCTTGCTAATGGTGGAAATAAAGAGATGTCAGAACTTTACCAAGAGTGGCTTGGACGCAAGGCAGACGTTAAAAGCCTCATAAAATTATATGATTTAGATTAAGGAATTACTATGAGAGAATACCGTTCTCTTGCCCTTATCATTTTAACTATATTCGTAGTTACACTTCTAGGTGCATACTTTAGCCCCTCATTTCAAGAACAAAAAGGGTATCTAGAACTCTTTGTTCTCATGGGGGCGGTACTCTTTATTGTCTCTACGTTAGCTATCTTTGCAAGCCTTGGCTTTTCATCATTTGCACTCTATATGGCGGTATTTCTAGCAGTAGTCATCGCTATGTTTGGTATACTTGGTGCTTTCATCGTTGTATTACTCACATATATTGCTTGGGGTTCTGTCTTTGCTATGGAGGTTTTACTTTATGATGCAGAAGCACAAGGTGCTAAAGAGTGGTTTGTAACAAGATATAAATTTAAAGACTTTAAAGCAGAGTTTTATGCCTTTTATCCGATGATTGGTTTTATGTATCTTCTTTTGGAGATACTTCCAAGTTTACTTAGCAGAGAGTCTGTCATTGATTTTTCTCCTTCAAGAGTACTGAAGGAGATGGAAGCGTTACTAGAGTAAAGTTTATTTATCTTTTTTGCCAAAGCCAAAGAAACTTTTTACTTTTTCACACACAGTATGTTTGCCAGTCTCTATACGACATTCTTCTTCTGCACCTACCAATGACGCTATACGTTCAGGTTGTTTTTTACCTTCTATGATAAAACGAAGTGCGTTAAGTCTTATGAAGCCTTCTGCATCTTTTTGGTCATACACATCATCTGCTTCAAAGGTAGAGTGTTCTTCAGAGTACAGTGTAACATCAGATTTTCTACCCACTACGATGACATTACCTTTGTAAAATTTGAGTTTTACTTCACCTTGCACTTGATCTTGTGTAGCATCTATAGCAGCTTGCAGCATACGACGCTCTGGAGACCACCATAAACCGTTATAAATGAGTTTTGCATACTTTGGCATGAGCTCATCTTTCATGTGTGCTTCTTCACGGTCTAGTGTGATGGACTCTATGGCACGGTGAGCTTTTAACATGATAGTCCCACCTGGCGTTTCATAACATCCACGTGCTTTCATGCCCACCATACGGTTTTCAACGATGTCTATGCGTCCTATGCCATGTTTGTTACCATATTCATTCAGTTTAGTAAGCATAGTAGCTGGACTCATATACTCATCGTTAATCGCTATAGGGTCGCCTTTTTCATATCTGATGGTAATATATTCTGGTTCATCTGGTGCTTCTTCAGGACTTACAGACCATAACCACATATCATTTTCTGGTTCATTAAAAGGGTTTTCTAGGTGTTCCCCCTCGTAAGATATATGAAGTAGGTTTGCATCCATGGAGTAAGGCTTTGCTTGTCCTTTACCATCTATGTCTATGCCATGTTTTTCAGCATACTCAAGTAACTTCGTACGTGAATTCAAGTCCCATTCTCTCCACGGAGCGATAACTGCGATGTCTGGGTCAAGTGCAAGGTACCCAAGCTCAAAACGTACTTGGTCATTGCCTTTACCTGTTGCCCCGTGACTTACTGCGTCTGCACCTGTTTCGTGTGCTATTTCTATCTGCTTTTTGGCGATGAGTGGACGTGCAATAGACGTACCAAGTAAGTACTCACCCTCATAAATGGCATTGGCTCTAAACATTGGGAACACAAAGTCTTTTACAAACTCTTCTTTAAGGTCTAAAATGAAGATATTTTCTTCTTTTATCCCCATAGCAAGGGCTTTTATACGTGCAGGTTCTACTTCCTCCCCTTGCCCTAAGTCAGCAGTAAAAGTCACTACTTCACAGTCATACTCGTCTTGTAGCCATTTAAGGATGATGCTTGTGTCCAGTCCACCACTATATGCTAGTACTGCTTTTTTAATTGTTCTTTTTGCCATGAAAAACCTTTACGATAATATTGATGAGATTTTATCTAAAAATTGGTTAGGGGTTGGTTTACTATATGTATACATTCATTTATATTTAAAGCTACAATATATATTTCAATACTCGTCAGATAGATACAAACTCCTAAATATTAATTGGCTATAATTTATCTAATCATTCTTCAAAAGGTAAAAGATGAAACTAGGTGTAAACATAGACCATATAGCCGTATTACGAGAGGCTAGAAAAGTAGCTGACCCTGACCCTCTTGATGCATTAAGCATTTGTAAACGTGCTGGGGCGGACCAAATTACCATACACCTACGTGAAGACAGACGTCATATGCAAGACTCTGATGCTAAAAATATTATAGAACTCTCATCTTTACCTGTCAACCTAGAGTGTGCCACAGAAGCAAGCATGATAGACATCGCTTGTGCATTACGCCCACATAGAGTAACGCTTGTACCAGAAAAACGAGAAGAAGTCACCACAGAAGGTGGGCTCTCTGTTGAAGGGGAACAGCCTAAACTCAAAGAGGCTATCAAAAGACTTCAAGCTGAAGAGATAGAAGTCTCTTTATTTATAGACCCTACACTTGCAGCTCTGAAAGCCTCTTTAGATTTACATGTAGAGTGGATAGAACTTCACACAGGAAAATATGCAAATATCTATGCCATGCTCTACACAAATCTTTCCAAAACACATCACAGCATACCTGAACTAGACCTATCACGAAAAATACTTAAACAAATGTTAGGTGATGAACTCTGTAACCTACGCTTGCTTTCGTGTGAAGCGATGGATAGAGGCTTACGTGTAGCAGTAGGACATGGACTGAACATGCAAAATGTTTCAGACATAGCTGACATCGAAACCATAGAAGAACTCAACATAGGTCAAAGCATCATTGCTCGTTCTATCTACGTTGGTCTAGAACAAGCCATAGTAGATATGAAAGAAAAACTCATACGTTCATGATACATCGCAAAAAAGTAGCCATCAGCATCGGTGACCTCAACGGCATAGGCATCCAGCTTGCCCTACAAAACCACAACACCATTTGTCGCTCTGTAGACCCTCTATATTGTATAGACAGGACTATGCTTGAAAAAGCTGCTCAAAAACTTAAGCTTTCAATTCCTAGTAGTTTTAATACTATTAAAAAAGTAGCTCCAGCTTTTGATATATTTCCAGGGCGTGTAAGCAAAGAGAGTGGTGCTTATGCCTATATTTCTTTTAAAAAAGCTGTTGAGCTTGCTAAAGATAAAGAAGTAGATGCTATTTGTACTTTGCCTATACACAAAAAAGCATGGGAAGAAGCGGGTGTCAGCTATAAAGGTCATACAGATGCCCTTCGTGATTTTTTTAATGCGGATGCCATTATGATGCTTGGGAGTAAAAAAATGTATGTAGCACTCTTTACTGAACATATCCCATTGGGAGATGTTGCAGCGAGTATCAATGAAACAGATTTGACAAGATTTTTAGTCGATTTTTACCATACAGCAAAACCAACATCTATTGTTGGGGTTTTAGGGCTTAACCCTCATGCAGGTGATGATGGTGTTTTAGGTGATGAAGAACGTATAATAGAAAAATCTATCATAAATGCCACACAGATACTTTATGATAAACATCCAGATTTACGTACTTTGCAAAGCACCCTATTTAGTGAACCACTGGTACCAGATGTTGCTTTTACGCCAAGAATGAGAAAAAACTTTAACTACTATGTAGCCATGTATCATGACCAAGGACTCGCACCTCTTAAAGCACTCTATTTTGATGAAGGCATAAACGTTTCGCTTAACCTTCCCATACTCAGAACTTCTGTAGACCATGGTACTGCTTTTGACATAGCCTATAAAGGTGCTAAACTGAATAACCTTAGTTACTTAAATGCTATTGGGTATATTGCTAAAAGTGAATTTTAGGTTTTAGCAGAAAAGCCCTGTATCTTCTTCTCTTACTATTTCACATGCATCATTCATTCGAGAGCAAAGTTTTTGTTGACAGCAGTCACAAAGATAACGATAGCTTTGCATATCATAGTGGATCATAGCTCCAAGCTCTAAATCATCATAACATTCACCACAGACATTGGTAACACGTAACAAAATCTCATCTGTTGCTTCTTGGCTTACAAAACAATCATTAGTCATTTTGTTTTTCCAGTTCGTCTATCATCTCTTTTGCCACACTCAATGTTTGTTCTAATTCATACGCTTTTTTGTATCCTACAAGTGCCTCTTTTTTACGGTCTAAATCATACAATGTATTGGCATAGTTAAAGTGATGTGGTGCATACTCTGGGTCAAGTTTTATAGATTTTTCATGATGAATTTCTGCTTTTTTCTCATCGCCAAGTTGATGGTACGCATTTGCAAGAGACGCATGTGCCATATCATCATCTGGGTCAAGTTTTAATAATTGTTCAAAACTCTCTTTGGCTTCATTATGGTCTTTACTTTGCATACACACATAACCCATTTTTTGTAAAGCATCAATGTTGTTCTCATCTATGATTAAAGCTGAACCTAGGGCCTTTTTAGCCTCTTCATAGTCTTCTTTTTCTACTGCTTCATCTGCCATAGTAAGAAGTTGCTCCATACGTGACAGCTGTACTTTTGGTTTAGAAAATGTTTTGTCTGGTCGGTTAATGCCACCTATTTGTTCATCTGCCACTTTAGCTTCAAAGTCTACACCACGTTTTGGGTGGTTACCTGAAAAAAGTTGTTTGAAAAAGAGGTAAAATACAAGCCCCGCAATAATAAGTAGTAAAAGTTGAAAAGTAGTCATAATTAAACCTTAACGTCCATCTCTTCGATGTTTAATTTGTTCTGCAATATGTGCTGAGACGGCATCCATCTCTTCTTTTGTATCATACATAAATTCATGTATATCATCTTCTCCCAAGTGTACATAAATGGCATAACCAACAAGCTCTACTTTGCCTTTGCCTTCGTTTTCTACCCACTTCATACTTACTTGTGTGGTTTCATCTCCCTCACCTGTTCTAATCACAGCTGCGGGATAAAGTTGCCTAATATCTTTGGGGTCAAATTCTATATCATCTATTTTTATTAACATAAAGTGATTATAGTATAATTATATAAAATTAAGAGAATATGAAAGAAGAAACAATGAATTTAAAAGAACAAATTAAAGCGGATGTCAAAGATGCTATGCGTGCTAAAGAGGTAGTAAAAAGAGATACTTTACGTAACATTCAAGCGGTCATAAAGCAAATAGAGGTAGATGAACGTAGAGATGTTACTGATAGCGATGTTGAAACTATATTGATGAAATACCTCAAACAAAGAGAAGATGCCAAAGTACAATTTGGAGATGCAGGTCGTAATGACTTAGTAGAAAAAGAAGATGTAGAAATAGCCATTGTTAAGGTCTACCTACCAGAACCTATGGATGATGTAGAACTAGAAACAGTTATGAAAGAAGTCATAAACTCTGTAGGAGCAACAAGCATGAAAGATATGGGGAAAGTAATGGGTGCAGCTAAGTCTACCATAGGAAGCCGTGCGGATGGTGGGCGTATCAATGTGATGGTTAAGAAGTTATTGGGTTAAACCCAAATCAAATCTTTATTACTATAAATACAAGGATACTTTAAAAGTGAATACACTTGATAATGCACTTAAGGAAATTGAAATTTTATCATCTAAGAGAACAAAACTAGAGATAGATAAAAAGAATATAACTCAATTATTAAAAGAATTAGAAAGAAAAATTGAAAATTCAAACATAACTTTTATAGAAAAAATATTAGAAATAATAACATTTAGCACACTTAATTATCAAGATAAGCATAAAGAAAATATCTTAGGGTATAAAAAGAAAATTCAAGAAATAAAGTCAAATAATATTGATCCAGATATTGAAACTATAAATACCAAAATATTAAATTTTGAAAAAGTAGTTAATACTCATTTAGAGAGTTTTAAAAATAAGCTTCTTGAATTTCAGACTGATTTATTATATGTCTCTCAAAATCGATATATAAATACTTATGAAAGAGAAGAGTTTAAAAATAAATTAACAAAAATAACACTTAATAAAGAGAAATTATTTTTACACAAGAATATAAAGAGTGAAATAAGTGAACTTCTAAACTTTCAAGAAAAATCACAAATTTGGATTGAAAAAAGTAATACTCTTTTCATAAAAAGTGAAAAGAAAAAAGAAAAAACTTTTTTTGATACTATTGAAGCCAATCCACTAACAGACAAACAACAAGAAGCAGTCTTAGTCAATGAAAATAATAATTTAGTTTTAGCAGGAGCAGGCTCAGGGAAAACAAGTGTTATTGTTGCAAAGGTTGCATATCTCATAAAAAAGAACATATTAAATCCTAGCGAAATACTTGTCTTGGCTTTTAATAAAAATGCTAAAGAAGAGCTAGAGGAAAGATTTGAAAAATACAGTATAAATGTTAAGGTAAAAACTTTTCATTCTTTTGGCTCAAGTGTCATCGGGGAAATCTTATCACAAAAATTATTATTATGCCCAATGTCAGAACATCCGACAATGATGTCCAAATTTATAAAAGATACTATTCAAAAATTAATGGTTTCAATGGAAGGTTTTTTAGAAAATTTTTTAGTATACATGGCTTATTTTAAAATGCCCTATAAAAATGAATCGGAATTTAATTCTCTTGGAGAATATTATGACTATCAAAAAAATAATGCTATTAAAACACTAAAGCATGAAGTGATAGAAAAAGGAGAAAAACAAGGTAAAACATTAGTAACTCTAAAAGAAGAAACAGTCAAGAGTCATCAAGAGTTAGTTATATCAAACTTTTTAACACTCAATGGAATAAAGTATTTATATGAAGAACCCTATGAGCATAAAACTGAAACAGCTGAAAAAAGACAATATCAGCCAGACTTCTTTTTACCAGAATATGGAATATACATAGAGCATTTTGGAATAGACAGGAACAACAAAACGGCTCCTTTTGTCAATAACAAAGAATATCTAGAAGGAATAAAGTGGAAAATTCAATTACATGCTGATTATAACACTCCTCTAGTTCAAACTTTTAGTTATGAGTTTTCAGAACATACCTTGTTGGATTTGCTAAAAGAAAAACTACTGCGACATAATGTTATTTTTAGAGAATTAGAATTAGCTGAAATAGCTGAACTCTTAAAAGAGCCTATAGAAAACAATAACTTCACAAAGCTTTTCACAACCTTCTTGGCACATTATAAATCCAATAGACATTCCATAGAAGAACTAAAACATAAGAGTGAAGGAAGTGAAAGGAAACAATTATTTCTCAAACTTTTTGAATTTATTTTCACAGAATATGAAAAATATCAAGAAAAAAATTCATGTATTGATTTTGATGACATGATTGTTAAGGCATTAGACGGGATAGAAACCTCAGGGTATACACATGGATTTAAACACATATTTATTGATGAGTTTCAAGACATATCCACTACAAGAGCAAAACTTATTAAGGTATTGTTGCCCATAAACAATACATCCATAACTGCTGTGGGTGATGACTGGCAATCTATTAATAGATTTGCAGGGAGTAATATCCAAATCATACAAGACTTTCAAGAAATTTTTGGAGCATCTAAAACAGTTGCATTAGATTATACTTTTAGGTTTAACAATGTTGTATCAGATATAGCTTCTAATTTCATACAGAAAAATCCTCATCAAATTAAAAAAGATATTAAGACTATTAAAAATCAAGATTTAGATAAGTTTAGTCTTTTGCTTTATTGGACAACAGGAGATAATAAAGTAGACTTACAATATGTTTTAGATTTAATTTCAAAAAAAGAAAAAGATGAAAAAAAATCCATAATGATACTTGCTAGATATAAATTCCTATATAGAGACTTAGAGAATTTGAAAAATCTTTATTCAAATTTAGATATTAACTTTTCTTCAGTACATGGTTCAAAAGGAAATGAAGCTGACTATGTCATAATCATGAATATTGATAAAGGTGAATTTGGTTTTCCTTCAAAAATTGTAGATGATCCCATTTTAGACATGGTCATTCCTAAAGGTGATGATTTTGAAGATGCTGAAGAGAGGAGACTCTTTTATGTAGCACTAACTAGAACAAAAGGTACTATTTTTCTATTAAGCGATATATACAATAAGTCTCCATTTATTGAAGAAATAATCAAGGATAATAAGAATGAAATATATTTTATAAATGATAAAGAAATAACATTACAAAATTGTCCTAAATGCAAGACAGGTTTTTTAAAAAAGAGAGGGGACTCCAATAATAAAAATAAAGACTTTTATGGTTGCAGTAATTATCCACGATGTAAATTTACTGAAAATGCATACAATTGCCCAGAATGTGACAGTGAAATATTAAAAGATATCCGAAATAATATTGGTGAATGTTCAAGTAGTGACTGTAACTTTCAATCTTCTTTATGTATCAAATGTACTGGGTTTATGGTTCAAAGAAAAAGTAAATATGGTATATTTTTGGGGTGTAATAATTATCCAAAATGTGAGCACACAGAAAAATAACTTAATTACATAAGTATAGAACCTACTCTCCGTATTTAACCTTTTTTATAGCCGCAATGATGTCATCTTGACGCATAAAGTGTTCACCTACTAAAAAGGCATCTGCTCCTCTGTTGGAGAGTTCTACTACTGTTTCATGGTCATTGATGCCAGACTCCGCCACGATGATTTTACCATTGGGTATGAGAGGGATGAGTTTTGCACTCAAATTCATATCCATCTCAAAAGTCTCTAGGTTTCGGTGGTTTATACCAATGATGTCTGCCCCTGCAAAAATGGCTTTAACAAGATCCGTTTTGTTATGTACTTCTACCAGTACATCTAGTCCTAAGTGTAGTGCATAATTATGTAGTTCTTTAAGTTCTTTACGGCTTAGTGCCATGGCAATGAGTAAAATGTAATCTGCACCAAAAGCCAACGCCTCAAGTACTTGATACTTGTCAACGATAAAATCTTTTCTAAGTAGAGGAATACTTACATAACGACGTACTATGCCTAAGTACTCTTTGTCACCTTGGAAAAAATGTGGTTCAGTGAGTATGGAAAGTGAGTCTGCCCCACCCTTTTCATAGGCTTGTGCTATTTCCACTGGGTTGAAGTCTTCTCTTATGACACCTTTAGAAGGACTTGCTTTCTTCACTTCCGCGATGATACGATATGGATTTTCTTCTGTAGAGCGAAGTGCTGCTTTGACATCTTTTGGTGTAAAAGGGTTAAACGCCAATGAACGCCCCAGCCACTCCATAGGAAAATCCATTTTTCTTTTTTCTAAGTCTACTTTTGTTTTTTTTATTATTTCGTCTAATATTTGTGCCATCTATTGCAGCCTTGGGCTAAATTTTTTGTATTATACATCTTTTTACTTATACAGTTTTATCTAGTATTTTCACTTACACCGTTTTATCGCATTCCAATGCGTCTTGATCTCATCTTCTTTTAAACCTTCTTCCTCAACAACACGTTTCATAAGTATTATGGCTTCATCACATTTCCCCATTTTATAATATCCCCATGCCAAAGAATCTAAGTAATACGTGTTATCTGGCTGCTGAAACAACGCGTTTTCAATGATTTTTATCCCTTTTTTTATATCTACCTCTTTATCTATCAGGGTATAGCCATAATAATTTAAATATAAACTGTCATCATTTCCAAGCTTTACAGCCTTTTCAAAATAAGACAATGACTCTTTTATCATTGTTGTGTCATTTTTATCTTCTGCATTTTCAAAGGTAAGTATGCCTTTTTCAGCGAACCATTTAGGATTCTTATCTTTCTTATAAAAGTCATCTATTAACGTTAAAGCTTTCGAAAAGTCTTTTTTTACTTTATAGAGTTCATACAACAAGATACCCTTATACTTATGTTTTTCTAAAAAAGAAATCGCTGCACTTGCATCCCCTTTGTACATATATGCATCCACAATTTTCATAAGGTACTTTTCATTCTCTTCTAGCTCATAGAGTGCTTTATAGACACCTATTACCCCATCTACATCTTTTTCTTTTTGATACAAAATAAGAAGTTTTACATAAATGTCTTTGCTAGAAATATTCATACGTCGATGTGTTTCTAAAAGCTGAATGGCTTTCTTACGCTCACCTGTGAACTCATCCATCACTTCTGTCATTTTGAGTAAGACATCTTCATTGGGTACGGTTTCATAAATTTTAGATAAAAGCTTCAAAGCCCTTTTAAACTCTCCAGCATACAAAAATGAATTTGAAGCTAAGTCTAAATCTACAAGTTCACTAGAGCGTTCTAGTAAATACTCTGCTTCTTTTTGTGCATTTTTCACTTGTCGTGCAGTCAAGTAAAGAGGTATGAGTAGTCTTCGTACTTCTAAAGTATCTGGGTGTGTTTTGTCCCATGCCTTTAAACGTGAGATGCTTGCTTTGATGTGTTTTCTTCCAAGCAAGGAAGAAGTAGCTTCCCTAAAGAGATAGGTACTTTCACCTGTAGAGTCAAATAGTTTTTTATACACTTGATATGCATTTTCATAGGCTTTGTACTCTTCAAACAAAAGACCTTGAATTATGAGTACATCTTCACTGACACGCATTGTTTTTTTGGCCTGCAACATACTTGTATGGAGTATGAAAAAAACGAAAAAACTTATTGTTATACGATACCAGGACACTCTTTTCTCACCTCTTCTTCATCATTTTTAAACTGTTCCCAAAAGGGAAAAGTACGACACTGTAATGGTCGTACAGGGTAAATGCTACAACGTTTTTTCGTCTCATCGAAAAACACACAGGCATAATTGTCCTCTGAGAGCTTCTTTTCGATGAGCGAATAACGGTGCTTCACCTTTTTCAAATACATTGTAGCAAAATCTTCTACACTAAGGTTAACAAAGTCTGCCATCTCTTTTACTTCTGCATACTTCGCCCAGATGTAACCACTCTCCCCCGTACAGCAGTGCCCACCACAGGCTTCACAAGCAGAGGAGTCGAACTTGTAATTGTACTGTTCGTGGGATGTGAGGTTTTTTATGAAGTCCATGTTTAAAAATCACCTTTTATACTATGTGTATTAGCTTTAGTAAATGCCTCTAATGCTCTTGTCATATATTCATTGTCTTCATCAAAGACCACCAAGGGTGCTAAAACATTGACCATAGACTTAGAATTATTACGTGCTGCTATCATCACCAGTTTTGATTCTCTGTCTATTTTAGAGTGTACGAACTGTATCTTCTCTGGATTTATGCCGTTTAATTTCAAATGATATAGAAGTATATCTATCTGCTTCGCATCATAACAAAAGATGAACCACCCTTTAGGCTTTAGAAAAGTTTTTACTCGTTTTATAAATGCTTCTATAGGTAAATGCTGTGCATAACGTGCTATGTTTAGGTGTGTGTTTTCACTTTGTTGTACAGCAGAGTCATAAAAGGGTGGGTTTGAGATGATATAGTCATACCTCTCTTGTGTTTCAAGTTTTGTAAAATCTCCCAAGTAGCTTTTAGCATGCAATGCATTCATCTTAAAATTATGAATAGCATAACTTAACATACCTTTTTGCTTGTCTATGATACTTGTTTTTATATCAAAATCTCTACTTAAAAGAAGCGATAGTATGCCTACACCACAGCCAACATCTAACAATGTGCCTTTAGGCTTAAACGTTGAGATAAAATCATATAAAAAAATTGAGTCACTATTGTAACAATATCCTGAGGTAGGTTGATAAAG
>Ga0256839_1004996_pt1 | contig 12536 bp, 13 predicted proteins | sample 354166metaG_FD_185968 | JGI IMG/M metagenome (GOLD analysis project Ga0256839, IMG submission 185968) | Hydrothermal vent microbial communities from Mid Atlantic Ridge, Atlantic Ocean - 354-166 | ecosystem: Environmental > Aquatic > Marine > Hydrothermal vents | place: Atlantic Ocean: Mid...
AACCGGCATCCAAAGCGGCCGCAATAACCTGGGAAGAAGGTTATACGGTAACCCGTAAAGGACAAAACAACAATCCGGTCCGTTTAAACAAACTATTCGAAATTGTTAATCCGGAAGGGCTGAAACTCCGTTTTCTCAATGGCCTCTATACTTTTTGGATTAATAAGCGGCTTCGGCTGGGCATGATTTTATTGATGATTGTTGCCCCGGCTGCTAAGTTTTTATACTTACTTTTCCCATACACGTTTGGCGAATATCTAATTAATCTGGGGCCATTAAAGTTACTTAATACACTCGAAGGGGCAGAATATGATTGGTATTGGTTTTCCATTAAAATGTACCTGTTTTCAAATGGTGAATTAATGGCCCCGGTCATCTCTTTTATGGGCGTATTCTTTTTATTTCCCCGCAGGTATTACCCGGCTTACCTGATTGGCGTTCCTTTTGGCTATTACCTGAGTATGCTTATTCACCGGATGTTTTTTGTGACTAACAATGATAATTTCCACAACGGTTTCACCAGCGCCATAACCTTTGCCTTTGTTATTTTCGGCATCATCCTGTTTGTCGTTAGTGATAAGTTCCTGGCCGGGGACAGCCGCCAGAAGCGGGCGGTAGAGGCCCGGGTGATTGGCCTGGTCAGCATGCCGGGCTTGTCCTGGGAACAGAAAGAGCCGATCATTCGTCAGGAAGTGGATAAAGTTTTAAAGACGGAAAATGAACTGTTCGATAAGAAATCGGCCTGACTGTTCTTCTGTCAGTTGTCAGTCATTTTGGCTTCTAAAATGATAAAAATATAATTTAATAATTTGTAACTTGGTATAGTATTTGTACATTTATACCCTATAATGCTCCTGGCAACGTATTCTCAATTTCTATATTATAGCGAGAATACCAACCTTGGGGCTTTTTTATTCTTATGAAAAAAAGAACGGCAATTCTGGTTGATGGAGGATTCTTTATCAAAAGGTACCGGTCAATCCATAAAGTAAGAAGGCCTGACCCGGTTCGGACAGCAAATGATCTTTGGGAAATGTGTTTAAAGCACTTGGTTCAAGCAAAAAGGGAACCCTTTGATTTGTACCGGATATTTTAGTACGACTGCTTACCTTATAATAAAAAAACAGCACAATCCATTAACTGGCAAATCTGTTGATTTCTCTTCAACAGACCAATATAAATTTCAGAGAGAGTTCCTGGAGGAGTTGAAAAAGAAAAGGAAGATTGCCCTTCGGCTTGGTATTCTGGAAGACCGCAAACGTTGGATAATAAGGCCATCAAAAACAAAGGAATTGCTAACCAGGAAAATCGTGATTGATGATTTAACTGAAGATGACGTTCAATTTGATTTTATTCAAAAAAGGGTTGATATAAAAATTGGACTCGATATTGCATCAATGACCTTAAAAAAACAAGTCGAACAAATAATTTTAATATCGGGTGACAGTGATTTTGTTCCTGCAGCTAAATTGGCCAGACGTGAGGGGATAGATTTTTTGCTTGACCCCATGTGGAACCCTATCAAACCTCACTTGTTCGAACACATAGATGGGTTAGTTTCTAAAATCAGGAAGCCGGGAAACCACCACGGCTGACTGAACTGGCCATCCTGGATAAATTAGACAATGAGTTGTTTAGTAATCCCGATTAACCCGGATACGATGCAGGTGTACGATAAAGAACACCCGGTCAACTGCCGGTGTTCACATTTATACACATTGCAGTTATTTTTGGGCCTGGTGGGCATGGTGGCCGCCTGGCACGATAATGGCAATTGTTCTGCCTAAAGATTTAATTATGACGACAATGCGTTTAGAAAGGACCAGGGATAAAGTTATTGGTGGGGTTTGTGGGGGTATTGCCAAATATTTTGGCTGGGACCCGGCCATTGTCAGGTTACTCTATGTAATCCTGAGTATTGCCTCCATTGGTTTTCCGGGGGTGCTGGTTTACCTGATTCTGTGGATTGTAATGCCGGAAGAATACTAATTGCTGGCGCTAACCTGTACTTTGGCCTGGGCAAGGGGAGCCTTTTTTGCCCCGAGGTAGATGATATAGAAACAGCCGATCATCACGATATGGCTCAAATCATTAAAGTTAAACCACCGGTTATACGAGAATTTGGCCGCATGGATAAGGGCCGGCACGGCATTACTTACAATGCCCAGGGCAATAATGCCGTTTCTGTTCATGCCGCCAACCTTGAAGCCGTAGAGTTGCAGGGGCAAGGCCATACCGATTAAGCCGAGAGCCGAATTAACCCTTACCGTTTCGAAGCTTTGCAAGAACACAACGGCAGCCGTCATTACCACCAACTCAACTATAATGAACCATTTCAACGGCCGGTAAAGCCCGGAGCCCTTAATTATTTCAAGCGAGGCCATTTGAGCGCCAAAAACGGCAACCCCGGTGAAGATCCAGGCGGCATAATGAAAATTATTGCCTACATAGCGGATAAACCCATGGGCCGTGCCCCCGGTAGTTGAGGCAATACCCATAAACAAAAAAAACACCGACCAATAGCTACGCTGGCGGTCGCCACTTTTGGCATGAAACAGCATGTGGCCGAAATAGAAGCTGAAAGCAGCTACCGTCCAGTTGGTCAGCCAGGTAAACGGTTCGGTTACCGTAATGCCCAAAAAATTGATTTGTGTTACTTCCATCGCGCAAAAATAAGCAATCAGGCTTAGTGTGCAAGCAGCGGCAATTACATAGAAGGTTTTTTATTGATCAGCGGCAGGTGTTATTTTGGGGTAAAATTTAAGTAGCGCAATGAAACACCTTTTTAACCAACTTGTTCAACTGGCCCTTGTTTTACCCCTTTTTGCCCAGCAGGCTCCTCCCGCGGCCGATAACCGTTTGTATGCTATTATTGAGGCCGTATCGGCAGACAGGATAGAGCATGATATCCGTACCCTGGCCGCTTTTGGTACACGCAACACCCTGTCGGATACGGTTTCCGATACCCGCGGCATTGGCGCTGCCCGCAGGTGGATAAAACAGGAGTTTCAGCGTATCAGCAAAAAATGCAACGGCTGCCTCGCGGTAATGGAGCAGCGTACCCTGGTAAAGGGCGACCCCAACACCCGTATCCAGCAAGATACCTGGGTGGTGAATATCATCGCCATCCAGAAAAGTAGTGTGCCCGGCAACCGCTATATCCTGATGAATGGTGATATCGACTCCCGTGCCTCGGTAAGTACCGATGGCCAGACCGATGCCCCGGGGGCCAACGATAATGCCTCGGGCATGGCTGGGGTACTGGAAGCGGCCCGGGTGTTGAGCCAGTATAAATTTAAGGCCAATATTGTGTATGCCGGTCTTTCCGGAGAAGAGCAGGGGCTATTTGGCGGTAAGCACCTGGCGCAAAAAGCCAGGAAAGAGGGTTGGGATATTGTGGGTGTGCTCAACAACGATATGATTGGTAATATTGAAGGGATTGACGGGGTGATTGCCAATAATTCATTCCGTATATTCTCAGAACCCACCCCGGTTACCGAAACAGAGGAAGCCAGGCGCAGGCGCAGGTTTTACGGGGGTGAAGTAGATGGTGTTTCGCGGCAACTGGCCCGCTATGTGGCCCGCCTGACGGATCAATACATGACCAATCTGGAGCCCATTATGATCTACCGGCTCGACCGCTTTGGCAGAGGCGGTCACCACCGGCCGTTTAATGACCTGGGCTTTGCCGGCATCCGCATCATGGAAACCCATGAAAACTATCACCGTCAGCATCAGGACATCCGGGAAGAAAACGGGATTAAATATGGCGATGTAGTTGAAGGGGTGAACTTTGCTTATGCAGCTAAGCTCACAGCCGTTAATGCCATCACCCTGGCTTCGTTGGCCTGGGCGCCCCCGCCCCCTAAGGAGGTGAAAATCGGTGGTGCCGTACAGCCCCATACCACCCTGGCCTGGGGATCACCCAAATCCGGGGAGGTGGCCGGCTATAAAATTTATTGGCGCGATACCACTGCCCCGCAATGGCAACACAGCCGGTTTGTGGGCAAGGTCAACGGGTTTACGCTTAAAGGGCTGGTTATCGATAACTTTCTGTTTGGTGTGGCCGCGGTGGGGCCGGATGGCCATGAAAGTGTAGTGGTATTCCCGTCAGGATTAATTCCGCGTCAGCGTTAGATTTAGATAAATTGATTTAGTAGATTAGCGTTTTAATAAATCAATGCTAATAATGATTCGTCTGGCGGGCTTGTTATGGATGTGTTTGCTGTTTTCATTACCGCTTTACGGCCAGGAAAAAACGATGAACTGGCAAACGGCAGATGATTTTCGTGCGGCCGAGGCTAACGTGAAAGAAACCATTTTGTGGCTGGAGGACAACCCGTTGTCAACCCCCCGTAACGATACCAAAGCCATGACCGAATATGTATTAACCTGGCTGGCGAATGTGCCCTACCTTGAAGTAACGTATGATGAAATTTTCTTAGAAGGGTTGTCCGACAGCAGGCGCTATAAATTTGGCGAGAAATTCAGGGTTACCTACCTGTTTGGCAAATCGTGTTATGTGATAAACCACCAGCAAGTGATGGACGAAGCGGCCGCCAGCGCCCGGGGTATCAAAGGCATGGTAAAGGTGTATGAGGAGTTGAAAAAAGTTGACCCATCGGTAAAGCACAGGGTGCTGGAAAAATACCAGCGCCTTGAGAAATCGGGCAAAACCCTTAATTATGTCAGAAGTCAGTTGCGTAAAGTTGCCGGGGAAGCTACCTTTTAGATGATGGATGTGTATAAATGGGCTACGGAAGCTTATCCGCTTATCAAACCTTATGTACGGGAAACCCCGCTTGAATACTCCCCTCACTTATCGGCATTATGCAGGGCTAAGGTTTACCTGAAACTGGAAAACCAGCAGGTTACCGGTTCTTTCAAGGCCCGGGGAGCCCTGAACAAGGTGCTGGGCCTGTCAGCAGCAGAGAAAGAGCGGGGCATAGTAACAGCCTCTACGGGCAACCATGCCGCGGCTGTAGGTTTCGCGCTGGCGGTGGACGGGGCAGCCGGGGAAATTTATATGCCGGAAAATGTAGCCCGCCTGAAGGTGGACAACCTGCGCCAGTATAAAAATGTAACCATCAAATTGCATGGCCGCGACCCGGTGGAGGCCGAGGCAGCCGCCAAACAGCGGGCAGCCGACAGAGGCTGCGTTTATATTTCACCCTATAACGATGCCATGGTAATTGGTGGCCAGGGGACCGTAGCCGTTGAGATTTTGCATCAATTGCCCGATGTTGACGAAGTACTGGTGCCGGTAGGGGGCGGGGGCCTGGTTTCCGGCATTGCCGGTTATTTGGCCAAAGCAAGGCCGCAAGCCAGGGTTATTGGCTGCCAGCCGCAAAACTCGGCTGTAATGTACCATTCGGTTAAGGCCGGCAAAATCCTGGATATGCCCTCGCTGCCAACAATATCGGATGGCACAGCCGGAGGCATTGAACCGGGGGCTATTACCTTTTCTATTTGCCGCCAGTATGTAGATGACTACCTGCTGCTTACCGAAGAAGAAATTTTATCCGCCCTGGGGATCTTGCTTAAACACCACCAGCTTATGGCCGAGGGGGCAGCCGGCTTATCGGTGGCGGCCTTGTTGAAGGACACGAAAGCCTGGCGAGGAAAAAATGTCGTGCTGATTATCTGTGGCAATAAAATGAGTATTGACTTATGCCACAGGGCTTTGGCTACCCTGGCCGGTTAAAGGTTGAGCTGCTTTAATTTATGCTGAAATACTTGCGCAATCGTCTGGCCGCGCATTTTCATCTCCTCCGCTTTTGGCCCGCTATAAAAATCATCGATGGTGGCCGTGAACAATTCTACCCAGCGTGTGAAGTGCTTCGGTGCCAGGGCCAGTGGGATATGCTTGCCGAATGGGTCACCCTGATAGCTACGGGTACCGAAGAGTACCGTTTCCCAGAAATTAGCAATTAACGCAATGTGCTCGTCCATATTAAGACCGGAGAACTTCTCCCCGATAATAGCATCTGCCTGGGCTTTGACATAAAAGGCCTTTAGCAACGGTACCAGCTCGGCACGGGAGGAAATATCTGCTTTAATATCCTGCATTATGGAACAATATGCTCATTATTGTGGTTTGGTTACCTGAAAATATAATGCAACAATAATGAGCATGGAGCTAAAAGCAGCAGACTTTCGCGAGAAAGTATTGGCGAGTGACAAACCGGTGGTGGTGGATGTGTGGGCTTCCTGGTGCCCTAATTGTAAGGTTTTGGAACCTGTTTTTCGGGAGGTAGCGGAGGAGAACAAAGGGGCAGCAGATTTTTTCATGCTAAAGGCCGAAGATAACCGGGCGTTGGTAAAATCGCTGAAGGTTATGGGAGTGCCCACCCTGCTCTTTTTCCGCCATGGCATTTTGGTGGCCAAAAAACCCGGTGTGCGGTCGAAAAAAGCTATTGAACAACAACTTGCGCCCCTTTATGATTATGATCAGGAACAAGCTTTGGCAAATCAATATAAGGGCTTTTTGCAGCGAATATTGGGCCAATAGACCCTATCGTGACAGAAATCACTGGGCGTACCGGATATTGTTGATAACTTTGTTGGTTGTAGTTAAGTGAGACATAAAATGAAAATTGCAGTTGCCAGCCAGAACCAAAAAACCATCAGCGGCCATGCCGGCCGCGTGTCAAGGTTTTACATTTATCAAATAGAGGAAAACACCAGGGAAATTATCGGCAAAGAGTTGATTACCCTGGCCAAAGAAGATATCCTGCATATCCGCTTTCATGAGTCGGACAACCCCTGGGCGCCCCACCCCATATTTGCTGTGGATGTGGTCATCACCGGAGGTGCCGGCCCGGGTTTTGTTAACCGCCTCGCTACACAAAATACCAGGGTGATTATTACCCCGGAAACCGACCCTGATCGGGCCGTGCGGCAGTGGCTGGCCGGCACCTTGCCCCAAATGGCACCGGCACATCATCACCATTCTTAAGGCATCATGTACTCAGGCACAGTTAAATTTTTTGATACGGAAAAAGGTTACGGCTTTATCAGTGATGAGGCTACCCCACAGGATTTCTTTGTGCATATATCCGGGCTGGCCGGGCAAGAAATTGCCAAAGGCGACAAGGTGGTTTTTGAACTGGCAGAAGGGCCGAAAGGGTTTTATGCCATAAAGGTGAAAAAGGTGTAACTATTATTATTAGTCTTCCGTTAATCATACAGGATTTCAGGCCATTGCTGTTTGGGGTTATATTTGAGTAATAGTCCGCTTAAATAAATTACCACCACAATAGTAAGATTTTAAGTTTTTTATGTTTTCATTGCAGTTTGATTTTCAAAACTGAAGTGGAAACCCACAAAAAATTACGCAATGAATAATAAGTTAGGTAGGCTTTTCTTTATCCAAATAGTTTTACTGGCTTTGGTGTTGCAGTCAGGATGTATTCCTGATTCTAAGGTGCAAAATGTGGTGATCACTGAGGATGTACTGTACATTAGTGGTGAGAAGGTGAGGTTGACAGGTAGGGTAATAGAGGCTACTGGCGCTGTGGATGATCATGGCTTTTATATTTCCACGGATGCTGATTTTACCTCACCTATAACTATATCGCTGGGGCCGAAAGCCAATGGTTTAGGCAGGTTTATTGGAGAGTACGATCAACTTGATATTAACACGGGATATTACTATAAGTCATTTGCCAATATAAAAGGTCAGGAAGTTACCGGTCAAATTAAGGAATTTGCCTCCTTGAAACCCTCCCTGGATATATTCTTTCCTCAGGAAGGCTTTGCCGGTACGGCCATAACAATAGTAGGCTCTAACTTTACCCTTGACACCAAAGTATTTGTGGGAGATACTGAGGTTATACTTGAATCATTGGAAAACGAATCTGTAATTACCGTAAGGGTGCCCCAAATTGTTAATTCAGCGGAGGAGCCTATTCGCGTACAAGTGCAAGACACTATCATGATCTTTCAAAGCCCGTTTGCTTATTATTTTGGTAAGTGGGAGAAGGAAGCCATCTTTTTTGATAACCGGCAGATTTATGAAAACATGTTTGCTTTTGACAATGGGCAACTTATTTTCGGTATGGGGAGTGATGGGCAAGGTAATTTCAATACGCAAATTTGGGGACTGGATTTGACTACGTACACCTGGTCCGACCTAAGCTTCCCGGGTAATTTGCCAATGTGGTCACCCTTTAGCTCTAATGGCTATTGGGGATCGGGGGTAGAGTCCAGGTCGTTTGGTGGCACCGTGCTATCTCCTTACTTCTGGCGCTATGCTGGTGGGGTATTTGAACAAAAGCCGTTTTTGAACTTCAGATTATACCAAAGTGTTGCGCTGCATTTAAATGGCGATTTGTATGTTTTTGGTGGCAAAAATGCCGATGAGACTGATAATTTTACCATACACCGTTATCAGGAATTTCTTAATGTTTGGGATATTGCCGGGGCTGCCCCGGTTGTGTTATCTAACGCATATCCCTATTTTGCCTATAATAATAAAGCTTACTTTTTGTTGCCGGAGGGTGATATATGGCAGTTCGACCCGGCCGAAGGATGGACTATAGTAGCTGCTTTCCCCGGAAACGTTGAAATGGGTGGCATAGCGGATGTTCTTAACGATAAAGTATATATAGGCTTGTTTGAGAACAGTAGCCTGGTTTGGGAATGGGATATTAACAACGATAACTGGGTGAAGAAAGCCATGTTTCCCGGTAGTATTCGGGATATAACGATTGCCCACTTTACCTATAATAACAAGATTTATGTTTTCCGGTCAAAGTTTTCTGGGGGACAATATGAAATCGACCCTCGCATGGAACTTTGGAGCCTGGACCCGCAAGCATTAAAATAATATGAAAAAAACTTTACTGACTTTACCTTTACTGTTGATAGTTATCCTCACTGCCAGGGCCCAGCAACGTATCGTGGTAGGAACACCAACGGCAGATTTTAATATACATAATGTTTATGGTAAGGTAGTAAGTAAAAAGGACCGGAGTACCTTGCCTGGGGTAAATGTGTTTATAAAAAGCTTAAACAAAGGCGTAAGCACAGATGAGGATGGTAATTTTATCATCAGGTTAAAAAAAGGTGATTATACCTTATCGGTTACGTTTATCGGCTATAAAGAAACCATAGTGCCCATCAGGGTGGTTGGCGATGGCCGTTTGCTGATAAAACTCGAGGAAGACCTGACCCAATTAGAGGAAGTGGTAGTTACCGGCCAGGAGCCCGATGCTAATGTACGCAGTACCGACATCGGCAGGGCTAGTCTTACAATCGAGTCTATAAAGGAATTGCCACCTTTTCTGGGCGAAGTAGATATTTTGAAAACGATTACACTATTGCCGGGGGTGGCAACGGTAGGTGAGGCCTCCTCCGGGTTTAATGTTAGGGGCGGGGGAGTTGACCAAAACCTTATCTTATTAGGAGGTGCCCCCTTATATAACCCCACGCACCTGTTTGGCTTGTACTCGGCCTTTAATTCTGAATTAGTAGATAATCTTAGTCTTTACAAAGGGGGAATTCCACCAAAATACGGAGGGCGTTCGGCCTCTATTCTCGATATTTCCTATAAAGACGGCAGCTTAACCAACTGGTCGGGACGGGTAACCGCAGGTACCGTATCTTCAAAGATATCGGCCGATGGCCCTATAATTAAAGATAAGCTATCATTATCTGTTGGGGGCAGGGTTTCGTATATTAATTACCTGTTAAACATGGTTAAGGACCCTTCGGTGGCTAATAGTGCCGCTTTTTTCTTTGATGGTAATGTCATAGCCACCTATAAGATAAATGATAATAACAAAATAAAGTATAGTTTCTACCAAAGTGGTGATGAATTCAGGTTGGCTTCTGATACGGCCTATGCCTGGCAAAACCAGGGGCATGTGTTGAGTTGGAAGCACTCCTTTAGTGATAACCTGACCATGGATTTAAGCCTGGTAAGAAGTAAGTACGATTTTGCTATCCTGAATAAATCGAAAATAAATAGCTTCTCGTTGCGCTCGGGTATCCTGGATGACGGTGCCAATCTTGATTTTGACTGGGAGATTAATGATAATAATGATTTGTCTTTTGGTATTCAGACTAAACTTCTACGGATAAACCCGGGCATACTTGAACCGGGTGATGCTAACTCTCCCGTAAACCCCAAAACCCTTGAGGCAGAAAAAGGTCATGAATCGGCTGTTTATTTACAGCATGAAATTGAGTTGGGTAAAAACCTGGCCGTATCCTATGGCTTGCGCTTTAATTTGTTCCGTTATTTGGGGCCCAAGACCGTCAGTGAATATGAGGAGTACCTGCCATTGAGTAATGAGACCAGAGTATCAGACACCTTCTACGGGAGCAACGAATTAGTAAAACAATTCAGCGGTTTTGAGCCGAGGGCCTCCCTGAGGTGGGCGTTTAATAGCTCAACTTCCTTTAAGCTGGGTTATAATCGCATGTATCAATACATTCAGGTTATCTCCAATACCACCACCATCGCGCCAACGGATATCTGGAAACTCAGCGACTCCTATCTTGATCCGCAAATTGTTGATCAATTTTCGGTGGGGATATTTAAGAACTTTTCCGACAACGGCTGGGAAACTTCTATTGAGGGATATTACAAGAATATTTATAATGTTATCGAGTACAAGGACGGTGCCCGGCTTCTTCTCAATGATAACCTCGAAACGGAACTCCTGTCGGGCCGTGGGCAGGCATATGGTGCCGAACTCTTTATCAAAAAGAAGTATGGCAGGCTTACCGGTTGGCTAAGCTATACGTATTCCCGAAGCTTGCGCTTAGTTGACGGGGCCTACCCCATAACAAGGGTCAATAATGGCGATTGGTACCCTGCCAATTATGACAAACCCCATATTGGCACTGTTGTTACCAATTATAAAATCAATCCTCTGGTGTCATTTTCGGCCATCTTTACCTACAGCACAGGAAGGCCGGTGACATACCCATCCGCCAAATTTAGTTACGAAGCTACCGATATAGCTTATTTCGACAACAGGAACCAGAACAGGGCTCCGGATTATCACCGCCTGGACCTGTCATTAACTTTTGCGTTCCCGGCTAAGAAGAAAATACTTCAGGGCGAATGGGTAGTAGCTGTTTATAATGTTTATGGTAGAAAAAATGCTTATTCTGTCTTTTTTGATGATGTACAGGGATTCCCACCACAGGCATTTCAATTGGCCGTACTGGGCGTACCTTTCCCATCGTTAAGCTATACTGTTAAATTTTGATCCTCCGATGAAATATCGCAACCGTATAATACCCATTCTTTTAGTTATCCTTGGTTCATGTATCGACCCGTTGGATGTGAACATTGACCGGGAAGTTAATGTATTGATTGTGGAAGGGGCAATTACAACCCAGCCCGGCCCGCATTTTGTTAAACTTACCCGTAGTGCAAAATACGGCAGTATTTTTGACGGCTATGTGAGGCCTATAGCGGGAGCCAATGTGGCTATCCGTGACTCGGAGGGCAAGGTAGTATTGTTGCGTGAAGTTGCCGACTCTCCCGGTGTATATGCCACTTCTGCTGACTTTAAGGCCGTTGTTGGCAAAAGCTATACACTTTTAATAAGTACGCTGCAGGGGCTTGAGTACACTTCCCTGCCCGAGAAGGTGATCCAGGCACCCCAATCTTTGGCATTAAGCGTTGAATACAAAAAAACGCAGGTGACTGAAAAAGAGTTTCGGTCTGGGTTGGATGTGCTTGCCACGTTTGACGATAACCCGGAAGCACAAAACTATTATATGTGGAAAAACAATGGCACCTACAAGATTAAAACGTACCCTGAAGATTATATTGGCAGGAATAGCGAAGGGGACCCGGTGCCTCAGCCAAAAGATTGTTGTGAGTTTTGTTGGCTGGAAGAGATTAATGGCGATCCCACAATCCGGTTGTTGTCAGATAATAATGTTAATGGCAACAGGGTAACTGATGTAGCCGCTTTTATTGAGGATGATGCAGTGCGCTTTTATGAGAAGTACCTGATACGTATTGAACAGCATACGCTTACCCGGGAGGCTTATCAGTTTTTTAACCTGTTGAAAGAGCAGTTAAGCATTAATGGTGATATTTTCGATCCGCCTCCGGCTACCCTGAGGGGTAATATGATAAACCTGACCAACCCTGATGAGAACGTTATTGGTTATTTTCGGGTATCGGATGTTGTTATAGATTCTTTGTATCTTACCAAAGAAATGATGGCTGAGCCAAGGCCGCTACGCAGAATAAATAATGATTGCCGGGTTTACAAAAATGCTACTACCATAAAGCCTTCTTACTGGTAACGTAATCCGGTGATTTTTGCCTTTTTCGGCTTAGCAAATTCTTTTTCTTATTTTTCTGTTAGTGTATCTATGATAAGACCACTAAAAATAACTTTGTTAGCCCGAAAAATTTTTGTGAATCTTTCGGGCTATGGCCTTTGGCAACCGGCATAACCCGCCCTTATGGCTCATTCATGACTCCCGGGTGATTGGTTGGCCTGGGAAAATCTTATGGCCCGGCTACCGGCAAAGCAGCAATAGCGAGATGCTGGGCC
>Ga0256839_1004997_pt1 | contig 12535 bp, 13 predicted proteins | sample 354166metaG_FD_185968 | JGI IMG/M metagenome (GOLD analysis project Ga0256839, IMG submission 185968) | Hydrothermal vent microbial communities from Mid Atlantic Ridge, Atlantic Ocean - 354-166 | ecosystem: Environmental > Aquatic > Marine > Hydrothermal vents | place: Atlantic Ocean: Mid...
TTTTCTTCGGAACAATTTGACGCGGTGCGCGATTGCAAACGCCGCGTGATTGATATTTCCGGCGATGGGGCGTCAAATTCGGGGCTTGCCACCTCTGGTCAGCGGTTGATTGCGCAAAATGCCGGCATCGAGATCAACGGTTTGGCAATTGATCGGGTGGGGCGGGCCATTACCTCGTTTTATGAACGGTTTGTAGTTACACGCGGCGGCTTTGTGCTGACCTCTCGTGGATATAGCGACTATTCAAGGGTGATGCGGGCCAAATTACTTCGCGAATTTGTGAAGCCGAGCAGTTAACATTTGTTGCTTTGCCCATTCATACATAAAATCCTTCGTTACCCCCTTCCAGAATCCCCACAAACCCCCTATATATAAACCGTCCCTTCGGGGAATATGGTGATAAACGCGCATGTAATAGACGGTTCGGACCCGGGGGCGGTACCCGGCGACTCCACCAAATATCCCTTCATTTGAGGGATCACGGGGTCGAAACAGGATCGACGGACGTTCAAAGATGTTAGCTTTTACCCGGCGGACTGCCACCGTATCGGCGTAAAATGTACAATTGCAAATGACAATCGTGCTCCGGTAGCTCTCGCAGCGTAAGCTGTGCGAAACACCGAAACCTAACTCCAGCCTATTAGCGTAGTCTGGCGGGGTCCGGAGGTACCTGGCAACAGAAACCTTCACTTATTTTCCCGGCCGCGATAAGATTATTCGAAATACCTAGGAACCCCATGCGCATTATTACCCTGATTATTCTGGCGATATTCACAGCCCCGATCGCACAAGCCCAACCCCACTTGTATGACCTAACCGATATGCCGGAAAATTTTTATTTTGAATCCGCCGGCACTCGCGGCCTGACAAGAATGCGTTTTGCCGGGATGGAACATGGTGCCTATCTGTTTGAAAGCAAGCTGGAAAAACCTGACGGAACCCGGACAATGACCATAGTGCGCGTCAATAACCAAAGCCAGACCTTGTCCATTCAAAGCGACGAAGGCGTCACGGTTTTTGCACCCCATGATTGCGGCCCGTCTTTGGGGGCCTGTGAATACAGCGCCATGCAGGACGGAAACCTGTATCTGCTTAAAAAGCAAACCTTTATTGTGGATGGTGTGATGGTTAGCGATACGATGATAAAAGTCGATAATATCTGGGTGGCTTTCAGGCGAACCTGCACCACCTATGACCAATTCGGGTTCTGGATTGATTCGATCAGCATAAGGGATGGTAAGGAAGAAAATGTTGCCACCCGCAGCCTGCCCGCGCTGACAGACCCGCCCGAAACCCGCCTGAAACATTTACGCAGCGTTTGCGCAGGCGGTGTGATGACATCATGAAAACACTGGCAGGGGCTAAGAGACTCGAACTCTTGACCTACGGTTTTGGAGACCGTCGCTCTACCAACTGAGCTAAACCCCTGCATCTGTGTGGTGAGGGTCGATAACGCGAATTTTGCCTTGATGCAAGGGCGGTTTGCCGGTTTTCGCGCCAAAGGCTTATTCAAACACCGCTTTGATAAAGCTCTGCGCATTTCCGGCCCAGTTATCGGGTTTTCCCGCGGCATTACCAGCAATTGTCAAAACACGTTTACGATCTGAATTCAGGGTTTGCAGATCGGCCACCGCTGCGTCGATAACCGCATTGGCTGGCAGCAATATTCCGGTTTCACCATCAATAATCGCCTCGCTGACCGCGCCTACATCGCTGGCAAGAATAACAACTCCTGCCCGCTGGGCCTCAAGTATGGTTAACGGCAGACCCTCATTTCGCGAGGGCAAAACCAGCACATCTATTCTTGATAAAAACTCCGATATTTCAGCAGGGTCAAGAACCGGCGGGCTTATATCCAGCCAATCGGGAAAATCTGTTTTTCCCTCCAGAACGCCGCTACCGCAGATTTGAAACGTAAAATCCGGCCCCCGCAAACGGGTGGCAATTTCAACAAACCGGTCCACAGCTTTTTGCGCATCAAACCGCCCCAGAAACCCGACCCGAAGCGGGCCGTTATTTGGCTGATGCCGGGTCGGCTTTGCCGGAAACCCCGGGCCATTTGGCAATGGCAGCAATTTGTCATTTGGCACCCCGTGCCCTGACAGCCGCGTTGCCAATGCATTGGAACAGGTGGCGATATGGTCATATCCGGCCTCATGCGCCAATGCCACAAACGGCGTGCCAACCATACGGCCATATTGCGAGGTTTCGGTTAAATGCTCCCATGATATGGTTTTTATGCCTTTGGTGCGCAGCGCCGCTGCCCCGTGATGCAGCATGCCGGTGCCACAATTTACCACTGCATCCATCGCCGTCAGCGGCCCCAGAATATCGCCAAACAGCCGGTCATCGGGTTTGGCCGCGCCGGTGGTGCCTAAATAAGTCGCGCCGCGCCAGTCGCGCAGGCGCGGGTCGGTGATGATCGACACGGTTTCAAAGGGTTCATACATCCATTCCGCATCCGTAGCCCCGTCAATGCCATAGATAAACAAATGACACTGCACGCCGCTGGCGGTCAATTCCCGTGCCAACGCCACCGCGCATTTTTCCACCCCGCCAAATTGAAAAACCGGCAGCGCAAAGCCCACATGGCGGCCGGATTTGCGCGGTTGCATGGCAGGGCGGCCATTCAGGTTGGCTTTTTCGATCTCCCCTCCAATGGCATTTGGCCAGATAATCTCGGCAGGTTGCCGCCAGTTTTGCAGCTGCTTTTTGCCCATTTTCAACATCGGGCTTTCCGCTAGTTCCGAGATAAAATCCACCAGAGCCGCCAGTGGGCTATGGGTAATTTCCAATCCGTCGGGCAAGGTTAATTGATGTTTTGACACCAGCACATCGCCAATAAGATAGGTGATTATTTCGATCAGCCCGTCACATTTCAACGCCTCGTCAATATGGTGCCGTGATATCGCGATAATCCCGCAATTTTCCAGCATAGTGCCGGTGCCATCAAACCGGTTGCCCATATGTTCAAAGCCCAGACCGGCCCCATTGCAGGCAAAAACCCCCGAAACCGGCGTGCTGCGCAACGCGCCTTCCAGCTGGTAAACCACTGAATCAAGCAATTTCAATCTGCGTAATTTTTCAAAAACCTGCGGGTCATAAAATATCAGAACCGGTGCAAAATTTGATTCAAATGGCCGCGCCCGCCAGCGCAAAAATTCCGCGACAGGGCCGGTTGCATCACCAGAAATAAAACTGACCCTCGGCCATTCCTTTTGCCACAGGTCATTCAAAAAACGTCCTTCAAACAGCCATTTATGTTTTGCTTTTAACTGGTTTGAAATCTGGCCGGCATCCATATGCGCCGCTGACAACATTGAATCAGGGCGTTTACGATAGCCCAGATAGTTTTGGTTTACCGGCGCGCCATAAAACCCCTTTTCTGCAGCGCTTAGCCAGAAATCCCAATCCTCGTAACCTGACTTAAGGCTTTCGTCAAAACGGATACCAGCGCGCATAACCTTAACCCGCACCAGACTGCCCGCATCACAATAATTGCTGAATGCCAGCCGCGAAAGCGAGTATTTGCCGCCGGTATTCCGGTTTGCCTGCATTCCGAACATATCAAATTGCGGGTAAAACCAGCCGGCTTTGTCATTGCTGGCCAACAGCCGGTCAAACAGCGCCAAAGCACCTTTTTCCAGCCGGTTATCCGCATCCAGAAAGAAAACCCCGCGCAAATGCGGCAGGGTTTTCAGCGCATGTTCAATGCCGGAATTTCGCGCCCCGCTTAAGCCACGGTTGGTTTGGGTTAGCACGGTGATTTGGTCAGGATGGGCTTGGCGCCAGCCCTCCAGAACACGCACGGTTTCAGGAAAATCACAGCCGTCATTGACAATAATAATCCGGAATTCAGGCGCATCAACTTGCGCCAAACACGAGGCAATCGCCTCGGATATCAATGCCGGATGATGCCAGACCGGCAGGATGATCGCAATTTCAACCAATTTCAAACCCGCGTATAGCAAGACAATCCAATGATGTCTGGCCTTTGATTTTTACAATCAAATCAACCGCATCCACCCCGCCTGATGCAATTTCAACCTGCATATATGCTTGGGATGATAAAAACACCGACGCACAATACTTTGCCGGTTCAACCGCATCTTTCGCAACCCGACATAACATTACCTCCAGCGTTTCAGGGCCGCAATTCTGAATAAACGCGGTGCTGTTTTCCCCCAGTTCAACCCCGCGCAAAGCCAGATTTGCCGCGCCATAATAATCGGTATGGATCATCAGAATGTTTTCGGTTTCCAGATATTTGCCCGAACCACTGCCCAAAGAAAACCATTTTGGCAGGTCCGCAGGCATTAACACCCCGCGCCGGCCCGCGCCGCCGGATGTCAGAACCTCTGGCAGCCGCACCCCTGACAGCCCTTTCCAAATGCGCAAAGCCAGTGGTTTATCGCCAAATTCAGGCAAAGGGCTTGGGTGCGATATGCCCAATACACAATCTTTTATGGCGGTTACATGCAGGGAGATACCATCGGCACAACCCGAAATCGCCGGAAATTGTGCGCGCTGCCAGCCTGCACCTGAAATTTTTATGGGTGAAACATATTCGCTGCCATCGGGGCGCAATAATGATACCTGCGCTTGGCCTGATACCATCCATAAATCAATCGCCACCAATGCCGCATTGCTAACCGGCAAGGCCTGTTTCACGGTTTGCCCCCCAGCCAGATCAAGGGTTTGGCCGGAAAATTCCCATTGCCGTGCCAGCGTGAATTTTGGCGCAAGCGCACCGTTCAAAAACCCCTCAACCGCCAGAAAATTTTCCTGAAGCTGCATGAAATCCTGACGCAATGCTGCGGCGGCGGCGCGGGCGCTGGCGGCATCGTCAATTAACAATTTCAAACGCGCCGCCATGGCTGCCGCGCAAAAATCTTCCAGCGTTTGCCCGTTTGATACAGGCACATCCAGCAGGGCCATTACCTTTGAAAAATCGCTTTTGGCATATCGCGGTATATCTTCGGGCAGCAAAAACACCCCCAACGGGGGTGCCCCCTCAAATATCGGGTTTTCAATATCCAGCCACGGTTCGATGCTGCGCAGATCACCCGTTGCCAATGCCGCGCTTACCAGAAATTCCATCCATCACCTGCCTTTGCCAAGCTTACCGCAAGGCTTATGAACCAGTGATTAAATAGCACAATCCGGTCTGCAACAAGGGTCTAACCCGCGTCTTTACCCAAAGATTCAGGCGCAAACACATAATGCGCCCCGCAAAACTGGCAATCAGCAGTAACCGTGCCCTGTTCTGTGGTCATATGCTTAATGTCTTTGGCGGAATAAATAGACATGGCCTGGCGCACTTTTTCCTCGCCACAAGTGCAGCCGAACCGCACCATTTGTGCATCATACACCCGTGGGGATTCCTCATGAAACAGCCGCCGCAACAATTGATCAGGCGATACATGCGGCCCGATCATTTCGGTGGTTTCAACCGTATCCAGCAATATCATGGCGCGATTCCAGTTGTCGCTGCGATCCTCGACATCCACATCAATTGTGTCGATTTCCGCATCTTTGGCAAAAGGCGAAGCCTTGGGCATATGTTGCAACATAATACCACCGGCGCGCCAATGAGAGCCTTTGCCTTCATCGGTTTGGGCAATCGACAACGAAAAACGGGTTGGCAATTGTTCGGACTGGGCAAAATAAGCCTCGGCACAATTTGCCAGCGAGCCGCCTGTCAGCGGCGTGATACCCTGATAGGGCGTGGTGTCTTTGCCTTGATCAATCACCACCGCAAACATGCCTTTGCCGATTTTTTCAAAAGGTGTGCCTGCCGCGTTCAACCGATCAGCGTCATAGCTGGCATAAGCCCGGATTTGCGCTGGCTCGCCCTCGGATTTTGGCGCGTAATAATCGGTGGCAATCAACCGGATTGGCCCATCACCACGGATTTGCAGGCTCAGCTTCCAGCGCAGAGCAATGTTTTGACCAATCAGGGCGGTCAGCATTACAGCTTCGGCCACCATTGCGGCCACCTCAACGGGGTAATTATGCTGGCCCAAAATCTGGTTCAACGTGCCATCCAGCCGCGCCATGCGGCCTTTTATATCGGCTTTGTCCAGCTGGAATGGCAAAATACTGTCATCCCATGCAACTTTTGATGCAATGCTCATATGGTTTTCCTTTACGGCTAAGGCCAGCAAATAAGGGTAAAAGCCCGAAGTTTCAAACCCGCATGGTAAAAAAGTTGAAAAATTTGGAAAATTGGGCTGAAAAACAGCGTGCCATATGCCACAAAGCCCGTATGAGACGTTTTGGAATCCCGCCCCGCGCAGATATCAGCTATCATATTCGCCCCGGTGCTTATGCAATTATCACCCGTGGCCAGCATATTTTACTGACCCGTCAAAATATCGGCTATGAAGAAGTCCAGCTTCCGGGTGGCGGGATCGACGCGGGCGAGGGGCCATTAACCGCCCTGCACCGCGAGGCATATGAAGAAACCGGCTGGAAAATCGCGCCGATCCGCAAGCTCGGGGTCTATCGGAATTTTGTCTATATGCCGGAATATAACCGCCAAGCCGAAAAAGTCTGCCATATTTATCATTGCCACGCGGTGCGTAAAATCTCCGAACCGGTTGAGCCGGACCACCAGGCCATATGGGCAGATGCAACCACCGCGCTGGAAATTCTGGAAGTCGAAGGGGACCGTTATTTTCTGGGAACATTCCTGCGGAACCGTTGACCAAACAGCCGGAAATCAGCCACAAGATTTGTTATCGTCAGCTGGTTACGATGCTTGCCAATATCCATCCACCAATAGAATAGCAGCGCAATCAGAGCGCAGAACAAAGCCGATAACAATGTGTCACTGAAAAAATGCCGGCCTTTGATCACCCGCAGGCCCGCACCCAATACAAACAACGCGCTCAGGCCCCAAAACATCAGCCATTTCCACCTAACATTGCGCCATAATAATACGCCGGTGACAATGGCGACCGTGGCAATCGCGCCGCCTTCGCCTGATGTGAATGAACAATTAGTGATGCACTGATCCGACAGGTAATAGGCAGGGGTGAAATCCAGCTCTCCGCCAAATTCATGCACTGAAACCGGCCGCGCCCGCCCCCAGTTGTTTTTCAGAACAGTATTCACCAAAAATAGCGGCCCCACCAGCGAGACCACAAAAGGATACGCCCATATCCGCACAGGAATATTGCGGTTTTTTCCCAAAAACACCGCAAACAAGATGCCAAGCAATGACAGCATCATAAACAGCCACATTGCCCAGATCAGGAAAACCCGGATACTGTCCAGAACAGGGTTCATACCCGCGGCAAACCCGCCATCTTGCCAAAACATCCCCGAAATATAAATATCGAGCTGCGGGAACAGCACAAAAACTGCACTGACCACAAGCGTGGCAAACAGCAGCGTGATGGTGATTTTTCGCAGTAATATATCCGGTTGCTTCATAACAGTGTTCTAACTTCCGCCGATACAAAAGCAAACACCTTCCTTTGGTGGCTGTTTTTGATATGCTGTCCGGAGAAGGAGACCCCGAATGCGTATTTTACCTGTTTTGATTTTAGCCCCCTTTCTGGCCGCCTGTGCCAGCCTGACCGAAGAACAATGCCAATCCGGCAATTGGTCCGGTATCGGTTATAATGACGGCTTGAATGGCCGTTCAGCCGAATATATCGGCAATCATTTCGAGGCCTGCGCCGATCTGGGCATTTCGCCGGATATTGCTGCATGGCAGACGGGGCGCGAACAGGGCTTGTTGCAATATTGCACCCCTGAAAACGCTTATATTACTGGCCGGAATGGCGATAGATTTAACAATGTTTGTCCAACAGATCAATCTACCAACCTAAGCCTTGCCTATGGCTGGGGCGGAGAATATTTTGATATTACGCAAGAGATTTTTACCCTGACCGAGGAAAAATACGAGCTTGAACTAATTATCGCCAGTGATCTGTCGCACCCTGATTTAACCCCTGAGCAAGCGGCGCAGCTGGCGCAATTAAATTCCCGCATACGGCTGATAGACATCAAGATCAGGCGCTTAACCCGACAACGGGAACGCTATGCGTTTTTGCCGCGTTAGCAAGGGTCACAGATCAAAACTGGCAAAAACCGGCGCGTGGTCTGATGGCCGTTCCCAGCCGCGCACGGGGCGCAAAATGCGGCTGTTATGGCCGGTGGCGGCTATGTCTGCCGATGCCCAGATATGATCCAGCCGCCGGCCTTTATCGGCCGCATCCCAGTCCTTGGCGCGATAAGACCACCAACTATAGACTTTTCCGTCCGGCATATCCTGACGGGTAATATCGACCCAATTACCTGAATCCATTACCTTATTCAGGTGTTCGACCTCTATTGGCGTATGACTGACAATTTTTAACAATTGTTTGTGGGACCAGACATCATCTTCCAGCGGCGCAATGTTCAGATCGCCCACCAACACCGATTTTTCGGGTTTTTCGGTTGAAAACCAATCGGACATTTCAGTCAGGAAATCCAGTTTATGGCCGAATTTATCGTTAATTTCACGGTCGGGCTTATCGCCCCCCGCCGGCACATAGAAATTATGGATGACCATGCCGTTGTTCAGCCGCCCCGCCACATGACGCGCATCTCCCTTGGCACAAAAGTCGCGGCTGCCCGCATCCTGCATCGGCAAGCGCGACAGGATCGCAACACCATTATAGCCCTTTTGCCCACGGCCAATCAGCGAATAACCAAGCTCGGCAAAGCCATCGCGCGGCATCAGTTCCAGCAGCGATTTGCATTCTTGCAGGCACAACACATCGGGGGCCTCGTCGCGCAGCAATTTCAACACGATTTCCTCGCGCAGGCGAATTGAATTGATGTTCCATGTACAAATAGTGATGGGCATGTTGGTCTCCGCATTTATGAACAACAAACATACCCCCGAAAAACCCTAACCACCAGAGCAGGGCCTGTAGAAAAATATCGGCCGGCAAGGCATGGCATTGGTGCGGTTAAAAATCTATTTTAACGACAAGGGCCGTGCCAAATTATTGCTGGGCATTGCCAAAGGCAAAAGGGCGCAAGATAAATGCATTGCCGAAAAAAAGCGCGCTTGGCAAAAGCAACAGGGCCGGATTTTGCGAGATCGCGGCTAGTTGGGTAAATTTAGTAAACTTACCAGTAATTTCATATCATTAAACAATATTGCCCCGTGATTAGCCAATGCTGCGCCATCGTTATGTTCATGATAGCCAAAACATTTTATCCCCGCCGCACGGGCGGCTTTTGCGCCGCTTATGCTATCCTCGATCACCACGCAATCTTGTGGCGCAACCTTCCCTGCTGCAAGCAAAAACAGGTCTGGATCTGGCTTGGAAACCCCCAGTTCATGTGCGGAAAATATATTATTTTCAAACCGTTGCAGCATATTATTCTGCCCAAGCGTAATCTGCATTTTGTCAAAACTTCCATTTGATGCAACGCAATACGCAATGCCTGCCTTGTCAAGTATATCCAAAACCTTAACCACGCCTTTGACCGGATCAACCCCCTGTTTCAAGCGCGCATAGGTCTGCGCATAAATCTCGTCTACCCAGTTTTCAGGCAGGATCGCACCCAGAGATTGCGCCTTGGATTTAACACCAAGCATGGTGCCGCCAACAAATAAATCCATACATTCCGACAGGCTGATTTCTAAACCATGGCCCGCCAGATTTTCGACCAAAATCTGGTTAGAAACCAGCTCGCTGTCTACCAAAATGCCGTCACAATCGAATATTACCAATTTGGGTGTCATATTGCAGGTCCTTTTTAGTCAATTCTCAAGTCAAATATATCGATTCAATAGTATCAAACGCACATAAACACATCATACCGCGTCGACTTGCCAAGAATTTGATGCGAAGGATCTGGCAATCCGGCCATTGATTCAGCTTTGCGTGGCCATTTCAAAACCACGCGATTGCTGGCGGAATTTAACGCTATCTTCATCAGTTCAACTGAATCTGTATCCGCCCCGACAATATCACGGATCTGGCGCATTTCGATTTTCACCAGCGCGGAATTTCTGCGCGGCGGGTGCATCGGATCGATCAGGACAACCTCTGGATTTAAGTCTGGTAGCAAGCTTTTCGCATCGCCAAAAAGCAAAGTCATACGCGCGGCGATCTCGGCGGTTTCGAGGGCATTTCCGGCCCTTTGTAAAGCATCCGCAAGCAATCCATGCATTCTTTCAGACCGCTCTATCAAGGTCACATTCGCCCCCAATGAGGCCAGCAAAAATGCGTCGCGCCCCAGCCCCGCCGTGGCATCGACCACCACCGGATTATGGCTGTTTTTCATGCCCGCAGCACGGGGTAAATCCTGCCTGCGACCACCGCCAAATTTTAGGCGGTGTGCGACCGCGCCGCTGGTAAAATCTATGCGAAGCTTCTTTTCACTCATACGCTTTGGTGGCTTTCTATCCGGAATCAGTCAATAGAAGATTCTGTATTTTCTTCGCAAATCAACTATTGGATATCTTTCTCAAGGGCGTTAACCTAATTTAAAATCAATCATAGGATGTTCAATAATGCGCCCCTTAGTATCCAGCCTTGTTTTGGCAACTCTATTAACAGGCTGTGTGGAATTCGACCCCGAAAGTGTATTGGCGCCCCCCGTGGTCACTGGTGTGTTTGAATCCAGCTCTCTAACCAATGTGCGGCAAAACCTGCAATCTACCTGTGATTCCCTTGACGGTTCTTTTGAAGTAGTCGCGCCAAATCAAGTCATCTGCAGTTCTGAAAATTACTGGCCGGAAGGCGAGGGCAAAGTACCCGTCGCTTTTTACCTTGAGCAAGAAAATGGCAATATTTTTGCCCAGGCAATGATGTTTTTCACCCTGTCAAATGGCCAAAGCGTTCCTATTTCGGGGCCAGATGTAATTGATATTATTCGTAAATTTTTGAAAAATACCGGCGCTAGTAATGTTTTTATCCTTGCTGAAATCTAAATATCCCGTTTCGCAGCCCGAACCTCGCGTTCCAGCGCATTCAGAAAATTTGAACGGTCTGCCTTTGAAAATGCTTTCCCACGCCCCTGATGAAACGGATCAGCAGCGCGCATATCGTTCATTAGATCTCGCATCGCCATCTGGTTGCCGATGTTTTGCTTTGTAAATGCATCGCCGTTATGGCGCAGCGCCCTGCCGCCGTTTTCAAGGCATTTGGCCGCCAAAGGAATATCGCCGGTGATGCAAATATCACCCTTTTTCATGCGGTCTGCGATCCACATATCCGCCACATCGGGGCCATCCTCCACCACCACAATATCGACCAACGGGTGTGGGTTTGGCCGCAGCCCGCCGTTAGACACAATATAAACCTGTAGCTTATGCCGGTTGGCCACCCGCAAGGTTTCGTCCTTCACGGGGCAGGCGTCGGCATCAATAAATATCGTTGTCATGGGCAGCCATTCTGAATGAATCCCAGAAGCGCTTCGTTATTTTCAGAGCCGGCAAGCACAAAGCTCCCCACATTGATCTGCTCCATAATTCTGGGCGCCATAATCACATCGCCACACACCGAAAACTCGACAACCTCGCCAATGTGCCGCCCTGTAAATGCGGTAAACCGCAGGCGGTCTTCATCAGAGAGCTGCGCGATCACATCCTCTCCCCCCGTTTCGCTTTCCCAAATCTCGAATTCCACCGGGTTGAGCATGGTGAGCACCTCGTCGGGCGCTTCCATTTGCACGGTTAAAGCCACCTCCACACGCGGCGCGTCCGGGCTGGCCAGCGCCAAAATGCTGGCAATAATCTTGGCAATACCTGCCGTGGCTGTCGGGGTGACTGGTTCCATATGTTAAACTCCGTGTAAAATTTCCGCGTGGTGCATTATATGGTCTTCCATAAAGCTGGCGACAAAGAAATAGGAATGATCATAGCCCGCATGGGTTCGCACCGTTGCCGGCTGGTTTTTTTTGGCAATCGCCTTGCCAAGGTTTGCCGGTTTCAACAGGTTTGCAAACTGGTCATCCGCGCCTTGGTCTATCAGGATATGGCCCGGATATCCGGTTGTTTCCATCAATAATGTCGCGTCGTGTTTGGCCCATTCTGCATGGTCATCGCCCAGATATTCGGCCAGTTGTTTCTGGCCCCATGCGGCAGCTGACGGGTTGGCAATAGGCGCAAATGCCGAGAGCGATTTATATTGATCAGGCCGGTTCATCGCCAATATCAGCGCGCCGTGGCCGCCCATGGAATGGCCGGTAATGCCTTGGGCGGTTGGAGATAAGTTGAATTTTTCAAAGACCAATGCAGGCAGTTCGTCAGCGATATAAGACCACATATTAAAATGTGGCGCCCATGGTTTTTGGGTGGCATCTACATAAAAGCTGGCCCCTTGGCCAAGGTCAATTGCATCGTCATCAGCCACATCCGCGCCGCGTGGCGAAGTATCAGGAAACACAAGCGCAATGCCAGCCTTGGCCGCCCATGCCTGCGCGCCTGCTTTGACCATGGCGTTTTCATGGGTGCAGGTCAGACCGGAAAGAAACCACAGCACCGGAACCGGAGATTTAGCGGCTTGAGGCGGCA
>Ga0256839_1004998_pt1 | contig 12535 bp, 11 predicted proteins | sample 354166metaG_FD_185968 | JGI IMG/M metagenome (GOLD analysis project Ga0256839, IMG submission 185968) | Hydrothermal vent microbial communities from Mid Atlantic Ridge, Atlantic Ocean - 354-166 | ecosystem: Environmental > Aquatic > Marine > Hydrothermal vents | place: Atlantic Ocean: Mid...
GCCACAGCTACGGGTCTCTGCCTTTCTTTGAAGAAGTGATGGAGTACCTCGCTCCGGCCTATGAGGCGGGCTTCCGCTATCTTTCGGAGCTGAATCTCGGCCTGATTGAGGCCGTCAACCGCTATTTGAAAATTGAAACAGAGATCCGGCAATCCGGTGAGTTTGAGCGGGCAGGCGGCCGAAGTGAGCGACTTTTGCAAATTTGTATGGAACTGGGGGCTGACGAGTACCTCAGCGGCCCTTCGGCAGCGGCATATCTGGACGAAGATTTGTTTGCCCGTCAGGGGATAGCCGTTCATTATCTGGACTTTAGCGATTATCCGCAGTATGCACAGCTGCATGGTGATTTTGTTCATGAAGTGACAATTCTGGACCTGCTTTTTTCTACAGGGCCCGGTGCACTAGCGTACATGAAAAGACTATAAACGATGCCTATGGATTATTCCGTCATTATTCCGGTGTACAACAGCAGCCGTTCGTTGCCCGAGCTGACCGCACGCATCCATGCCCAACTGCAGGGGATGGCTCCGGGCGGCTTTGAAATTATCATGGTGGATGATGCTTCGCCTGACGAGGCCAGTTGGGAAACGATCAAAACACTGGCAGCCGAATATCCCTTTTTGAAGGGGTACCGGCTCCTGCGAAACGAAGGCAAGAACGGAGCGTTGATCTGCGGTATGGATCATGCCGGAGGGGATTATCTGATCCTGATGGATGATGACCTGCAGCACAGACCCGAAGATTTTCCCGCACTGATGGCCGAAGCCGCACATGACCTCGTCATTGCCCGTTTTGCGGAGAACAAAAACGGAATAGTGAAAGACCGCTTGAGTCGCCTGAAAGGGAAACTGGACGAGCGCTTTGCAGGCAAGCCCCGGGGTCTTCGCTTCGGGCCCTTTATGATGATAAAAAAAGAAATTGCAAAAGAGCTGTGCAAAGTACGAACGCCTTTTCCTTATTTGCCGGCCATGCTTTTTTCGCTGACCCGCGATGCGGTCAATGTGCGGGTAGCGCATGACAATAGAAAGCATGGCAGCTCGCAGTTTACCTTGTACAAAATGCTTAAGCTGATGTCCAACCTCCTGATCAATCAAACCTCCGTCATGCTGAGAAGCGTTTCAATGGCCGGTGTCGGGCTTTCAATTATCAGCTTGCTGTTGGCGCTTTATTTTCTCTATAAAAAGCTTTTTGTGGGCATTCATGTGGCGGGATGGACTACCCTGGTCGTTTTGCTGCTGCTGATCGGGGGCATCACCTTGTTTTCGCTCGGCATCATTGGCGAGTATCTTTTGCGCATCATCAAAACCCTCGAGCACCGGGCTGCCTATGTAATACGTGAAGAAACGGCTTAAGCAGGCTTGCGCTTGTATTGGCTGTTGTAGAAACCGGCCCGGCCCAGCTCCCCGGCTTTCATGATTTTTCTTTCGTGTATTTCGGCCAGCTCATGGATTCGCAGAAGAAGCGCTTTGTTGCCGGCCGGCTTCTTTTTCGCCCGGTCAAAGTAGATGTTGTCTTCCAAGCCGACCCGTACCCCTCCTCCCATGGCAATGGCCAGGCTGTTGGCCCCGAGCTGGGCCCTGCCGATGCCTCCGGCAGCCCAGAGGCTTCCTTCGGGCAGCTCGCGGATGGCGGTGCCGAGGTGCAGAAATTCGAGCTGCAAGCCGGCAATATTGCCCAATATAATGTTGAAGTAGAAGGGAGCTTTCAGGAGGGATTTGCGGATAAGGTACTTTGCATAATTAATCATTCCGAGGTCGAAAACTTCCAGCTCGGGTTTCACCCCATAGCGCTCCATTCTCTCGATGAGGCCTTCAATGGTTTCAGGAGCATTGATGCTGGCCTGGTTGGGAAAATTAAGAGAAGAGAGAGTGAGCGAGCCCATGTCAGGCAGCAGTTGCAGCACCTCCGAACGCAGTTCGACAGACGATACACTGCGCCCGCTGAGCGATACCCCCATGACCAGTTCGGGGCAATATTTGCGAAGACCTTCCAAAATCCGGCCATAGACTTCCTTTTTATGAGTGGGGGCCTGGCTTTCTTCATCGCGTGCATGCAGATGAACCATCGTAATGCCCAGCTCAAATGCTTCATGCACCTCTTCTACAATCTCGCTGACCGAGATCGGCACATGCGGATTTTTGGCTTTGGTGGGGATCATTCCCGTGGGTGTAAAATTGATGATCAAGTCTTCCATGGATAGAAATCCCTTTAGGAACGTAAAACTAAATATCTCTTACATACCTTTGGGCGATCTCTAAAACTTCCTGATGAAAAAGAGACTCTGGCAGTTGTTGAAAGTCGTTTTCGGCCTGGGCCTGATCGCCTACCTGCTCTTCAGCATTGATCTTCCCGAGATGTGGTCCGAAATGAAGAACGGTGCGCTCATCTGGCTGCTTCCTGCCGCGTTGAGCATTGCTGTGCTCCTGCTTCTCCTTGCTCCTCTGAAATTATATCCGCTCCTGCAGCGGGCGGGCAGCTTCAGGTTTTCAGATGTTTATCGTGCCTCGGCCATCGGCCTTTTCTTCAACAATGTGCTGCCCTCAAGTGTCGGTGGAGATGCCGTGAAAGTGCTTGTTTTGAAGAGGCGAAGCAATGTCTCGTGGGCGGCACTGGTCACGGCCTCGCTGGCCGATCGCTTAATCGGGCTCGGCATTTTGCTGTTGGCAGCGCTCGTTTATCTTCTTTTCAAGCCCATGGAGTCCAACAAGCACCTCTTTGTAAATGCTTCAGGAGGAATGCCCGTTGAGTTGAGCTGGATTGTATTTTCTTCTCTTCTGCTCTTTATTCTCATTTTCAGAAAAAAGATTACAGCCTTTCTCCGTCAGATGCTCGAGGCCGCCTCAAAATATGACCTGCGATCGCTCTCGCTGGCCGTCTTCTTTGCAATCCTCTTTCAGGGCCTGCGCGTCATCAGCCTTTATTTTTATTTGCGCTTTTATAATTATCGCATAGCTCTGCCCGATCTCCTTTTTGTGATCAGTGTTGTATCGGTGGTCTCGATGATTCCGATCAGTGTAGGGGCGCTGGGAGTGCGCGAAAATATACTCACATGGGGCCTGGCACTCTATGGTGTGCCGCTGAGTGCATCCGTGGGTTTGGCCCTCATCAGCAGGGTCATTTTTGTTTTGCTCAGCCTGGTTGGTGCAATTTATTATTTTCAGGAGGAAAAATTGCAAAAGACCGAAGAGGATGATCCCGTTTAACAAGCCCTATGTCTCAGGTCAGGAGCTGGCCTATATCCGCCAGGCCGTGGAACATGGCCGGCTGGCCGGGAACGGGCGATTTGCAAAAAAATGCGAGCGTTTTATTGAGCAGCGCTATGGCGTTGTGAGGGCCATGCTCACACACTCTGCCACGGCAGCGCTGGAGATGATGGCCATACTTCTTGAGCTTAGGCCTGGCGATGAAGTCATTGTCCCTTCCTTTACTTTCATCACGACTGCCAATGCCTTTGCCCTTCACGGGGCAGAGATTGTATTTGCCGACAGCCTGCCGGGGCACCCCAATATGGATGCGGAAAAAGTGGAGGAACTCATCACTCCGCGCACCCGGGCAGTTGTGGCGATGCACTATGGAGGCGATATCTGTGACATGCCGGCTCTTGAGCGTTTGTGCCGTGAGCGGGGTGTCGTGCTGCTCGAAGATGCGGCCATGGCCATCGAGTCGTCTTTGGACGGGCGCAAGGCCGGAACTTTCGGAGAAATGGCCGTTTTTTCTTTTCACGAAACAAAAAATATTATTTCCGGAGAGGGCGGGGCGCTTCTTATCAATGGCGGGCACTGGATCGAGCGGGCCGAGATTATCAGGGAAAAAGGAAGCAACCGGGCGGCTTTTTTCAGAGGGGAATGTGACAAATATACCTGGGTAGATAAGGGGTCGTCATTCTTGCCTTCCGAGCTGCAGGCTGCATATCTCTTCGCTCAACTGGAGGCTTTGGGCGAAATCCAGGCCATGCGCAAAGCCATCTGGATAAGATACCATGAGGGCTTTTCCAAACTTGAAAAGAAGGGACATGTGCAGAGGCCTGCCGGTCTGCCGGGGCGGGAGAGAAATTACCACTCTTATTATCTGATTTGTCGAAGTCTGCAGGAGCGGAGCAGGCTCATTCGTTTTTTGCACGATAAAGGCATTCAGGCCGTATTCCACTATCAATCGCTGGATCAAAGTCCCTATGCCGCAAAGTTCAGGGACGGGAAAAGGAAGCCCCTGCCCCATGCGGCACATTATTCGGACAGGCTTCTGCGCCTGCCTTTTTTTAATGAGCTGGGCCGGGATGAGCAGGATCACGTGATTGCATCGGTGCATGCGTTCTATGCCAAATAAGGATAGCGGAAAGAATGGCCGGAGTTAGTCCTCTTTAGGGTCGAGGTTGACCACCGGGTGGCGTTCAAACACACGTTGGGGGTCAAAGTTGAGCCGCAGCGTGGCATACTTGCGGCTGATTTTGGCTCCTACCTTGGCCCCGATGGTCAGCATCTTCGGGTTGAAGTCTCCGATCCAGGTCATCACCAGTTCGTCATACAGCTTTTCATCGACAATGGTTTCGCTGCCGAATTTGGCAATGGCCATTTCCACGCCTTTGCGCTGCCACTTTCTTACAACTCCGAAAACAAGGCCATAGAGTATTTTGGGTTTGTGAAACGTTTTGTAGTAGAGGAATTTGATTTTCCCCCAGGCGTTCAGATTTCCGTTTACGTGTTTGAATATCTGATTGAGTTCCGGAATGCTGACAAAAAAGCCGATGGGCTCATTATCATGGTAGGCAAAAATGACCACCCGCGGGTCCATCACGGCTTTCATCGATTTGATAATTTTATATCCGGCCCCGGGCTTCATTTTTTTGAAGCCGGGCATGCCGCCCCAGGCATCGTTGTATACGTGCATAAACTGTTCGGCAATCTCGCGAATGGAAAGCCCGCGTACATCTCTGACTTCAATGCCGTAGCGTTTCATCACCAGCTCGCCCAAGCGCATCTGCTCGGGGGTAGCAGGAGTGTTTTTGACGGGCCTTTTCAGTATGTGCTGCTCATAAAATATCCGGAATCCGTAATTCTCGAGCAATGTGCGATAGTAGGGCGGATGAAGGTCCATCCCATAGGTGTTGGCTTCTTTGAAATTCTCGATCAATAAACCCCAGAACATGTTTTTTTCTCCGAAATTGATGGGCCCGTCCATGCCCTCCATGCCCCGGTCAAGGAGCCATTTTTTAGCAGCATCGAGCAGTATGTTTGCCGCTTTCTGATCATTGATGCAGTCAAAAAAACCCATGCCGCCCACAGGATAGTTGAGCGGGTTGGGGTATTTCTCATTGACAAAGGCGGCAATGCGCCCAATGACCCTGCCCCCGGGCCCTGTGAGCAGCCAGCGAATGGCTTCACCGTGCTCAAAGCTTTTGTTCCGCTTCGGATCAAATACCTTTTCCACGTCTTGCCGCAGGGCCGGAATCCAGTTCTTATCGTTTTTGTGAATGATTCGTGGAAAGTCAATCCACTCTTTGATCTGTTTTCGTTCCTTCACTTCTATCAGTTCCATGGCATTGCTTTGAGGTAAAAATAATGAAAAGCCGTCTTCTCTCCGGCCCGCTTGCCGCTGCCGTAATCCGGCAAAGGTGGAGGCCGCCCTGCCCTCCGGGAGCGCCTAAAAATCACGTATTTAAAAAGGGCTTCAAATATTTGAGATTTATACGGCTTGCCGTAACTTCGCAGCCGAATTGAAATTACCTTAAATTAAAAAGAAGAGAATGGCCAACGTTGGAAAAATAAACCAGATCATTGGAAATGTGATTGATGTTGTTTTTACAGATGATGATCATCTGCCCGAAATATATTCAGCCCTTGAGATCACCCGGGACAATGGAGAGAAACTGATCCTCGAGGTGGAACAGCACCTGGGGGAAGACAGTGTACGAACCATTGCCATGGACTCTACCGAGGGTTTGATGCGGGGCATGGAAGTGCGCGATCTGGGTGGGCCGATATCGGTGCCTGTCGGAGATGACATCAAGGGGCGCCTGTTTAACGTGGTGGGCGATCCGATTGATGGCCTCGGCACGGTGGATCACAAGGACCGCATGCCTATTCACAGAAAACCTCCCCGTTTCGATAACCTTTCTACGGAAAGCGAAATCCTCTATACGGGAATCAAAGTAATTGACCTCATCGAGCCCTATTCCAAAGGAGGAAAAGTCGGGCTCTTCGGAGGTGCCGGTGTGGGCAAAACCGTACTCATTCAGGAGTTGATCAACAACATTGCAAAGGCCTACTCCGGACTTTCCGTTTTTGCAGGTGTGGGCGAGCGAACGAGAGAGGGAAATGACCTGCTGCGCGAGATGATCGAAGCCGGTATTGTAGATTATGGTGAAGACTTCGTGGAGGGCATGGAAAAAGGCGGCTGGCCGCTGGAAAAAGTGAGCAAAGAGGATTTGCGTAAGTCGAAAGCTACTTTCGTCTTCGGGCAGATGAACGAACCTCCCGGAGCCCGGGCAAGGGTGGCCCTCTCGGGACTGACCATTGCCGAGTATTTCCGTGACGGAGACCCGGGCGATGCCACAGGTAAAGACATTCTCTTCTTTATTGACAATATATTCCGTTTTACCCAGGCCGGTTCCGAGGTGTCGGCTCTTTTGGGACGTATGCCTTCGGCCGTGGGCTATCAGCCTACGCTGGCCACCGAGATGGGAGTGATGCAGGAGCGCATTACATCTACCAAGCGCGGGTCTATTACTTCGGTTCAGGCCGTGTATGTGCCTGCCGATGACCTCACGGACCCCGCACCGGCCACTACTTTTGCCCACCTCGATGCCACAACGGTTTTGAGCCGTAAGATTGCCGAGCTGGGTATTTATCCGGCCGTGGATCCCCTCGATTCCACCTCCCGGATTCTCAACCGTCAAACCCTGGGCGATGCCCACTATGACTGTGCGCAACGGGTGAAGGAAACACTGCAGCGCTATAAAGAACTGCAAGACATTATTGCCATCCTGGGGATGGATGAATTGTCCGAGGATGATAAATTGATTGTGCACAGGGCCCGAAGGGTGCAGCGATTCCTTTCGCAACCTTTCCACGTGGCCGAGCAGTTTACGAATATCCCGGGTGTTCTTGTTGATATTGAAGATACCATCAAAGGCTTCAATATGATCATGGATGGCGAAATGGATCAATATCCGGAGGCTGCATTCAACCTGAAAGGAAGCATCGAAGAGGTGATTGAGACGGGAGAAAAAATGCTCAAAGAATCAAAATAATCCATAGAATATGCATTTGACTATTTTGACACCGGAGCGAAAAGTTTTTGACGGAGAGGTCGTTTCGGTCACCCTTCCGGGAAGTCGTGAAAAGGGTGCTTTTCAGATTCTCAGCAAGCATGCCCCAATCGTTTCTTCGCTTACGCCCGGAAAGCTGGTCGTGAAAAAAGCAGACGGAGAGATTCTGAACTTCCAGGTGCGCAGCGGCTTTGTAGAAGCCAACAATGATGAGATATCGGTTTTGGTTGAGGCCGTAAACGGGAAATATACACCCGCTGACATTGACTAAGACGAGACAGAAAACATAAAAAAAAAAGGGCTTTCGATCGAAAGCCCTTTTTTTATCCGGTTCGTCCTTCAATATTTCTCATTCATCATTTCAAAATTTACACGCCCCGGAATTAGGCCTATATTTCGGTTGTTATTAAGAAACAGATAGAAGCGAAAAAAAAGATACGGAAGATACATTTTGGGTGAATGGCGGCAGATGTCCGGAGTCAAGGATTCCGGCATCTGTCTTTTTAGACCTTTCCTTTTTTGCGATTACCAACGAAAAACAGCAATCGCATAAGTATCTTCAACCGGAAATTTCTCATCCGGCAAGAGGTCCACACTTCCATCCGTCAATACCGTCAGTGCGGCCAGCTCATTGAGCAATTCTTTGCTCCCTTTATCATACTTGTCGTGGCGAATAATTTCTCTTTTTTCTTCGTCATATTCGCCAAAGATGCTTTCCGGATATTGAAGGATCAGGTGCTCCACACGACCCCGCTCTGCGGCAGGCAGAATGTTCTCCACGCTTTGGGCGGTTTTGCCGGTTCCTGCCAACATCATAAATTTTTCCAGCCTTTCGGGCACTTCCGCCTCGAAATAGTCTTGCAACAACTGCAGGGCATCGCGGTGCAATTCGGCATCTTTGGCATTTTTCCTGCTTCCTTTTATGTGTTCGGGATATAGATTCTTGTATGAATTTACCTCCTTGTAGATGGGATAAAAATATTCTACACAGGCAATAATAAGGGGTTCTTTCTTCTCGTGAAGAAAGCTTTTGTACAGGGCATCATCCACAGCTTCAAAAAATTTCGATATCTCTTTTTTATCCATTTCCGGGCTGCTCTCGTGCCCTTTTATCAGGGTGCCCCTACCCATACTGAGCGTATGAAACTGAGGTGACTTTTCGCGATAGTCGTAGCCGACCACTTCTTCGAGTGCCCGGGGTGTGATGCCTTCAAGTTCTATCTCTTCGATGCGGTACTTGTCGGCTTTGAAAAATTTGATCTCATCCAGATTCAGCTCGAGGATGTAAAATGTTTTATTGCGCTGAACCATGGGCACCAGCGGAACAATGTAGAAACGGTCGGAAACCGTCAGCATCCCGGCCGGTGCTTCGGGAAGCTGATGCACTTCAAAATGGTCTCCCGACTTGTAAACAGCCAGGCCATGGTCGAGGTAATGCCAGAAAAGATGGTCTTCGAGCAGTGCCTGGAAAGGAGCGAGTTCGGCTTTGATCTCACCGTTGTTGAGGCCCTGCTTCTCCAGCGCTCTGCTCAGCTCTTTCAGCAGGTTTTTAAATACCTTTTTATCTTTCTCGTTTAATACTTCCTGACCGCTCTTGTGGGTGGGGAAGAGTATGGATATGCAGCGTTCTCCCTGATGTTCGGCCAGCCTTCTCAATTCTGTATTTGTAATCATCCTTTTCCGCTTTGGTTATTGAAATATATTCCCTCATTGACAAAGATAAGGAGCAATTTTGCTCTTCTTTCCTTAATTTGGGATTAATCCAATAAAGCGGGCAATGGGTTCCTTAAACGCTTCCGAAGTCCTTACTTTGTTTACCGGCCTGGCCATAGCTGCGGGCATCGGTTTCCTCATCGGCATTGAGCGCGAATATGCCGGGCGTGACCAGTTGAAGCCATCCGAGTTTTTTGCGGGTATACGCACCTTTCCGATTATATCCACGCTGGGCTATTTGCTCATGCTTTTGGGGCAGGATGTCTCTATGTGGATATACGGCATCGGCATGCTGGGTGTTCTGGCCATCATCGTAGTGGGATATTTGAGTGAGGCAAAGCGGGGCGATACGGGCAGCACTACGGAATTTACCGCTGTGCTGACCTTTGTCCTGGGCGGGCTGGTCTATCTGCACCATTATGAACTGGCGGTGGCTGCAGCCGTGCTGACCACCTTTCTTCTGACCCTCAAGTCAACCCTTCATAAAATGGTGGCCAAACTGACGCACGAAGAGATTATTGCCATTCTGCAGTTTGTCGTTATTACCGTGCTCATCCTTCCTTTTCTCCCCGACAAAACCTTTGGCCCTTTTGATGCCCTGAATCCCCGCAAAATATGGATCGTGGTTATCATTCTGGTGAGCATCAACTTCGGGCTCTATCTGATCGCTAAATTTATCCGGCCCGGCAATTCCCTTTTGCTGGCGGGGTTTATTGGCGGAATGGTCTCCAGCACGGCTCTTAACTGGTATGTGGCCAGCCAAAGTAAAAAAAGTGCCGGCCAGGCAGTTCCCTTGGCCATTACCGCTGTGGTAGCATCTTCGCTGATGTTTTTTCGCATGATGATATTGCTCTACATTTTCAATGCATCGCTCTTTAGGTGGCTGGCTTTGCCTCTCTTCTTTGCAGGTATCAGCGGAATGGGCTTTTCATGGTGGATGAATCGCAAATTCGACCCGAAAGGGCTGAAGGGAGAGTTGCCCATTCAGAATCCGCTTAATCTGAAAGATGCCCTGAAATTTGCCGTCTTTTATTCCTTCATTCTCATTCTTGTGGCCTTTGCACAGGCCCATCTTGGCAATGCAGGGGTTTATCTGACCAGTGCCGTTTCGGGCCTCACCGATGTCGATGCCATTACCATTTCCCTATCGGGGCTGGCCGGACGGGAAATGCCCCCGGCCGTGGCAGCCACAGCCATTCTGATAGCTGCGTTGGCCAATACCCTCACCAAATACGGGATTTGTATCGTAGCAGGCAACGGAGCCTTTGTCCGTGCTATTACGCCCGCTTATCTTCTCCTTATTATCAGCAGTTCGCTGGCACTTCTTTTTGTGCTCCTGCTCCTTTAAGACATATTTAATTAAATATCTTAATTATTGAGTTTCAATAGTTTTGCATAGAAGCCTTCTGTATGTTATTCTGTACAGCTGTGGATATTCAAAAGCTCTGAAATCCTCTATTGGCAAGGATTTAAATGTACTTTCAGAGACCATTTCATAATAAAGTGCGAGGATGAAACAAATTACCCTTTTCTTTTTCGGTGTGCTGCTGGCAATGGGGGTCGATGCACAACCTCTGATATTTCAGTATGCTCCCGAACCGTCCATTCCTTCGAGCAATGCAAGACAGGGAATTATCAATTGTCACAACCTTAGTGTGGTATTCAATCCGGGCAATGGCCTCAGACGCCTTATCGTGATGCGGGCCGGAGCTCCCGTAGATAAGCTGCCCGTTGACGGGATGAGCTATAATGCCAACACCGTGTTTGGAAGCGGGGATGATCTGGGCAATGGAAATTTTGTGGTTTACAACGGAGCCTCCGGATTTGCCATTGTCAGCGGATTGCAGGAGAGCACGAATTATCATTATGCCATATTTGAATACAACGGCAGCGGCAGCAACAGCAATTACCTCACGAGTATCTATCTTTCTCTTAATAAACAGTTCCCCGCTGACCCCGAGGTGGTGGCCGGCACAAGCGATGTGCGCTGCTTCGCTGAGTCCAACGGAAGAATAGAGCTCCAGGTAAGCGGAGGTACCTCCCCGTTCATGGTGCAGTGGAGCACGGGCGATCAGGGCCTGCTCCTGCAAAATCTGAAAGCCGGCAACTATGCCTACACCTTGACCGACAGCGTGGGATGCAAGCGATCGGGGTCGGTGGAGATCAGCGAGCCCGCTTTGCTTGATGTACAACTTAGCAAAGAAGATGTAAGCTGCCCCGGTGGTGAAGACGGCATGATCAGTGCGGCCATCAGTGGTGGAACGCCCTCTTACAAACTGACCTGGAACACAGGCAGCAATCAAAACGCCATCAGCAATCTTACTGCCGGCATGTATTCTCTGACAGTCGAAGACGAACATGGCTGTACGGCAGTAAAAAGCAAGGAAATTATGCAGCCGCCCGCCTTTAGTATGGAAAGTTCTTCGCAGGCGGTATCCTGCCATGGCGCTTCCGATGGACTTCTCCAAATCTATCCGGCCGGAGGAACGCCTCCTTATCAGATTGCCTGGAGCAACGGGAGCAGTGATTTTAAAAATGAGCAACTGACGGGCGGAGCGTATTCCTACACCATCACGGATGCCAACGGATGCACTTTCGAAGGAGAACAATTTGTAGCAGAGCCGCAGCCGCTCGAACTGCTGGCAACGATCTACGATATTTCCTGCTTCGGATTAAGTGACGGATCGGCCGAAGTGGAGGTCAGCGGAGGCACGGCTCCTTACCAGATTCTTTGGTCTGATGGCAGTGCTGATTTTATGAGGAGCGCACTCCAGGCGGGGGCGTACAGCCTTACCGTTAGCGATGATCATGCTTGCCTTGATAGCCTTTCTCTAAGTATCAAGCAGCCCGACAGCCTGTCTCTTGATTTGCAGGTCCAGGATATTAGCTGTTCGCAGAAGTCGGACGGAAGCGTTGATGTTGCCGTTGAAGGAGGCACCGCACCCTACTACTACCAATGGAGCGATGGCAGCAGCGATAAAAACAGGCTTTATCTTTCGCAGGGAGTGTATGAGCTGAGTGTCACCGATGACAATGGCTGTACAAAAACGCTGACAGCCCGTGTAGATGTGGTTTCTCAGAGTTTGCAAAATTGTGAAGTAACAATAGACATTTATGATGTCATTACGCCCAACGGGGATGGCGACAATGATGTCTGGATTGTGGAAGACATTCAGGAATACCCCGACAATGAAGTGGAAATATACAATCGATGGGGATTGCTTGTATACACGGCCCGGCCTTACCAAAACGATTGGAACGGCCTCGATATGGAGGGACGCGAACTCCCGCCCGGCACCTATTACTATGTGCTTAAAGTCTATTCGGGAGTACCTGTCACATTTACCGGACCCATAACCTTTCTAAGATGAAAAAGACACTCATTTTATCCATACTTTGCCTGCTGACATTCACTGTTTCGGCTCAGCAGTATCCTTTGCACACCAACTACATGTTCAATGCATTGATGTACAATCCCGGTTTGACGGGGAGCAGTGCAGACCCCATGGCACGGATATCCATGCGCAAGCAGTGGATGGGTATTGACGGTAGTCCATT
>Ga0256839_1004999_pt1 | contig 12534 bp, 10 predicted proteins | sample 354166metaG_FD_185968 | JGI IMG/M metagenome (GOLD analysis project Ga0256839, IMG submission 185968) | Hydrothermal vent microbial communities from Mid Atlantic Ridge, Atlantic Ocean - 354-166 | ecosystem: Environmental > Aquatic > Marine > Hydrothermal vents | place: Atlantic Ocean: Mid...
AGTTCACCCGAAAAACTGAATCAACACAAATTATATGAATGATTCGACTAGTCAAATAATCCTAAATAATATCCATATTATCATTTTAATAATTTAGGCCACCTCTTTTCGTACAGGCACTAATTACTTTATTATTTGAAAATACCTATACTCTGGATTAGAAGATGTTTCTTCATTCCATACTTCTGAACCGTTATAAAATATTTTCGTTAACCTTTTAATGTTAGTTGACTGTTGAACGAGTTTTAGTTCCACTGTATCTATATCTTGTGAGTTCCATTTGATATATCCTTTCACCTCTAATTTATCAGAGGTGTCAAAAAAGGGTCTTAGACGAAAAATAGAATCTCTTTCTATAATCACATAACCATAAGGAGCATCGCTGTTTCCATTATAAATCATAGTGGTGTCGCCCTTTATCTCATTATAGTTATAGAGCCTAATATCAGTTGTATTGAAACTAACTGATATTTCAGAGTTTAGCAAATCTCTGTCAGAATTATCTAGGATGCTAAATTCATATATTATGTCGTTTCCTGGTATTTCCGAACAACAATCATTTTCATTACAAGAAAGGGTTGTTAGTAATAGAAGAATAGAAATAGAAATAGAAATTAATATCATTTTCATAGTTGTTTTTTTAAGGTCTTATATTATATACCATTCCTTTTTTATAATTGAAATCATTCCCATTTACACTCCAGTTATTGTATGCAAACCAACCATTTAATTGCTGGCTGCTCCATCCCCAATTCATGTGCAAATAAAGATGGCCTGTGCCTGTTTCGCAATAAGTCCAACGCTTGTAGCCATCACATACCCATGCATGTCCATCTTTGTATACTGGAAATATAAACCACTTACCTTTCCTGCCTCCTCTTAGAATTACAGGTCTATTCCATCGAATTTGTTGTTTTACCGATTCTTGATTAAAATCAGCGGATGAAGCGGATGAATATCCAAAGTCATCTCTAAATGAAGATGCAACTTCATCTTTAGTATCTGCTCCAGAACCGTCACATCCCCAGTCCATATTTACCGCATCTCCTACATCTCGCATTAATCTTGCGGTTGAAAGAGTTCCCCAAGTATTGGGCATGTCTGCATAATTATAACTTGTTGGAAATTCATGATAATTTATTACTTGAGCCATTGCAGTAGCTACACATCCAGTAGGTACTCTGCCATCTACATTGTCGCATCCCAAATCGGGAGCTAAATCATTATAGCCTCCCCATTGTCCCCACACAGTTGTCAATAAAGGACCGTATTCCCAATATTGATCTTGACACCCTCCCCCTCCGCCAGACCCACCACATCCATCATCATCGATTGGTCGAGGTATCAAAACTTGTTGCATCTGACATATTTCCCAAGTTTGCGCTACTGCATCTGTTTGTTCTAGGTTAAGAACTCTTACTTCATAGATTTGTCTAGAATTACCTGCTAACCATTCAACTAAGCCACTGGGATAACTCTCGAAATTCAAAGAGAAGTTCTCATCAGATGAAAAGGCTCTGATTGGTTTTATTCTGTTATCAGCTGAAATAATAATGTAACCCAATTCTTCATAATTTACAATGTAAAAGGCTGGATCGCCCTTATCATCAGGCACTTCAAGTACACTCTCAATATTTTTAAAAGTACTTGTAACTCCATTTGCTCTTGCAGCAGTATTTTGAGCGGTTGATGTTATTGGATATTCTAATACGGTAGCAATTGCTGACGCTTCGTCCAAGCTTACAAAATTTTGATTTATGTCAATGGTTTTCGTAACATCTACTTGTTGACAAGAAAAAATGGAAACTGATATTAGCAATACTATTAAAAGTTCCTTTGCTTGTTTTAGTTGGTGTAACATAAATTATAAGTTTATTTTTATAGAATAAATCTACGATAGATTAAAATATTTTTTAATGACATATATCATTTCACAGGCGGATATTTACAGGTAACAGAAATATATAGTGTTAAAAATCAATATAGGGTCACCTCAATTATACCAAATTAACTACAGTAATCCCTGCACCTCCCCTTTCTACATGTTCATCTTTAAAGTGAGCTACAAAGGAAAACTCTTTCAGTTGCTGCCTAATAATTTCGCGCAATACCCCACTGCCCTTGCCGTGCAAAATGCGCACTTCTGCTTGGTCTAGCATTAAAGCATCATTCATAAAACTATCAATCAAAGAAAAAATTTCTTCACTACGTTTCCCACGTACATCCAATTTTGGAGAAAAGTTGGTTCTTTTTTCGAGTAAACTAATACTGCTTTGCGAAGCCGTCATTTTACGTTCAGCAGTACGTGCCACTTTGTTCGATACTTTAGTAAGCCTGCTTAGCTTTACAAAAGAGGTAAAATTACCGGCTATTATTTTGGCTTGCTTTCCTTTAATTTCAATTACTTCTACGGGGCTTGTGCCATCATCGAGCAAAGCAAAACTGCCCACTGTAATTTCTCCTTGCTCTAATTTAGGGGAGGCTATTTTTTTTACTTTACTCGCTTGGTTATTAATTTGTTCGGTATAACTGTATAGCGATTTCCGGACTTTTTTGGTTTCTTTTTTCTCTGCTTTACTCTCTTTAATATGCCTAATGGTTTTCTCTATTTGGCGATTTGTGTCTTTAAGCAGGTTGGCGGCTTCAAGCCTGGCTTTGTCTATTATTTCAGCTTTTTTAACGTCTAAGGCAGCACTAGTTTGTTCATACTTTTTCTCCAGTTGAGCCACCCTATTCTCTTTTACTTTAAGGGCATTTTCACGTGCTGTTATTTGTTGTTTTTGACGCTCAAGCTTGTTCAAAAGCTTTTCAATATCTAATTGATCTGCTCCTAGTTTACTTTTAGCTTGCTTAATAATATGCCCTTGTACTCCAGATTTTTGAGCAAGCTCCAACGCAAATGAACTGCCAGGTCGGCCTGTTTCCAATACATATTCAGGTGCTAAATGGGTCATACTAAACCGCATAGCTCCATTTATTATGCCTTCTGTTTTTTCTGCAAAGGCTTTTAAATTGCTGTAATGGGTAGTAATGGCTCCAAAACATTGTTGAACCACAAACTGTTCTAACATTGCTTCCGCAATAGCACCCCCAAATAATGGGTCGGTACCTGTACCAAATTCATCAATTAAGAGTAAAGAATTTTCTTTGCAATGCTTAAGCATCATTTTCATATTCTTTAAATGCGAGCTATAGGTACTCAAATCATTATCAATAGATTGCTCATCGCCTATATCAATAAAAATATCGTTAAAAACTCCCATCACAGAGTCAGCGCCTACAGATGGCAACAACCCGCATTGCAGCATATATTGGTTAATCCCAATCGTTTTTAAGGCCACACTCTTGCCCCCTGCATTAGGGCCCGAAATTAACAACAGGTGATTGGTTGAATTAAGCTCAACCGTTAAAGGTATAATTTCGCGGCCATCTTTTCTAAAAGAAATTAATAGCTGAGGATGGTAAGCATCTATAATATTCACATAAGGGTACGATTTAATTTGAGGTGTATTCGCCTCCAAGTAAATGGCCAATTTAGCCTTTGCCCATATAAAGTCTGCAATGCCAATAAAAAATATAACTGACCTTACTTCACTCAATTGTAATCTCAATTTATCCGATAGCCTTGTTAATATCTTATGAATTTCTCTCCGCTCAGCAAGTTCGAGTTCTCTTATTTTATTATTGGCTTCTAACGACTCAACCGGCTCTATAAAAGCAATGGTACCAGTGGCAGATTCGTCATGCACAAATCCTTTAATATGGCGTTTATTAGCTGCATTAATAGGAATAACCATTCTATTTTCGCGCACCGAAACTGTAGCTCCATCTGGTACAAAGCCATCTTTTTGCGCTTGTTTAAATGCTTTCTGAATAATAGACCTTAACCGCCCATTTTCTATTTTGGCAGTTTTACGAATACGCTTAAGCTCCACACTTGCTTCATCCTTAATACTACCATCTCCATCAAAAACTTGTTTTAATTCCTTTATAAGCCCTTTGGGGTAATCTACCTTATCGCAAAGTTTTTTAAGTTCACTAAACCCCTCAGAAGGCAAATTGCTTAAAAACTCCAACAAAGCTCCAGCCGCTGAAAGTGTTTGCATACATTTATACAAACTAGTAGAATCGAGTACCGCCCCTTCTATTTTAACTTGCTCAAGGATGGGCAAAATATCGTAAAACTCATGAATAGCAGGAATAAGCCCTTGCTGCAAAGCCCGTTTAAATTCATCTACTTGTGTTACCCACTGCATAATATGGGTATGCTTTGCACTTGACTTCATGCGGGCAACATACTTTTCTCCTAAAGGCGATTGGCAGTACGAATAGAGCAACTCTCTAATGGCATCAAATCCAAGCTTTTGTTCTATCGCAGCCGGATAAATCATTTGGCAACATCTTCCTTTGACTTACGCACACTTATGCTATCTACCACCGTTTCGTAAATTTGTTCAAGTATTTCTGGCTCTTGCAAATAGTAATTATAGCTTCTTATAAAGAGTGAATCTGTTAGCCCATTTTTGTTGAGTAAGTGTTTCTCATAAATTTGAAAAACTTTATTTGAAGAATCTTTCTTTAACCTCAAATTTTGAACTTGCGCTTCGGCAATATGCAACTCAATTAAATAATTTACCATCTCAGGTTCACTCATAATAGCTCTTTGCCCATTCCTGCTTTCGCAAGAAACTGCCGTTAACATAATTATAAAATAAATTGCTTTTCTCACCCACCAAAAATACTATGTTTGCAGTTATATTTTAAGATATTATTTTTTTAGATACTAGATGTAAGGTGTTAATTTTGAGTATCTATTTTAATTTTTTGTCTAATTATCTTAAATATAACCTCTTATTAACAACAAAGATGCCAATATGCGTGAGCTCGTAAAGAAACTACGGAAATACGAAATTCATATAAGAAAAGCTATTAATTCGCAAATGCAAGGCGATTTCCACTCTATATTTAAAGGGTCGGGGCTTGAGTTTGACGATATACGCCCCTACCAATATGGCGATGATATACGCTCTATCGACTGGCGGTCGACTGCTAAGTACGACCAAACTTTTGTTAAAAAATACAAGGAAACTAAAGAGCAAACCGTTTATTTTTTACTCGATATTAGTGCTTCGCACGAGATTGGAAGCCCCGGCAAACAAAAAATAGACATCGGTAAAGAAATTTGCGGAGTTTTAGCACTTGTTGGGCTCAAAGAATCGAGCCAAGTGGGGTTAATTGCCTACTCCGATGTGAAAGAAAAATTTATAAAGGCCGCCAAAGGCGAAAAGCATTCGAGCGAAATTTTGCATGGCATTTTTAAACACAAAAGAACATCGAAAAAAACAGATTTAAATGGGGGCATTAGATACCTTTTAAATGCAGTAAAACGAAGAAGCGTTGTTATTTTTATTTCTGATTTTATTGATGAGGGTTATGAGAATAACCTTAAGGCCTTGGCCAAAAAGCACGATCTTATTAATATTCAAATAAACGATAAGCGCGAAACAGAAATTCCTAAGCTTGGGATAATACCTATTTGGGACAAAGAAAACAATAAAAAAATATGGGTAAATACTTCTTCTGCTGGTTTTAGAAAAAGCCTGCATAAAACATACACAGAAAATAAAACACACCTCTCTGATTTTTGTCGAAAACACCAGATTAATTATTTATCAATTGATACCGAAGATAATTATGTACCTCAGTTAATTAAAATGTTTAGGGTTAGAAATAAATCGTTAAAACGTGCGTAAATTATCATTATTCCTTCTTTTCTTCGTATTTGGTTACACAGCAACTCTTGGGCAAAGCATTATACCCAATGGGCATTTTATGAAAGACAGTGTTCAAATTGGGGAGCACGTGGCTTTTTCGTTAAGCATAAAATATCCTAAAACGTTGGAGTTAATATTTCCTGACTCAACACATAACTTTTCGCCATTTGAACTTATTTCTAAACGATATTTTTCTACAGTTTCGGATAGTACTTTTAGCTACGACAGTGCTATTTATTACCTCTCTACTTTTGAGATAGATACCGTTCAGTACTTAAAGTTACCTGTTTATATCATTAACGAATTTGATAGCACCACATTATACACAAGCTTAGACTCCATCGTATTAAAACAAGTAGTGGAAGCTATTCCCGACTCTGTAGCTATGATTACGAATACAGCTTATGTAGATGTACCTATGGCATTTAACTACCCGTATGCCACCATTGGCTTAGTATTTATTGTGCTTATTATTATTGTTTTATGGCTTATTTTTGGCAAAAAGATAAGGTCAAAAATTAAAGTTTATCAGTTAAAGAAGCGACACACTGCCTTTATACAAAAGTTTGATGACCTAGTAAATTCTAATAGACTCGATGCTGAAGCCATCCTTATTTTATGGAAAGCCTACCTCGAAAAACTTAAAAAAGAACCCTTTACTAAACTTACCACCAAAGAAATTTCTGCTATAATCAACCAAAGTGATTTGGAAAAATCATTGATTTCGATTGACAGAAATATATATGGACCTAAAGATGAATCTTTATTAGACGATGCCTATTCGCATATTAAAGCGCTGGCCATTGAAGAATATATGAATCAAATAACCAATGGATAAATTAGACTTTTACAGCGAAAACTGGTTTTCACTGCACTGGTTTCAACCAGAAGTATTAGTTGCTTTTGATTGGGCCAATAAACCCTTTTTGTTGCTTATATTTTTAATTCCTATCGCCTTTTTAATAAAGTGGTTTGTAAGCAAAAGTTTAGGGCAAAAATTACCCGTTGCTCTGCCCGAAAAGCAGTTAAAATGGTCACCGGTAGTGCTTTTAAGGTTTTTGCCTAGCATTTTTTTAATGCTGGCATTGGTTTGTATTATACTCGCATTAGGCAGGCCACAAAAAACCAATGAAAAAGTAGAGCAATGGACTGAAGGAATTGACATTATGATGGTTATTGATATTTCGGAGTCGATGCAAATTGAAGATTTTAAGCCAAACCGGTTAGAGGCTGCCAAACAAGTAGCTGAAAATTTTGTAGCTGGCAGGTTTCAAGATCGCATTGGCATTGTGATTTTTTCCGGAGATGCCTACTCGCTCTCTCCCCTAACAACAGATTATGATTTACTAAAAGCACACTTATCCGATATTGATTTTGATATGATTCAAAACCGAGGCACAGCCATTGGAAGCGCCTTGGCTGTGGCTACCAACAGAATGAGAGAATCTGAGGCAGCCTCTAAAGTGGTAATTTTATTAAGCGATGGGGAGAATACAGCAGGCAATATTGACCCCATAACTGCGGCCGAATTAGCAGATGCCTATAATATTAAAATATATACCATTGCCGTGGGTAAGGAAGGCAGGGTGCCTTTTGGTAAAGATTTTTTTGGCCAACCTAAATACATCGAAAATTCATTAGATGAAACTACGCTGCGTAAAATAGCCGATATTGGGAACGGTCATTTTTACAGAGTATCAAATAACAAGGCCTTAGAAGAGGTATTTGGATTGATTGATACCTATGAAAAAGCAGAAATTAAGGAAAACCGATACAAGGATACCAGTGATTTCTACCAGATTTATTTAAAATGGGCTATTGGTTTCTTTTTAATTTGGTTCTTATTTAAATCTACCTTTGTGAGCAATGTACTTCAAGATTAATAGAAGCTCCTTTAACTTTGTACTATGATAGCAGCATCGCTTAAAACCCTTTGGGCAGAACTTGCTCCTTTTAATGCCAAGTTGGTTGCCGTAAGCAAAACAAAGCCTAACAAAGACTTGCTGGAAGCCTATGGTGCAGGAAATCGTGTTTTTGGTGAAAACAAAGTACAAGAGCTTGTTGCCAAGGCAGAAAGCTTACCTACGGATATTGAGTGGCATTTTATAGGCCATTTGCAGCGAAATAAAGTAAAGTATATTGCCCCATTTGTACACCTAATTCATGCGGTTGACTCCCTTAAGCTGCTGAAAGAAATAAATAAGCAAGGCAAGAAACTAACTAAAACAATCAGCTGTTTATTACAAGTACATATTGCACAAGAAGAAACTAAATTTGGTTTTAATGCCCAAGAATTAATAGCTGCTATTACCAGCGAAGAAATTAAAACATTGAGTCATATAAAAATTATTGGGTTAATGGGCATGGCCACCAATACACAAAATAAAGCGCAAATAAAATTAGAATTTGCTGAGCTTCATTCACTATACAAAGAGGTTAAGCAATTAAATTTGCCACAAAATATTAAAATGAACGAACTATCGATGGGCATGAGCGGTGATTATAAACTGGCACTAGCCGAAGGTAGCACAATGGTGCGGATAGGAAGTACTATATTTGGATTAAGAAACTGCACAATTAATGTATAAACTATTTATAATTACCGGAAGCCTTATGGGTATGCTAAGCGTAATGATTGGTGCTTTTGGTGCACATGCACTAAAAGCTACCTTAGAAGCAACCCATAGATTAGAAACCTTTGAAACGGCCGTTAAATATCAATTCTATCATTCACTTGCCCTTATTTTACTGGGGTTATTAATGGTACAATTTCAGCACAAAGCATTTAATGTGGCAGGTTATGGGTTTATTACAGGCATCATTATTTTTTCAGGGTCGCTGTACGCATTATCATTAACAGGCATTACCAAACTAGGAGCAATAACACCCTTGGGTGGCTTGGCTTTTATTATTGGCTGGGGCGCATTAGCTTGGGGAGCAAGTAAGGCACTTTAAGCTTCACCTTAAGGAACTGTAAAGAAATAACTTGCACAGTTATCCTTATTCTTTTTGCCCCTGGTTGCGTTAAAAAATCATTGCGTAGTGCTACTATGCGCAAATTTTTTGCCTTATCAGGAACAAAAATAATTAAGGCTTTTATGCACAACTTATTTTTTTACAGTTCCTAAACACTTCCTTTAAAATAAACATTGCCGTAAAAAATACACTTTATTAGAAGATGTGTTTTTTACTTTTTTTGATAATTCTAGTCCCATATTTGTTATATGAAACAATGAATCAGGATGCCAGAACATTAGTTTTTTTGATTGACTCTTTCACCCGAAAAATTCACCACTCTCAACTTTTTCACCACAATTCTATTTATATAGTGCTGATAATAAGCGATATACATTCAGGTTGCAAAAAAATATTTTTTCCGGGTTAACCTTGTTCTTGGCAAAGAATAGGAATCAAACTATTTCCCATCCAGTAAATGAATCCAACCATTACATACCTCGTTATTTTCTAATACCACCTGATAATAATAAACTCCGTTGTTTAACCCTTCTCCTCTCCAGTTATTTTTATAATTTAATTCTTCATATACTAAAGTTCCCCACCGTGTAAAAATTGCTAAGTTTACTGGGTTGCCTGACGTAATTTCCAACACATCGTTTAATCCATCTTGGTTGCGAGTGAGAACATTGGGAATAAATAATTTTCGAATATTCAGATCGAACTCAACGTCTTTTTTACAAGCTTGATTAGCAAATTTTCCTAAAATTTTGTAATCACCGTCTTCGGTGTATTCATATGCAACTTGCCCGCTATCAAGTAACATGCCATCTCCCATCTCCCAAGAGGTGTTGGTTACATTATCAGATTCATTTATAATAACTATTTTTCTTGATTCCTGACATAGGTCAAGTTTTTCAATTCTAACATTTACTTCAATGTCAGGAACTACATTTACTGTTACCGAATCTTGATATTCACATCCATTATTATTAAAAATATGAACTGAATACGTTATCGTTTCAGTTGGTGTTGCCACCGGATTAAAAATAACTGAATCGCTTAACCCAACTACAGGATGCCACAAGAAAGTGGAAGCACCTAATGCTGTGAGTTGTGTAGAAGCACCTTGGCAAATATATACATTATCAGAAACAGAAAATGCAGGACTGGACACTATAATTGTAGCATAGGCAAAGTCCTCTGATATGCACGTGTTAGCATCTGATGCCCTTAGCCTAATTTGGTAAGTGCCAGCTTCGGTATATTGATGAACAATTGTATCCAACGTGGTTGTTGCCCGTGTTGATTCGTCACCAAAATCCCATTCGTAAAGTTCACCCCCAATACTCAGGTTTTCAAAAACTACATTTAAGGGTAAACAACCGCCTAAAAGACCCGGATTGTCTAATGCCAAATTATTAGTTTGAATACGAGCTCTAAGTGAAGCCAAGTCGAATTTAAAAAGAGCATTATTGCAACCGAGGCTTCCATTTACCTGAGACCATGCTCCTTCAGTAGTTGGAAACGATGAATCGCCAAAGCAACTGGCACAAACCGAGTGATATACAAGACCATGTTTATCAAAACGGCTGGTACCACCATCTACATGAACGAATGAATTAGCATCGCCTAAATGAGTAGCATATAGTAGCTCAGAGGCATCTCCTGAAAGCACCATCAAATAAAACGAGGAGCCGTCTGAATTAGACTGAAAAGCATCTTGTGTAATAGGAAGGTTCGCAGTATTTAGCCGAAAGTTATTGTTTTCTTCGGAAGAGAAATTATTCGATGGGCTGCCCCATCCGGCCAAGTAAATATTATCGCAATCGTTTACCAAAAATGCTGTTAACGAAATAGATGGAATGGTTCTGTCATCGGCATTAATAATGGTAGAAAACAAAGATGTTTGTAAATTAGGCGTTAGTTTATGAATAAACTGTCCTGTTGCACCTTGCGAAAAAACACCTGAAGTAACAGGGTAGGAACCGATCGTTTGACCCGCAATATATACATCACCATTGGCATCTAAATCCAGAAAAAAAACTTGATCATAGGCAGAGGTGCCAATAAACGTACTTGAGAGCAAGCTGTCTCCCTGCTCAGTAATATGTGCTATCCAACCATCAACATTTCCTAAGTAAGATGGGTTAAATGTATTTGAGGTTGTAGGAAAATCAGCACTTGTTGTGCCACCTGCTACAAAAATATTATCAAGTGAGTCCAGCTTTATAGAAAGGGCCACATCTGTACCTGATCCTCCCAAAAAAGTACTCCATTGTAAGTCACTCAAGTTAGGTGAAAACTTAAAAACAACTCCATCTACACTTCCTCCCCCATACGAATTATCATATCCATTATTTGTAGGAAAATCATTAGAAGCCGTTCTTGACGATACAAGAACATTTCCGTGTGAGTCAAAATTAATATCCCCCCTTGATTCATCTCCATAATTTCTAGCTAATGGACTCTCACCCTCCAGCCAGCCATCGTTAGAGCTACCTCCAATATAGGTGGAGGCAAGTAGCTGGCTTCCATCTGAGCTTAATTTAGCTATAAACAAATCGGAACCGACAGTAAAATCAACCCCTCCTAAAAGCTGATAGCTGATACCTCCATTAAATGATTGATCGTATGCGTTTGACGTTACGGGGAAATTATCAGACCCTGTAATTCCTAAAATTAACAGCTCCCCATTTTCGTTCACTATTAAACTTTGAGGCACATCTGTTCCACCTCCCCCCAAATGCGTTGCATAAAGCAAATTTTGCCCGATAGAATCGTACTTAAGTATGGCTACATCCCACCCTCCACCAGATTCGGTTTGGAACGCCCCTGATGTTGCTGGAAATTCGCCTAAATAATTTCCTCCTCGGTCAGACCTGGTCATGCCACCCGAATACCCATTTCCAAAGTCATCATACGTAGCAGTATTTCCCCAATTATCTGCTACAGAACCCGAGTACGTAGAAAAAATCAATAATGGGTCAATCATTATTGATTCTTCTGGCTCAATATGGCTTAACTCAAAAGATACAACTTCACCGTCTAACCTATAGTTGGTCTTTACATTTCTGGCTATATCGTCACAGATGGCATAGCTTGCTGGAATCACCTCAGTCAGCAACTGATAGGGGGTAGTAATATGCAATGTTTCATTGTTGATTTTCATTGCAAGTGTTCCATCATATTGCATTTGAATACAATTTGGGTTGGCCCCCGGAGCTACTATAAAATCATATTTTAATTTATCTGTATTCGAAGAAATTTCAAGGCTAATACCTTCATAAAGGTTATTAATAACTATTTTAGGATAACCTCTGGCTTCTGTTGCCCACTTCGTTTCATCGCTGCCAAAAAAGTAATTGTACCTAGTTATCGTTGGCTGTACTCCTTTAGCTTGTAGGTTATCATTGGTGTTAAGAAACTCCACTTTTAAGGCGTGATACTCTTTTTTCGTTAATGAGCCTGTGTTATTTAGCAGATGAGAATGAGATACATTTTTTTCTGTTTGAGTGGGATCAGCAAAACTATAAGTCAAAATGCTATTTTCTATAAAAAGCATTCCTCCAGGGATATTTGCAGAAAACTTAACCGTTTGAGGCCACTGTCCTTTGTTTTCGATAAAAGTTAACCCTGTGTGGTTTTGAGCATGAGTTTTGCTGGATATTACTCCTAAAATTCAGAACAACTGACCTCAAGGGATTTAAGATGAGACCATTTTAAAGAAAATCACGAGATTTGAGTCGGGAAAAATGGTTTTGGTTAGGTTCATTTCGTTGCAGAGTTTTTGTAAAACAAGGTC
>Ga0256839_1005000_pt1 | contig 12533 bp, 12 predicted proteins | sample 354166metaG_FD_185968 | JGI IMG/M metagenome (GOLD analysis project Ga0256839, IMG submission 185968) | Hydrothermal vent microbial communities from Mid Atlantic Ridge, Atlantic Ocean - 354-166 | ecosystem: Environmental > Aquatic > Marine > Hydrothermal vents | place: Atlantic Ocean: Mid...
TCCTCAGGAATTCCTCGGCGAAAATTACAAAGCCGATGAGTATGACAAGGTCGAAGATATTCTGGATGTCTGGTTCGACAGCGGTTCCACCCACGCCTTTGTCTTGGAAAAAAGGCCGGAATTACGTGCCCCGGCGGATCTTTATGTGGAGGGCACGGATCAGCATCGTGGCTGGTTCCAGTCTTCTTTGCTGGAATCTTGCGGCACGCGGGGCCATGCGCCCTATAAGAATGTATTGACCCACGGCTTCACCCTTGATGACAAGGGTAAAAAAATGTCCAAATCCGGGACGAATTCGGTGGCTCCGCAAAAAATTATTCAGCAGTTTGGCGCGGATATATTGCGTCTGTGGGTGACGTCTACCGACTATATGAATGACCACCGTATTGGCAATAATATCATTCAGGGTCAGGTCGAAGCCTATCGGAAAATCCGCAATACGATGCGCTTCATTCTGGGTAATCTGAATGATTTTTCTGCCGATGAACGGCTGCCTCTATCCCAGATGCCCGAACTGGACCGGTTGATGCTGCATCGGTTGGCCGAACTGACTGAGATCAATGCCCGAGCGATCGCAGATTATAATTATAACCGTATTTATACGGCGCTTTATAATTTTGTCACCGTGGATTTAAGTGCTTTCTATTTTGATATACGTAAAGATTGCCTCTATTGCGATGGCGCGTCAAGTATTCGCCGGCGGGCAACCCGGACGGTATTGGATCAGCTTTTCTTTGTTTTAACCAAAATGATGGCCCCCATATTGGTCTTTACCGCTGAGGAAATCTGGCAATCAAGATTCCCCGATGAAGATGACAGCATTCATTTGCAGATTTTCCATGACATCCCGGGCGACTGGCGTGATGATGCCCTGGCCGCCAAATGGGAAAAAATCAAAGGCTTGCGTAAAGTTGTCACCGGCGCATTGGAAGTGGAACGCCGTGAAAAGCGTATTGGATCATCCCTGCAGGGTCAGGTGAAGATCTATGTAACGGACCCCGCCTATATTGACGCGGCGGCAAATATTGACATGGCGGAACTCTGTATTACTTCACGGGCTGAATTTATTCGGGGAGAGGCGCCCGAGGGTGCCTTCAGGCATGAGGATTCTGCAAATATCGCCGTTGTGAGCATATTGGCAGACGGGGGAAAATGTGAGCGCTGCTGGCAAACACTGCCGGAAGTTGGCAGTATTTCAGGCCATGAAAATATTTGCCCGCGCTGCGTTAATGCATTACAGGATGGTGCATAGAATATGTATCGTCTGGGCTTTATCATTGTATTTTTTGCTTTGACTCTGGATCGGGTCAGCAAATGGTGGATCATGGAAGTCCTTGAACTGCCTAAAATACAAATGGTCCAAATTTTGCCCATATTTAACTTACAATGGGCAGAGAATCGCGGCATCAGCTTTAGTCTGTTAACGGCGGATGGTGATTTGGGACGATGGGCTTTGGTCGCCCTGACAAGCGCGATTGTAATAGGGCTTGGCATTTGGCTCAAAACTGTGCAGACTAGGGTGCTGGCCATTGCCCTGGGATTGATTATCGGCGGGGCGATCGGCAATATATATGACCGCGCTGTTTTTGGTTATGTTGCTGATTTTCTGCAATTCCATGCGGGGGATTGGTCATTTGCGGTATTTAATTTGGCAGACAGCTGTATTTCTATTGGCGCGATATTGTTGATTTGGGATAGTTTTTTCGGTCCAAGTTCGAAAGAAGAATCAAAAGACGGCCCGAAAGAAAATTCGGGGAAGAATTAAGTCATATGATGGGTTTAAAAAGGAAAATTGAGTGCAAAATAAACAGTTATTAACGGGCGTATTGTTAAGTGTCACTTTGATGCTATCAGCCTGCTCTGGTCTTGACGGGCCAGATGAATTCGCGGTCTTGAAAAACCCCCCTTTGATTGTTCCGCCAGATTACCATCTTCGCCCACCCGGGGATGAAAGTGACGTTAAGGGTGCCTTCACGCCGCAGCAGATCGCAAAAAGAGCTTTGTTCGGCAATTCGGCACAATAATCCGTATTTTCAGTAATCGTTAAGGGCCAGATAATCATGTGAAAAATCCGCATGTTATTTGGCTCTATCGCTATGTTTTCTTCCTGAAGCGGGAAAATATGCGTGTCATTTCTATGGTGACGAGCAGACTGCCGACGGCATAGAGCACCAGTTTATAGTCGTGAGTAATTCCGCCTGTATTCAGAGCCAGCCCTGCCATAATCAAACCAAGTCCCGCCCCAAAAATAACACCATTCATTAATTTCATCCCTTGCCCTCCTCCTTAAATGATTGCCATTTTTCATGGCTGGTTTTCACATTATTTGCGGAGAATATGTTCACAGTGTGAAGGAAATAAGGTATTCTTGTGTCACCGCCGTATCACATAGGAGCTGTTGCTTGAGAATCCGCCTTTTGTCAGAAAATACCATTAATCAGATTGCCGCCGGCGAAGTGATTGAAAGGCCCGCCAGTGCCGTGAAAGAGCTGGTCGAAAATGCCATTGATGCAGGGGCGGAAAATATAAATGTGATCATGATTGACGGCGGGCGGAAATTGATTTCGGTCAGCGATGACGGCACCGGTATGTCCCCTAAGGAAATGGAACTGTCTATAGAGCGTCATGCCACATCAAAATTGCGCGAAGATGACCTTACCGATATTCAGACGATGGGGTTTCGGGGCGAGGCCTTGCCATCCATAGCTTCCGTCAGCCGCTTTAGCATGTCAAGCCGCGTAAAAGGCAGCGACGAATCCTGGAGGCTGGACATTAACGGCGGAAAAAAATCCCCTCTTCAGCCCGCCGGCCTTAATCAAGGTACAAGAATAGAGGTGCGGGATTTATTTTATGCAACGCCCGCCCGCCTGAAATTCCTAAAAGCGCAAAGGACTGAATTTAATTATGCGCTGGATGTGGTGAAACGTCTGGCTCTGGCCCACCCGCAGATAAGTTTCTCCCTGATGGATGGTGAACGGCGTGCCTTTAGGGTATCGGCAAATCAGGGCGAGCTTCTCGATGCACGGTTAATGCGCCTTACGGCCGTTTTGGGCAGCGACTTTGGCGACAATGCGCTGGCCATAGAGGTGAGCCGGGATGTGGACGGTGAAATGATAAGCCTTGGCGGATATGCCGGCTTGCCAACCTATCACCGGGGCAATGCCCAGCATCAGTTTTTATTTGTTAATGGTCGGCCCGTTAAGGATAAACTGCTCACCGGCGCGGTGCGCGGGGCCTATATGGATTTTCTGGCCCGAAATAAACATCCGGTTTTGGCGTTATTTCTGGAGGTGCCAACCCATATGGTTGATGTCAATGTCCATCCCGCCAAAGCCGAAGTACGTTTCCGGGACAGCGGCCTGATACGGGGGTTGATCGTCGGTTCCTTGAAGCGCGCCTTGACCGAGGCCGGGCACAGGGCCGCGACAACGGTTTCCCGCTCGGCATTGGGGTCCTTTCAAACAGGCAGCGCCGCCCATAATCTGCCGCAATATTCAGGACAAAGCCGGAGCGGGCGGGCAACATTCCCCGCGCCGCCCACGGCTTATGGTTCTGGCCTTTCCGACAGAGCCACAGCATCCCAGATGCCGTTGGAGGAGGGGTTTGGGATAGATGAGCCTTCCGCTAAATCACCGGATGATTTTCCTTCTCATGATTTTCCTTCTCAGGACTTTCCAATGGGCGCGGCGCGGGGGCAGCTTCATGAGACCTATATTATCTCACAAACATCGGACGGCATTATCATTGTGGATCAGCATGCGGCCCATGAACGGCTTGTTTATGAACGTATGAAACATCAGTTGATGGAGAATATTGTGCCGCGACAGGCGTTATTAATTCCAGAAGTGGTTGAATTGGAACAGGATGCGGTAGGCAGGCTGCTGGCCCGCGCGGATGATTTTAAAGAAATGGGCCTGTATTTTGAGGCTTTTGGGGAAGGGGCCATTGTTGTCCGTGAGATGCCGGCTTTGCTCGGTGATGCGGATATTAAGGGGCTCATACGGGATATGGCTGATGAACTGGTTGAGCTGGATCAGGCCTTGTCTTTGAAAGAACGCATGGAGGAGGTATGCTCAAGCATGGCCTGCCACGGCAGCGTAAGGGCAGGGCGCCGGCTTAACGTTACGGAAATGAACGGCTTATTGAGGGAAATGGAACAAACCCCCCATTCCGGCCAATGTAATCATGGACGGCCCACCTATGTGGAATTGAAACTATCGGATATTGAAAAATTATTTGGCCGCAGATAATGGGTCTATGGTGAATGTTATCCGGATTTTACCTTTGGCGGCTGCTCTTCCCTTAATTCCGCAATGGCAATATTCAGGTGAAGACAGACGAGGTCAAGATGGGCCTCTTTTGCCTCTTGGCTCAGGTAAATAAGCGTATTGATCATTCCAGCATATTCATACTCAATATCAGCCGCATATTTCTGCGGGATGAAACCGGCATTTTCGGAACTCATAGGTGTAGCCTTTGCGCTATTGTACAACTATAAGTACGTATAGCATTGCCGCCGCAAATTGCAACTAAAAAGTTATTTTAGCGGAAAAGATCAATTACAGAATGTTTTTTGGCTTTATTTTTTGACGCCATTCACATCATTCCCTGATGTCATGACGGAATTTTCCAATTCTTCAAAGGCGAGATTCAGGTGAAAACTGACTAAATCCAAATGGGCTTCTTCTGCCTCGTAACATAGATGTGCCAAGGCGTTTATCATATCGAATGTTGTGTTTTTTTGGGAAGTATTTTGACAGGGTATTAAATTAGGGTTTGGCATGTTCATTAAAAATTTCTCCAGTATTGCCTTTTCTTGCAATGAGGATGAAAAAGAAACTTTGCGAATATGACATTCCCCAATTGAGCTAAATATTATCCTTGCCTAATATAGTTAACAAAAGGTAAATAAAAAGAATATTGTTAAATTTAAATCGTTATTTGGAGGATGGAGAAACGGGCATCACCATAGGTGCGTTCTTTCATGATATTCAAGAAGTCCGGGAACCGGATTTTATTTTCTACGGCATATTCGGCAATGAGAATAGCCTGCTCCGCTAAATAGCCGTTATTTCTCAAGCCATTGATCGTATCAGACATAATATCAAGACCATAAGGCGGATCCAGAAATAGGATATCATAGGCTGTTTTGGAGGGGGTGAAATTGGGCGCTGACATATTTCTTACGGTTATTTTATCGAGATTTCCCATCAGGCCGGAATTTTTTTTCACCAGTTGCAATGCTTTTCTGTCTTTGTCAAAAAATGTGCAGTGGGCCGCGCCGCGGGATAAGGCTTCAAGTCCCATGGCGCCGGTGCCGGCAAAAACATCCAATATTCTGGCCCCGTCAAGGCCGCCTGAAGTGTGGGTCAGGATGTTGAAAATTGTTTCCCGCATCCGGTCTGTCGTTGGCCGGATATTTTTATCTGTGGGCGTTGCTAATTTTCGCCCCCGATGCATCCCGCCGATTATTCTCATCTATTTACCCCGATTATTCTCATCTCTTCCGAGAGGGTTTTCTGGTTTTAGAAGGGTCATTTTTTTGGGAATCTTTCCGTTTCGGGTCGGTTCTTTTTTTGTTGGTGCGGCGGGCATTGGTCTTGGGTTTTGCCTTTGCCCAGCCGGATTTTGTCTTGTTCTTGCGGGTTTTGGCATCTTCTGTTTGGGCGGATATTTCCATGATGCCTTTATCTTTGAAGAAATCGGCGCAATGAAGCTGCATATCCTTGAGGCTCACCTCTTGAATATCGCCGCGTTTCATTTCGCCCAGCTCAAAAGGGCCGAAGGAGAGGCGGATCAGCCGCGTCACCTGCAAACCGATATATTCCAGCAGCTTGCGGACTTCCCGGTTCTTGCCTTCCTTGATCCCAATGGTGAGCCAGATATTGGACTGTTCCCGATTCTCGTTAATATAAATTTTCACGCCGCGGTATCTGACATCATCAATGGTGACGCCTCTGCGTATTTCATCAACTTTTTCCCGATCGAAATAGCCATGACAACGCACTTTATAAGTCCTGAGCCAGCCCGTGGCGGGCAATTCCAGCCAGCGGCTCAATTCCCCGTCATTGGTCAGGAGCAGCAGGCCCTCGGTATTGAGGTCAAGCCGGCCTACCGACAGCACGCGCGGCATATTGGACGGCAGGGCCTGAAATATCGTTGGCCGTCCTTCGGGGTCATAATAAGTGGTCATGCGTCCGGCAGGCTTATGGTATTTCCAGATTTTGGTGGGCTCTGGCGGCTTGACGATCATGCCGTCCACGGTGATGCCGTCAACGGAGGAGATCAAGGTGGCCGGTGTGGTTATCACAATGTCATCCTGCTTCACCATACCCGCTTCGATCATGCGTTCCACAGCCCGTCGCGAGCCAACACCGGCGCGCGCCAGAAGTTTGGCGATGCGTTCGCCCTTTGGCGGCGCGTTTGTGCGTTCCGCAGTTTCATGGTCCGCAGCATTATTGCCCGCAGCATTATTGCCCGCAGCATTATTGGATGGCTTATCTATATCATCAGTCATTGGCTCTATTCTGATTGTAAATTCATTAAGCTCATGCAATACAAGAAATGATGACATATTCCAACATATATTTAACCAGCAAATATAGTGAACTGGCCCTGAAAGAAGCGACCCTCGCCGCCAAACGGGGCGAGGTTCCCGTTGGGGCTGTCATTGTCCATGGCCCAACAGGTAGAATAATCGCGCTGGGATCAAATAAAGTCATAGAAGATAAAGACCCGTCCGCCCATGCAGAAGTGGTGGCCATTCGTGCGGCCTGCAAAGCCTTGGGGAGCGAGCGATTGATCGATTGTGATCTTTATGTCACGCTGGAGCCCTGCCCCATGTGCGCGCAATTGATTTCCTTTGCCCGTATAAGGCGGCTCTATTTTGCGGCCCATGACGAAAAAGGCGGCGGTGTGGAAAATGGCCCGCGTGTCCTGCATGCAAAAAGCTGCCACCACAGACCGGAAATATACGGCGGTATCGGCGCAAGTGCCGCCGAAAAACTGTTAAAGGATTTTTTTCAATCTAAACGCTGAGGTCAAATGTTAAGGCCAGATGTTAAGGACCAAATGCGTTAAACATTTGCGGATCCGGGTATTTTTCGATACTCTCAATTATATGACTGATATTTTAGCGCAAGGACAGGAATGGCTCGCGGCATTGCTCATCTGGTTTGATGAAAGGCTCTTGTCTTATCAGACGCTGGCGCAGCTTGGCGTAATCTTTTTATTGTGGGTTTTAAGCATAGGGTTGGGGCGTTTGAGCCGATTGCTGCTTCCCCATGGTCTGGATCGGTTTGACTGGTATCAGCGGTTAAAACCACAGCTTAGCCCGTTGTATGATCTGGTCATTTGGCTGTTTTTTATCGTGGCGGCAAAAGCATTGGCAGATCAGCAGCAGGTGGCGGCCTATGCGCTTAATATTGCCATCAGTCTTATCTTGGCCTGGATTGTTATCAGACTGGTGACAGGATTGATCGAAAGCCGCGAGGTTGCGCGGCTGGTGCGCTCTTTTGCCTGGATATTGGCGGCCTTGAATATTGTCGGCTGGCTTAAGCCATTGATTGATTTTCTGGACAGTGTGACCTTCTCACTGGGTCAGGGTCAAGTCAGTATATTGGGTTTTCTTGGCGGCATATTAACATTGGTTTTTCTGGTTTGGCTGGCGCTGGCGGTGACAAAATATCTGGAAAACTGGCTGCGTAAAATTCCCGGTATAAATCCGTCAGCCAGAGTGTTGTTGTCCAAGGTCGCACGTATTCTGCTCATTGCGGCGGCTTTTCTTTTTGCGGTTTCAAGCGTTGGTATTGATCTTACTGTCTTTGCGGTCTTTGGCGGGGCTATTGGTGTCGGGCTTGGTTTTGGCCTGCAAAAGGTGGTATCCAATTTTGTCAGCGGGGTTATCCTTCTGATGGATCGATCCATTAAGCCGGGGGATGTGGTTGAGATTTCAGGGACTTACGGCCGAATAAATAAACTGGCGGGCCGTTATACTTCTGTCATATCCCGGGATGGCCGGGAACATTTGATCCCCAATGAAGATATGGTTACGCAAACGGTGGTCAACTGGACTTTTTCTCATCGTATGGTCCGGCGTCATTTGCCGTTGGGCATTTCCTATAAAAGCGATGTTGATCTGGCCATGGCCTTAATGATCGAAGCTGCCGAAGAAGTCCCGCGCATTCTGGATGATCCGGCCCCGCGCGTTCTTATAAAGGGCTTTGGTGATAATGCCATTGACCTTGAACTGCGGGTGTGGATACGGGATGCCAAAAACGGCGTCTCTAATGTGGCCAGCGAGGTTTATTATAAAATCTGGCAGAAATTCAACAAAAACAATGTTGAGTTCCCCTACCCGCAGCGCGATATTCATATCGTCTCAAGAGAAAAATCAACAAGCACAGCAGAATCCATATCGGACCTGACCCCGGAATAGTCAAAATTTATATATAGGCCGTTGTTTATTTGGATTTCATTTCTGAGATGACATTCTGAATGAATTTTTTCAGGTTGCTCAGGTTATGTGAGGCATCTTCAAAATGATCTTCAAGATGATCTATTTCATCATGCTGTTTGCCTTCTTTTCGAAGTTTCAATTCAAGCTTTAACTGGTTCAAAACATCCTGCGTTTCAGAGATTAATTTTTTTAATTTCTTTTTTGACAGGGAAGAGAATTCTTCTTGTGTCATCATTTTCTCCTTTAAGCGAAAAGTTCGTGTAGAAAGATCAAAACGCCCGGAACGACAAAGAAGATACCCAGCAAATAGAGCAGGGCATATAGTTTCTTCTCAGCGGCAAGGCGGGCCAACCACATAGCGCCGCGAATGGGTATTTTCCGCAGGGTCTTTATGCCATAAATAAAGGCCACAGCGGACGTATTATAAATCAAATGTACGAGGGCAATTTGCAAGGCCAGAATGGCTGTTGGGCCGGAAATGGCCGTTGCTGCCAAAAGCGCCGTGACGGTCGTGCCAATATTGGCCCCCAGGGTGAAGGGATAAATCTGTTTCAGTTTAAAAACACCTGTTCCGGCCAGCGGCACCATCAGGCTTGTGGTGGTGGAAGAGGATTGTACCAATATGGTGACAATCGCCCCGGATGTGATCCCTGAGACAGGGCCACGGCCAATGGAGGCATGCATGATTTTCTTGGCGCGGCCAACCATCAGTTTTTTCAAAAGTTTGCCAATGAAAATGATCGACAGGAATATGATGGCGATACCAAAAAATACCAACAGGATATGAGAGCTTTGCACAGAGATCATTTCGGCAAATTTTTGAAATTCTGCAATGACCGGCTTGGTAATGGGCTTGATAAAATTCAGGCCTTTAACGCTTAAATTCTCACCGCCCACCAAATGCTGGGATAGATATGTCGCCAACTTCTGCAGGGGCTGAAAAAGAATTTCGATGGGCAGAAAGATCGCCACGGCCATAAGGTTAAAGAAATCATGAACCGTTGCGGCGGCAAAGGCCCGGCGAAATTCTTTCTTATGGCGGACATGACCCAGGCTGACGATGGTATTGGTGATTGTGGTGCCGATATTGGCCCCCATAATCATCGGGACGGCCATTTCAACCGGCAATCCCCCTGCGACCATGCCGACAATGATGGAGGTCACTGTTGATGAGGATTGAATCATCGCGGTGGCCATCACACCGACAATAAGTCCCATAAAAGGATTGGTGGCAAAGGAGAAAAGTTCCGCCGCATGGCCTTTGGTGGCGCCTTTAAATCCGCTGCCGATCATGCCAACGGCGGTGATCAACAGATAAATGAGAAAGAAGACAAAAAGCCACTGAAAAATACGGTAAGCAAAATTGTCGGCGGAGGCTGGATTGCCCCCTGAACTCGTCATGTTGGTCATCATAATCCCATTCCAGAATCAACTCGTAAAATTCGCCTGCATAATTCCATCATTGCTGCGCAAATGCAATAAAACTGTTTTTTTATTTGGGGCCTGACAATTCTTCGCGCTTAACGGCGCGCCAGCCAATATCACGGCGGCAGAATCCCTCGGGCCAGTCTATCTGATCCAGAGCCGCATAGGCTTTGTTTTGAGCGATTTTAACGCTTTCCCCCATGGCGGTAATATTCAGGACGCGGCCGCCTACGGCGAAAATCTTGCCCTCTTCGCATTTGGTTCCGGCATGGAAAATATAGGTGTCCTGATTTTGTGCCGCCGGTTCCAGATTTTTTATCTCGGTATGTTTTTCATAAGATTCGGGATAGCCTTTGGCCGCCATGACAACCGACAAGGCGGGCTGGTCATGCCAGCTCATTTCTATTTTATCCACATTACCCTGTCCATTCCCTTGGGCGCAGGCCATGAGCGCGGGCACAATATCTGATTTCATGCGCATCATCAGAACCTGACATTCCGGGTCGCCGAAACGCACGTTATATTCAATAAGTTCCGGGCCTTTGTCGGTGATCATCAGGCCGGCAAAAAATACGCCTTTGAAAGGATGGCCTTCCTGTTTCATGCCGCGCACGGTGGGCAGGATGATTTCATTTATGGTGCGGGCGGTCATTTCATCGGTCATGACGGGGGCAGGACTATAGGCCCCCATGCCGCCTGTATTCAGGCCCGTATCGCCTTCGCCCACGCGTTTATGGTCCTGGGCGGTGGCAAGCGGCAGGATGTTATCACCATCACACAAGGCAAAGAAACTGGCCTCTTCGCCCACCAGAAATTCTTCAACGACAAGCTCGGCACCGGCATCGCCGAACTGGCCGCCCAGAATATCGTCAATGGCGGCGAAAGCCTGCGGTTCATTTTCAGCAATGATCACGCCTTTTCCGGCGGCAAGCCCGTCGGCCTTGATCACAATGGGGGTGCCTTTTTCGCGCACAAAATCTTTGGCCTCAGCCGCATTGCCAAACCGGCCATAAGCGGCGGTCGGGATATTATATTTGGTGCAAATATCCTTGGTAAATCCCTTGGATCCTTCGAGCTGCGCGGCATAGGCACTTGGCCCGAAGGCCGGGATATTCTCTTTCTCCAGATGATCAACCAGCCCTGCCACAAGCGGTGCCTCCGGGCCAATGACCACAAGGCCGATATTTTTGTCGCGGCAGAATTTGACCACGGCGTCATGATCCGTTTCATCCAGGGGGATGCATTCGGCCAAATCCGACATGCCGCCATTGCCGGGTGAGACAAAAATTTTATCCACCAGCGGGCTCATCGATATTTTCCAGACAAGGGCATGTTCCCGCCCGCCGGCGCCGATCACCAGAATATTCATCGTCAAAAATCCTTTATCAAAGCTCTGCACTCTTGTAGCATAGGAAAAAATGGAAACAAGCTGAAAAAACACTTATGACAGACGATCCCCGCGCCCCGCTGCAGCAGGCGAATAAACAGATAAGCAATGCGCCGGAATATAGCGTCACTGAACTCAGCATGGCCCTGAAACGCACGGTGGAGGATACTTACGGCTATGTCCGTCTGCGCGGCGAGATTTCCGGTTTCAAGCGCGCGGCATCCGGTCATATATATCTTGCGCTGAAAGATGAAAAATCCGTATTGGACGGCATAATATGGAAGGGCGTAGCGGCCCGCCTTGGCTTTCAGCCGGAAGACGGCCTCGAAGTCATATGTACGGGCAAGCTGACCACTTATCCCGGGCGATCAAAATATCAGATCGTCATTGAACGCATGGAGCCGGCGGGCGCAGGGGCCTTGATGGCCTTGCTGGAGGAGCGCAGACAAAAACTTGCCGCCGAGGGTTTGTTTGATACAAGCCGCAAGAAAGCCATTCCTTATCTGTCAAAAGTCATTGGTGTCGTGACGTCACCGACGGGGGCGGTGATTCGGGATATATTGCACCGCCTGTCGGATCGTTTTCCGCGCCATGTTATTATCTGGCCGGTCATTGTGCAGGGCGAAGGCGCGGCCTCGAAGATTGCCGAAGCCATAAGCGGTTTTAACGCCCTTGATGGCACAGGAGATATTCCAAGACCGGATCTGTTGATTGTCGCGCGCGGCGGCGGAAGCCTCGAAGACCTCTGGGCTTTTAATGAGGAAGCGGTGGTGCGCGCCGCCGCGATGAGTGATATTCCGCTGATCTCGGCGGTGGGCCATGAGACAGACACCACCTTGATTGATTTTGCCGCTGACCTGCGCGCGCCCACGCCCACGGCGGCGGCGGAACAGGCGGTGCCGGTGCGGGATGATCTGATTTATACCCTGCAGGATTTTGACAGCCGCTTGAATAAATCCATGCGCAGAATGCTGAAGGATAAGGCCCAAAGGCTGGAAGGATTAAGCCGGGGCCTGCCGAAACCATCGGACATGCTTGCGCTTGCCCAACAGCGTTTTGATGACCTGTCCGAAAGATTACCGCGCAGCCTGAGTCTGCTGGCGGAAAAACAACGGATGAGACTTGACGGCATCAGCCGCCTGCTGCGGCCCGATATGATCCGGCGGGATATTGAACGGGCCAGAGACAAACTGGCCCAGCAATCAGATCGCATGACCCGGGCCACCACGCAGAATATAACGCGCTTGCAGCATGATTTTGAGG
>Ga0256839_1005001_pt1 | contig 12531 bp, 14 predicted proteins | sample 354166metaG_FD_185968 | JGI IMG/M metagenome (GOLD analysis project Ga0256839, IMG submission 185968) | Hydrothermal vent microbial communities from Mid Atlantic Ridge, Atlantic Ocean - 354-166 | ecosystem: Environmental > Aquatic > Marine > Hydrothermal vents | place: Atlantic Ocean: Mid...
CAGCAGGTTGATGATGGTGGCGGCGGCGATCACCCAGGCGACCTTGATGTCATCGAACCACAGTGCGGCGATGAGCGCGATGACAATGGCCCAGCCGATGCCGTTGAGCAGGCCGACCACCACTTCCTTGGACAGCAGCCAGTTGCGGTTGCTGCGGCTGAGCTGCCCCAGTGCCAGACCGCGTATCACCAGCGTCAGTGTCTGTGTGCCGGCGATGCCGCCCATACTGGCGACCACATTCATCAGCACCGCGACGGTGACCACCTGTTGCAGTGTGGTTTCGAAATGGGAGACTACCCACGAGGCCATGAAGGCGGTCAAAAGATTGATGCCCAGCCACACGGCGCGGCGCCGCGAGCTGGTGATGACGGGGGCGAACAGGTCGTCGTCCTCGTTGAGGCCGGCCATGCTCAACACCGAATGTTCGGCTTCTTCACGAATCACATCGACCACATCGTCGACGGTAATGCGCCCCAGCAGTTTCATGTGTTCATCGACCACCGGGGCGGACATCAGGTCGTGGGTTTCGAAGATCTTGGCTACATCGTCGTCTTCCATGCTGGCCTTGATGACCTCGGCGTCACGATTCATCACATCGCCGACGGTTTTGTCCGGATCGGCGGTCACCAGCGTGGTCAGCGGCAGTACGCCGACATAGGTATTGTCGCGGGTGACCACGATCAGGCTGTCGGTGTGTTCGGGCAGTTCGCCGAGTTTGCGCAGATAACGCAGCACCACATCCAGTGTCACACCGGTGCGCACCGTCACCATGTCGGTGTTCATCAGGCCGCCGGCGCTGTCCTCGGGGTAGGAGAGCACGGCTTCGAGACGCTCGCGGTGCTGGGTGTCGAGCGAGGTCAGCACCTGGGTGGTGATGCGATCGGGCAGTGACTGGATGAAGTCGGCGAGGTCGTCCACATCCATGCCTTCGGTGGCGTTGACCAGGTCGTCCAGCGTCATGTCGCGGATCAGACTGTTGCGCAGTTCCTCGCTGAGGTCGATCAGCACCTCGCCTTCTTTCTCGGCGTCGACCAGATCCCACAGGAACTGGCGCTCGGCCGGTGGCACCGATTCGAGCAAATGGGCAATTTCCGCAGGCGTGAGCTCGTTCAGCATGGTGCGTGCATGCTGCATGGTGCCGGTTTGCAGTGCGCGTTGCAGCGCCTGAAACTGGCTTTCGGTTTTTTCGGAACGGTCGGGTTCGGCCATGGCGCTGCCTGATGAAAAAACGGGTTGAGGGTCGACAAGCCGGTGTTGGCGGCGAGTCTAGCATATGTGTGAATAACAGATGCTGAAAAGCGGGCAGTGGCCGCTTCAGCTGGCGTTGAGCTTGCGCACCTGGGCTTCGATGTCGGCGGCGCTGTGCAGTTGCAGGATCTTGCGCACGCGCGGACGCAGGCTGTTGAGATTGCTGTGGTTGATGATGTGCTTGATTTCCAGCAGGGCATTGGGTTGCACACTGAAATAGGTGAGCCCCATGCCCAGCAGCAGGCGGGTGTATTTCGGGTCGCTGGCCATTTCGCCGCACAGCGACACGGCAATGCCGGCAAAGCGGCCGGCGTCGATGACCATTTTGATCAGTTGCAGAATCGATGGATGCAGCGGATTGAACAGGTGGTTGACCTCGTCATCGACACGGTCCAGTGCCAGACTGTACTGGATCAGATCGTTGGTGCCGATCGACAGAAAATCCAGCTTGCTGGCGAAGGCGTCGGCGGCCAGTGCCGCTGCCGGCACTTCGATCATGGCGCCGACTGGCAGCTGCTCATCGAAATCGACACTGGCATCGCGCAGCTGCTGTTTGCCCTGTTCGACCAGTTGCAACACCTGGTCGAGTTCCTCGATGTTGGTCAGCATCGGGATCATCATCTGCACCGGGCCGAAGGCCGAGGCTCGCAGAATGGCGCGGATTTGCGGCATGAACAGTTCCGGTTCCTTGAGGCAGCGGCGGATCGCGCGCAAGCCCATCGCCGGGTTGTGCGCCATCGGGCCGTGGTCGATGGTTTCCTGCAATTCCTTGTCGGCGCCGAGGTCGGAGGTGCGAATCGTCAGCGGCATGCCCTTGAGTTTTAGCAGTGCCGACTTGTAAAACTTGAACTGCTGCTGTTCACTGGGCCAGCGGTTGTGTTCGATGAACAGCATTTCGGTGCGAAACAGGCCGACGCCGGTGGTGTCGTATTTGTTGATCTGCTTGATGTCGGCCGGGCTGTCGATGTTGGCCTGCAGCGTGATGACTTTGTTATCCAGTGTGACGCAGGGTTTGCCCTTGAGTTTTTTCAGCTCGGCGCGGCGTTTGCCTTCGCTGCGGATTTCACTGCGGAAATGTGCCAGCGAGTCCTCGTCCGGGTGGATGTAGACGATGCCCTGCTGGCCGTCGACGATCAGCCGGTCGCCGGTGTTGACCTGCTGGCAGATATCCGGCGCGCCGACGATGGCCGGGATGCCGAGATTGCTGGCGAGGATGGCGGTGTGTGACAGCGGTGTGCCGTACTGGGTGACGAAGCCGGCGACATCGTTGTGCCCGATGAGGATGGTGTCCGCCGGGGTCAGGTCGTCGGCAACGATGATATGCCTGGCCAGCTTTGCCGGGTCGAGTGCGCCGTTGGGGCTGTCCGCCAGGCAGCTTTGAATGCGTTGCAGCACATACAGCACATCGTCGCGGCGGGTCTTGAGATAAGGATCTTCCATTTCATCGAACACCTGCAACAGGCGTTCGCCCTGTTTGTGCAGCGCCCATTCGGCGTTGCACGACAGGGTGCGGATATTGTGAATGGTGCCGTCGCGGAACGCCGGGTCTTCCAGCATCAGCAGATGGGTGTCGATAAAGGCAAGAATATCGACCGGTGTGCTCTGTGCAATCTGTTGTTTGATATCGCGCAGTTGCTGGCCGGCATGCTTCAATGCGCGCTTGAAGCGCGCGATTTCCTTTTCATGCTCGGATTTGCGGATGAAACGCTGGCGGACATCCACTTGCTCCCGACGGTACACATAGGCCTCGCCGATGGCGACGCCGCGCGACACGCCGACGCCTTGTACCGTGGTCATGGTGGGGGATGTGGCCTGCTTGACGATGGCTTATTCCTCTTCGTCGAAACGGTTGGCGATCAGCTCGCTGAGCCGCTCCACGGCTTGCCCGGCATCCTTGCCGTTCGCGTGCAGGGTGATTTCAGAACCCCTGGCGGCTGCCAGCATCATTACGCCCATGATGCTCTTGCCATTGACGCGCTGCGCTTCGCGTTGCACCTCGATGTCGCAGGCGAACTCCGATGCCAGTTTGACAAATTTGGCAGCGGCGCGGGCGTGCATGCCCAGCTTGTTGATAATGGGTACGGTTTTACTGATTTGCATGATGGTGTCGCAGTCGTCAGTCATGGATGATACCGCTTTTGCCGCCCTCGGTGGCCTTGTCGGTGAGTTCCTCCAGCGGCCGGTGCTGGTAATTGATGGCGCGCAGCAGCATCGGCAGGTTGAGGCCGCTGACCAGATGGCGTTTGCCCGACTGTGCCAGTTGCGCGGCGACATTGCCCGGCGTGCTGCCGTACAGGTCGGTGAGGATCAGCGCCTCGTCATCACCGATGCGGCGTTCGGCGCGGTCGATGATCTGGCCGGTGTCGGCGTCCATCGGTACCTCAAGGCAGCTGACATCGCTCAGTGAGTGGTCGACGATGGCTTCGGCAGTGCGCAGCATGTCCGCGCCGATGTGTTCGTGGGTGATCAGAAGCAGTGTGGGCATGGTGTCACTCAAGTTCGCGGTGGCGTATCGAGGTACTGAGATTTTTGTGCTGAAAAATATCGCGCAGGCGTTCGGCCATGAACACCGAACGGTGCTGGCCACCGGTGCAGCCGATCGACACGGTCAGGTAGTAGCGGTATTGCTGCTCGAATCTGGGCAGCCAACGGTCGAGAAAACGCGCGATGTCATCCAGCATTTGCAGCACATCGTCGCGTTGCTGCAAAAAATCGATGACTGCCTGATCCTGTCCGGTCAGCGGCCGCAGGGCCGGTTCCCAGTGCGGATTGGGCAGGCAGCGCACATCGAAGACAAAATCGGAATCGGAGGGCGCGCCGTGCTTGAAGCCGAAGGACTGAAACAGTACCGACAGCGTATTGTGCTTGCGCCTCAGCACCTGGTTCATGATCATGTCGCGCAGCTGGTGCACATTGGTGTGGGTGGTGTCGAGAATCAGGTCGGCGTCCTGCGCCACATCACCGAGCAGGTCGCGTTCGACTTCGATGGCTTCGGTCAGCGGTATGCCCTTGCGCGACAGCGGGTGTTTGCGGCGCGTGTCGCTGAAGCGTTTGATCAGCGCCGGCAGCTCGGCTTGCAGAAAAATGATTTCGATTGCGATATCGCGCTGTTTCAGCGGCGCGATGATGTGATGAAAGTTGCGCAGGTCCGCGGCGTTGCTGCGGGCATCGATGCCCACGGCCACATGCTGCCAGGGCTGCAGATTGCTTTGTTCCAGTTGTTCGATCAGTTGCGGCAGCAGACCCAGCGGCAGATTGTCGACGCAGTAATAGCCTTCGTCTTCCAGCGTGTGCAGGGCGACGGTTTTGCCCGAGCCTGACAGGCCGCTCATGATAATCAGCTTCATCGTTGTCGGTGTCCTTGCTGCCCCGGTTATTTGTTGTCCTTGATCGCCTGCTGTTGCAGCGCAATCAGCTGTTGCGTGGCATCGTGGCCCTGGCTACGCAGAATGTAGTTGCGCACTGCGGCTTCGACCAGTACCGCCATGTTGCGTCCCGGTGCCACCGGAATCAGGATTTCAGGAATCTCAACGCCGAGAATGTTGCGCGAGCGGTGGTGGCCATCGAGACGGTTGAGCTTGCCGCGTTCCTTGGAATTCAGGCGCTTGAGATGAATGATCAGGCGCAGGTGCTTGTTTTCCTTCAGCGCGTTGTCGCCGTACATTTCACGGATGTTGAGAATGCCCAGACCGCGCACCTCCATGAAATCCTTCAGCAGGCTGGGGCTGCGGCCATCGAGAATGTCGGGGCCAATGCGGGTGAATTCCGGTGCATCGTCGGCGATCAGGCGGTGGCCGTGGGTGATCAGTTCCAGTGCCAGTTCGCTTTTGCCGACGCTGCTCTCGCCGGTGATCAGCACGCCGCGCCCCAGGACTTCCATGAACACGCCATGGATCACTTGCTTGTCGGAGAACAGGCTGTTGAGGTAGTAACGCGCGATGTCGACCACATCGTTGCTGTCGGCCTTGCAGCTGAGCAGCGGCACCTTGTGTTCGTTGGCCAGATTGATGAGCTTTTGCGGGGCTTCGATGCCGTCAGCGAGAATCACGGCAGCGGTGTCGCCGGTGAACAGCTGCAGCAGGATTTCCTGCAACAGGTGTTCGTCGAGCGAGTTCAGGTAATCGCATTCGGTGTGGCCGATCACCTGAATGATGTTCTTGTGTATCAGGTTGAGGTGGCCGATCAGCGTGGCGTGTTTGCTGACATCGACTTCGTGCAGGGGTTTTTCCGGATCTTCGTTGCCTGCCAGCCATTGCAGATCAATCTGTCTCGACAGATTGACGATGATGGATTCGGCAGACAGGATTTCGCTCATAGTGGTTTCGATGCCAGCTGGTGATTGCGCAATTTGTGCAACAGTTCGGTGTCGCTGGTGGCGCCGCGCAAGTCGTCACAGAAATCCTGATTGCTGAACATGCTCGCCAGCGTGGCGAGAATTTTCAGGTGGGTGTCGGTGCTTTCCTGTGGCACCAGCAGGCCGAACAGCAGGTCGACGGGTTTGCCATCGGGGCTGTCGAAGTCGATGCCGTGGCGGATTCTGATGAATGCGCCCACCGGTTTGTCGCACAGTGCGGTGCGTGCATGGGGCAGCGCGACTCCATGACCGAGCGCGGTCGAGCCGAGCTTTTCGCGTTCGGTCAGCTGCTGAAAAATATCGACGGTGTGCTGGCTGCCGGCCTGCCTGGCCAAGAGTTCGGCCAGGTGTTCCAGCGCGCGTTTTTTGCTGGCTATGTCAGTCACGCAAACCACGGAGGGTTCACTGACAAGCTGATTCAGGTTCATCAGGTTTGGGGGATCTCGCTGGGCTTGTGATGCAGGTGGTTGGTGAGTTTTTCCTTGTGCTTTTTCACCTGGCGGTCGAGCTTGTCGACCAGTATGTCGATGGCGGCATACATGTCGTCTTCGATGGACTCGGCGAACAGGGTCTGGCCGCGAACATGTACGGTGGCTTCGGCCTTGTGCTGGAGTTTTTCCAGTTCAAGGATGACATGGATGTCGTTGACCTTGTCGAAATGGCGCAGGATGCGGGCGAATTTTTCGTTGACATAGTTTCTGAGGGAGTCGGTGAGTTCGACATGGTGTCCGGTCAGGTTGATTTGCATGGAATGCCTCCGTAGTGGAACAGTGAGGGGTGTCAGGCCAGTCGCTTGCGCTCGTTGGAGGGCGGAATCGACATGGACTCTCGGTATTTTGCCACAGTGCGGCGCGCGACATTGATGCCTTCCTTGACCAGGAAGCCGGAGATCTTGTTGTCGCTGAGCGGCTTTTGCGGGTTTTCGTTTTCGATCAGTTTCTTGATCATGGCACGAATCGCGGTGGCCGAGCATTCGCCGCCATCGGCGGTGCTGACATGGCTGGAAAAGAAGTATTTGAATTCGAACACGCCGCGTGGGGTGTGCATGTATTTTTGCGTGGTGACGCGTGAAATGGTGGATTCATGCATGTCCAGTTCTTCGGCGATGTCGCGCAGCACCATCGGCTTCATACCCTCGGCGCCGTATTCGAGGAACAGGCGCTGGCGTTGCACGATGGCGTTACCCACACGGTACAGCGTTTCATGCCGGCTTTGCAAGCTTTTCAGAAACCAGCGCGCCTCCTGCAGGCTGTTGCGCAGCCGGGCGCCGTCCTGACCGCGGCCGTTGCCCTTGACATGGCTGGCATACAATTCGTTGATGCGGATTTTGGGGGCGGCGTCCTGGTTGAGTTCGACCACCCATTCGCCCTTGACCTTGCGCACATAGATATCCGGAACGATGTATTCGGCGGTGTTGTTGGAGATCAGCGAACCGGGGCGCGGGTTCAGGCTCTGGATGAAACTCAGCAACTGCTGCAGTTCCTGTTCGTTGCGTCGGATCTTGCGTTGCAGGCGGGCGTAGTCGTGCGCGCCCAGCAGATCCAGGTGTTCGCTGATCAGCATACGCACATCGGCGATCATCGGGTCGTTCCGGTCGTAGCTTTCCAGTTGCACCAGCAGGCATTCCTTCAGGTCGCGTGCGCCGACGCCGAGTGGGTCCATGTGCTGGATGCGGTGCAGCACGGCTTCGACTTCGTCATAGTCGATGTCGATGTCATCGCGCAGGCTTTGGTGGATGTCCTCCAGCGATTCGGTGAGGTAGCCGTCGTCATTGATGCCGTCGATGATGGCAATGGCGATCAGCAGGTCGTTTTCGCTGATCGGGGTGTTCTGCAACTGCCACAGCAGGTGCTCGGCCAGGGTGTTGCCTTCGAGGCTCTGGTTTTCGAGAAAATCGTTGTTGCTGTCGCTGCTGGCCTGCGCGTTGCTCGCCGTGGCGGTGGTGACATCGTAGATTTCGTCCCAGTTGGAATCCACCGGCATATCGTCGGGGATGTCCTGTTTGGTTTCCATGTCGATGCTCTGGTCGCTGGCGGCGATCTCGGTTTCGCTCTGTTCGCTGGCCTGTTCCTGTGAAAGTTGCTCCTCGTCGAGTTCCAGCAGCGGGTTTTCTTCCAGGGTCTGCTGGATTTCGGTCTGCAGGTCGAGGGTGGAGAGTTGCAGCAGACGAATCGCCTGTTGCAACTGCGGGGTCATCGTCAGATGTTGTCCGAGTTTGAGCTGAAGTGATGGCTTCATGGTCTGGTACAGCTAAATCAACTTGCAGACACGGTGGCGACGGTTGCCGGTGTGGGGGGCTTCCAGTCCGGGTTTGCAAGCTCGGGTCGCATAAGCTCCTGGGTCAGTGTGGTTCGGTGCTGCGGTGCGCAGTGTTCACCGTATTTATAGACGAAAATCCTTGCCCAGATAGACCTCGCGCACCTGTTGGTTTGTCAAAATTTGTTCCGGTTCGCCTTCGGCGATGATTTTACCACCGCTGAGTATGCAGGCGCGATGACAAATGCCCAGGGTTTCGCGCACATTATGGTCGGTGATCAGCACGCCGATATTGCGCTCGGTCAAGTGGCGGATGATTTGCTGGATGTCGATGACCGAAATCGGGTCGACACCGGCGAAAGGTTCATCGAGCAGAATGAAGGCCGGGTCGGAAGCCAGCGCGCGGGCGATTTCGGCGCGGCGGCGCTCGCCACCCGACAGGCTCTGGCCGAGGCTGTCGCGAATGTGGCTGATCTGCAGCTCGTGCAGCAGCTGTTCCAGTTTTTGCTGGCGCTGCTGGCGCGACAGCGACGGCTGTATTTCCAGTACCGCAAGGATGTTCTGCGCCACGCTGAGTTTGCGGAAGATGGAGGCTTCCTGCGGCAGGTAGCCGATACCCAGTCTGGCGCGGCGGTGCATTGGCAGGCGGGTCAGGTCTTGTGCGTCGATGGTGATGCGGCCGGCGTCGACGGGAACCAGTCCGACCACCATGTAGAAACTGGTGGTCTTGCCGGCGCCGTTGGGGCCGAGCAGGCCGACCACCTCGCCACTGTTGACTGCAAAGCTGACGCCGTCGACCACGGTGCGGGTTTTGTAGCGTTTGACCAGTTTGTCTGCACGCAACTGCGTCATCGCCGGTTTTCCACGGGCGGGTCGGGGTTCAGGATGACATTGACGCGCCGCTTGCCGTTCTTGTCTGGCGTGTTGCCGGCGCCGGCCAGCAGGATCTGCCGTTCGGTGTCGAAACGGATGAGTGCGCTTTCGACCAGGTGGTCGCGCTGCTGCAGCCGGGCGCGGATTTTCAGTGTCAGCATGTTGCTGGCGACATCGAACAGCATGACCTCGCTTTGTGCCTGCACCGCATCGCCCTGGCGGAAGTGCGCGGGTTTGCCGGTGACGCGGATCTGTTCGACGCGCTCTGCCTGTTTGCGGATGCTAACGCTGTCACCGCGCAGTTCAATGTCGCCCTTGCGGATCAACACATCGCCGTGGTATTCGCTGCTGCCGTTATTGATGTCCATCCGCATGGTGTCGGCGTGGATTTCGATGCGCGTGTCGTTTTGCGCCTGCGCCGGCAGGCAGGCGCACAGCAGGCAGAGCAGGCCGCAGCGCAGGGTGTCACCTGGCATCATGAAATCCGTGTACATCTGCCAATAATTGCAGACGGCCATTGCGGTTGTCCAGCACCATGCCCCTGGCCTTCAGCTTGCTGTTGCCGGTGAGGAGGGTGACAGCCTCGTCACTGCGCGCCAGCTGGCGGTCGATGTCGAGTTGCAGTGAACGCGCGTGAATTTCCAGTGTGCGGGGCGGGTCGCCGCTTTGCTGTTTCAGCACCACCCGGTTGTGCAGCGACACGGTCTGCCGGTCACGGTCGATCAGCCCCTGTGCCGAGGCAATATGCCACTGCTGCGACGGGTTGCGCAGGGTGATCTGCGGCTGTTCCAGTTCGGCCTGTTCGCGGTCACTGTATTGCTTCATCGATCTGGCAGTCATTTCCAGCGCCGCTTGGCCGGTCTCGTCCATCGCCAGCATGTGCACATTTTTCATGTAGGCCTGCAATACCCCCGGCGGCAGGGTGGCGGGGTCGGGCGGGTTGTCGGCATCGTGTGACCACCAGAGGCTTGCTGCCAGCAGCACAGCGATGACGATGCCAGACAGCAGTTTCATGGTTTATTCGAGGTAGCTGGCGAGTTTGTCGGCCAGCAGGCCGCGCGCTTCCAGCATCAGTTCGCAGACATCGCGCACCGCGCCGCGGCCGCCGCTGCGGTCGGTGATCCAGTGGGCGTGTTGTTTGACATAAGGGTGGGCGTTTTGCACGGCGATGGCAAAGCCCACCCGGGTCATGATCGGCAGATCGACCACATCGTCACCGACATAGGCAACCTGTTCGGCGCGCAGGCCGACTTCCTGCAGCAGGGTGGCGAAGGCCGGGCGCTTGTCGCGATAGCCCTGATAGATCAGCGTCACGCCCAGATCCTGCATACGGTGCTTGACCACATTGGACTGGCGCCCGGTGATGATGGCCGCCTGCAGGCCGCTTTCCAGCAGCATGCGCATGCCGTGGCCGTCGAACGAGTTGAAGGCCTTGTATTCCTGGCCGTCGTCGCCAAAAAACAGACTGCCGTCGGTCATCACGCCGTCTATGTCGAAGATGACCAGTTCGATTTGTTTGGCTCTTTCCAGAATATCCTGCATGGTGTTTCCAGTGGGTGGTGAAGGGTGTGTGCGCCTGTCCTGGCCGCATTATACGACGCCGGCGCGCAGCAGGCTGTGCATGTTCAGCGCGCCGACCAGCTGATTGTCGGCATCGGTGACCAGCACCGCGTTGATTTTGTGGTCGTCCATCAGTTTGACCACCTCGGCGGCCAGGTCGTGTGCGCCGACGGTGCGACAGTCTGGCGTCATCACCTCGCCGATGGTGGTCTGCTGAATGTCGATGTGGCGGTCCAGTGCGCGGCGCAGGTCGCCGTCGGTGAAAATGCCCAGCACTTTGTTGTGGTCATCGACGATCGCGGTCATGCCCAGTCCCTTGCTGCTCATTTCCAGCAGCGCCTGCGGCAGCGGCGTGTCGGCGCTCACCGCCGGCACCGCCTCGCCGGTGCTCATGATGTCGGCGACATGCAGCAGCAGGCGGCGGCCGAGTGCGCCGCCGGGGTGCGAGCGGGCGAAATCCTCGGCGCTGAAGCCGCGCGCCTGCAACAATGCAATCGCCAGCGCATCGCCCGTCACCAGCGCCACCGTGGTGCTGGCAGTGGGCGCCAGTCCCAGCGGGCAGGCTTCCTGCTCGACGCCAACGTCGAGATTGACATCGGCCTCGCCGGCCAGCGCCGAGGCCGGGTTGCCGGTCATGCTGACCAGCGGCACGCCGAGGCGCTTGATCAGCGGCACGATGGTGAGAATTTCCGCGGTGTTGCCCGAGTTCGACAGTGCCAGCACCACATCCCTGGCGGTGATCATGCCGAGATCGCCGTGGCTGGCCTCGCCGGGGTGCACGAAAAATGCCGGGCTGCCGGTGCTGGCGAGGGTGGCGGCGATCTTGCCGCCGATGTGACCGGACTTGCCCATGCCGGTGACCACGATGCGGCCTTCGCAGCCGAGCAGGATATGGCAGGCGCGGTCGAAGCTGTCGTCGATGCGCCGGCGCAATGCCTCGATCGCGCGCAGTTCGGTGTCGATCACCGCCTTGCCCAGGGTCTGGAAATCCGATGCTGTCATAACTGGCTCAGGCCGTGCCCACGGTAGTGAAATAAAGGGTTGCCTGGTAGGCAACAAAGCCACCGGTCAGCAGCAAGCCCTCGACGCGGTTGATGCGCCCGGCGCCACGAAAACCGTAAGCCATGATAAACAATGCGATGGTCAGCATAAAGACCACCGGCACATCGCGTTCCAGCACCCCCTGCGGCAGCGTGGAAGGCGCCAGTATACCGGGTATGCCGAGCACCGCCAGGGTGTTGAACATATTGGAACCGACCACATTGCCCAACGCAATGTCGTGCTCGCCCTTGAGTGCGCTGGCGATCGAGGCCGCCAGCTCCGGCAGGCTGGTGCCGATGGCGATGATGGTCAGCCCGATCACCAGATCGCTGATGCCGAATGCGGTGGCAACATTGACCGCACCCCACACCAGCAGCTTGGAGCTGGCCAGTAACAGCGCCATGCCGACCACCAGCCAGAAAATCGCGCGCGGCATCGGCATGTCATGCGGCAGTTCCTCCTGAAACTCCAGTAGCAGATTGTCCTCACCGCCGTGCAGCGCCTGGCGGGCGATCCACCACATCAGCAGTACCAGCGAACCCATCAGCAGAATACCGTCGGTGCGGCCCAGGTCGTTGTCCAGAATCAGCAGCAGCATCAGCCCCATCGCCAGCATCAGCAGCGGCAGCTCCTTGCGGATAATGCGCGAGTGCACGTCGATCGGCATGATCAGCGCCGTCACCCCCAGCACCAGCGCTATATTGGTGATGTTGGAGCCGATGGCATTGCCCACTGCCATGCCCGGATTGCCGCCGCTGGCGGCGAACACCGCGACCAGCATTTCCGGCGCCGAGGTGCCAAAGCCAACGATGGTGAGGCCGATGATCAGTGGCGACACCTTGAGGTTGTCGGCCACAGCCGCCGCACCGCTGATGAAGCGGTCGGCACTCCAGATCAGCAAAACAAAACCGCCGATGATGGCGAGAGCGTCGATCAGCATCGAAAAACCGTGGTGGTTGTCAGGGGGGAGAAGAATACGCCATTGCGGCGATCGATGCCATGCGTTTGCGGTGAGCCGCGTCGTGTGCTGAATCAGAATCGAACTAGCCACCCGTCATCAAGTCCCATACAATAGCCGCGACGCCGTTGCAGACGACGGAACGAATAACAACCACACAAGGCGCTGTTGTGTCCGACCCTTTGATCACCATCGACAATTTGCATTTCGAACGCGGTGAGCGTGCCATTTTTGCCGGTAT
>Ga0256839_1005002_pt1 | contig 12530 bp, 16 predicted proteins | sample 354166metaG_FD_185968 | JGI IMG/M metagenome (GOLD analysis project Ga0256839, IMG submission 185968) | Hydrothermal vent microbial communities from Mid Atlantic Ridge, Atlantic Ocean - 354-166 | ecosystem: Environmental > Aquatic > Marine > Hydrothermal vents | place: Atlantic Ocean: Mid...
CGGCCTGCTTCAAAATACCCATGATCTGTGTGTCGCTGTATCGTGCCTTCTTCATCAAAATCTCCTCAGATTATTATGCCGAGAAAATTCTACTTGTGAACACCACTAATTTTAGGGGGGATTACCTCTACACTAGGTTTTAAATTGTCTGGTGCCGGCTTTTTGGGCTTGTTTGAAAATGTCCCATTAGCCACCACCCATTCACTGTGGTTTTGCAATGGAATGAAATATAGGTGTTTGAGAGCAAGAATATAGGCAAAAGCAATTGCAGCGATCAGGCTGGCGATAAGAAATACTGAAAAATAGTCGTTATTCCTATTCCGTTCACGTTGAGAGGTGCGGAATTGTTCATCACGGGCTTGCGTATACAAACGTTTAGCTGCAACGACTGCTTCCCCATATTTATTACGGAAAACCTGAATAGGGAGGAGACGAACATCACGGGCAAACCCAGTTTCTGCAGCATTGTTGCCTTCATGAACTGCTGCAGCCAGTGCGTTTGCATCGTTTATATCAAAACCAGAGCCATCATAACCTTGATTAAAAACAGGGCCATCATAGTCACCCAAATCAAAGCTTTCAGATTCATTATTTAGGTATGAAAAGAGACCTGCGACTAATACAAGAAACGATAGCACAATCAAAATTTTGTAATAAATTGTTGCAGCTTTTACGGATGTTTCGACGCTAGAAAAATCATTATTTTTCTTCATCATATAATAGCCAAACGCCAAAAATAGTACAGGGATAATACCAAGCATCGCGGGAAAAACTGACGGAACGAGAAGAGGCAAAAATATCATTATTTTGAGATGCTCAGTCGCACTCAATGGACTATTTCCTAAAATTTCCTCCAGTCTTAACTCCTCGGCCGCGCTCAATGGTTCATTTGTCAAATCATTTCTCTTTCTATTAAAGGTTTTCAATACTGAGCTTGAATTTACCAATACAGGCGTATTTCATGTCACCGAACAACTTGCCCCATCCGGTCTGTGAGTCAAGTTCAAACCGGACAGTTCAAGTGCATCACTGGCAATGTCGATTTGCAAGGAGCAAAAGGGATCCGGCTTCGACTTTGCGGCAACGGCGTGGTTCCCTTGGTTGCAGCGCATGCGTTCAGAATTCTTGCGGCTCGGTTTGATAACGACGGCTGACGAGGCCGTACTATGAAACAATCGCGCCATTTCGCGCCTTGTGTCGGTCAAACGCCAAATTGGCAAACGAATACCGCCGCCCGAACCGGACGGCGATAACAATGGTTGGAAATGATCAGGTGGCGATTTTGTAGGTTCGCCCGCGCCCTTCGATTTTCTCGGAGGTGATGGTCAGCCCCAACCGCTTTTTCAACGCGCCCGAAATGGCCCCGCGAATAGTATGCGGCAACCATTTCGTGGCCTTGGCAATTTCAGAAATTGATGCCCCGTCGGGGGCTTCAAGCATCTCGATCAGCATGGCCTGTTTGGTGCCCGCGCGGGGTTTCGGTGTGGTCGGTTCCGTTTCCGATACAACCGGCTCGACGCCGATAGCCTCAAGCCCCGCGCCGGTGATGACCAGCGTGATGCCGTGGCCATCGCCGGTTTTGCGCCATGTGGGTTCGCCTTTTCGGATGTCGGCCTCGACCTCGTCCAGCAGCCCGCGTTTGATCAGCGGTACGATCACCTTGTTGGCGGCCCCGCCACGCAGACGGTCGGGCAGCGGCAGGGCAATTCGGTCGTCCTGTCGGGAGGCGCGGGAAAGAATGAGAGTTTGGGTTTCGGTGAGCTTGGTCATGCTGAATATTCTCCTTCCTGAAAGGCGCGGTCACAAATCTCGCGCAGGTTCTTTGAAATATCGGCCAGATCGCCCACATGTCCCCAGTGAATCTCGTCGGGGTTGGCTTCGAAATGATCAAGGCTCAGGGCCTGCAGTCGGGCGAGCATGGTGTCGATCTCGGCCTTGCGGGTCATGAAGGCGGCCAATGCCTTGTCATTGCTGCGGGTCATTATTTTGCCTCCCGTGCGGCGGCGATGCCTGCGGCGTAGGCGGCTTCCAAGGCGGCCTGAACGCCCCAGACCGAAACCTCGTGAAAGTCGAGGCTGTCGCTTTTGCGCTCCTCCAGCGTCTCGATGAAGAGGTGTTTTTGGGCAATGCCGGCCAGCAGGTCGGCGGGGGCGGTTTGGGTGGTTTTGCTTGTCATGGTCTGGCTCCTTTTCGTTGTCATCAAATTCGCTCTTATCGCCTGTCTAATCAACGATAATCGACGTAATTTCAGTGCTTTATGGGCGGCCACATGATTGTAATCCAACAAGGGAAACATGCCGGAAATGGGCCTTTCACGCAGGAAATACGCCACCCGCCGCGGGGTCAGTGAAAAGGCGGTGCGCAAGGCCATAGCAGCGGGTCGCATTACCGTCGATGCGGACGGCACCATTGATCCGGAGAAGGCCGATCGGCAGTGGGCAACGCAAACCGATCCCGCCATGCAGCGGGGCCAATCTGCGCGGTCAAGCACCAAGCCGGTGCCCAAATCGGCCCTGCGCGCCGTGGATGAAACCCTGCGCGACGCCGGCTCCCTGTCGGAGACCGGCGGAGAAATGTCTTTTATGCGCGCCCGCATGGCCAACGAGGTGCTGAAAGCGCAAACCGCGAAGCTGCGGCTGCAAAAGATGAAGGACGAGCTGGTCGATCGCAGCAGCGCCACCGCAATGGTGTTCGATCTGGCGCGGCGCGAGCGCGATGCCTGGCTGAACTGGCCGTCGCGCGTTGCGGCCAATATGGCGGCCGAACTGGGCGTGGATACGCATTTGACCGAACAGGTGCTGGATAAATACCTGCGCGCCCACCTCGCCGATATGGCGGAGATAGAGATTGCACTCAGGTGAATTTGACGGCTCGGATGGAATCCTGCGTGCATGGAAAGCGGGGCTTGCACCGGACCCGCTGCTGACGGTTTCAGAGTGGTCGGACAGGCACCGGATATTGTCGTCGCGCTCGGCCTCGGAGGCTGGCCCCTACCGCACCGCCCGCACGCCGTTCATGCGCGAAATCATGGACGCGCTGTCGCCAAGCCATTCCGCGCGGCGCGTTGTGTTCATGAAGTCCGCCCAGGTGGGCGCGACCGAGGCGGGTAACAACTGGATCGGCTATTGCATCCACCGCGCACCGGGTCCGTTTCTGGCGGTGCAGCCGACGGTCGATCTGGCCAAGCGGTTAAGCCAGCAGCGGATCAACCCGCTGGTCGAGGAAAGCCCCGAGCTGCGCGCGCTGATCATGCCGTCGCGCTCGCGGGATTCCGGCAATACCATTCTGGCGAAGCAATTCCCCGGCGGGCAGCTGATTTTGACTGGCGCGAATTCGGCGGTGGGCCTGCGCTCGATGCCGGCGCGCTGGATATTTCTGGACGAGGTCGATGCTTATCCCGGCGACATTGACGGTGAAGGCGATCCGATTGCGCTGGCGGAGGCCCGCACCATCAGTTTCGGGCATCGCGCCAAGGTGTTTCTGACCTCGACGCCGACCATCAAGGGCGTGAGCCGGATCGAGCGGGAGTATGAATTGTCCGACCAGCGACGGTATTTTGTGCCCTGTCCCCATTGCGGCGGCATGCAGTGGTTGCAGTTCGAGCGTTTGCGCTGGGCGAAAGGCCGCCCCGAAACCGCGCGCTATATCTGCGAACATTGCGAGGAGCCGATCGAGGAGCGGTTCAAAACGCAAATGATGGACGAGGCCAACGGGGCTTGCTGGATGGCAACGGCAGACGACGCGACCCGTGCGGTGGCCGAGGCTGCCGGTGTTGTCGGTTATCACATCAACGGGCTGTATTCGCCGCTGGGCTGGCTGGGCTGGGCGGAAATTGCCCGCAGTTGGGAGGAAGCGGTAGGCAATGACGCCGCCCTGAAAACCCTCAAAAACACCGTGCTGGGCGAGACATGGCAGGAGCGCGGCGAAGCCCCCGACTGGCAGCGGCTTTACGAGCGGCGCGAGGATTATCAGCTCGGCCATGTGCCTTCGGGCGTGCTGGTGCTGACGGCCGGTGCGGATGTGCAGCGCGACCGGATCGAGATCGATATCTGGGGCTGGGGCCGGAACCTGCAATCCTGGCTGATCGAGCATGTGGTGATTGACGGGGATACCGCCAGTCCGGACGTCTGGGCGCAATTGTCGGAATTCCTCGCCACCACATGGCCGCATGTGGATGGTGCACGCATGGCACTGGCGCGGATGGCAATCGACACCGGCGACGGGGTCACCACCGCCATGGTTTATGCCTGGGTGCGCGCGGCGGGACGTGGTCAGGTGATTGCCATCAAGGGCGTGGGCGGGTTTGACCGCTCCACGCCGGTGGACGGGCCGACTTACGTTGAAACCACCGAGGGCGGGCGTAAATTGAAACGCGGCGTGCAGCTTTGGAAAGTAGCGGGCGCGGTGTTCAAATCCGAGCTTTACCGCCTGCTGCGGCTGAACCCTCCCACGGATGACGAACTGGCCGATGGGGACGAATGGCCCGCCGGATATGTCCACATCCCCAAGGGCACGCCCGCCGAGTGGTTCCGCCAGCTGACCGCCGAACATCTGATGGTGACCAAAACCCGTCAGGGGTTTCAAAAGCTCGAATGGCAGCAGATGCGCGAGCGCAACGAGGCGCTGGATTGTCGGGTCTATGCCCGCGCGGCTGCGTGGCTGATGGGGATTGATCGCTGGGATCATCGCCGCTGGGAACAGCTGGAAGAACAATTGCGGCCGGGGAAAATCGAGGCAGCGCCAGCAGGCGTGCCGAACCGGCCGCCACAACAACAGGTAAAGCGCCGCCCGTCCGACTGGATGGGAACGCGCAGAGGAAAGTGGTTCTGAGACATGGCATATACGCAAACCGAGCTTGATGCGCTGAAGGCGGCCTTTGCCGCAGGTGTGTTGCGCCTGACCTATGACGGCAAGTCTGTCGAATACGGCAGCGCCGAGGACATGCTGCGGCGGATTTCCGTGATCGAGGGGGAAATTGCCAAGGCCGGTGGCAAGCCCCTGCCGGTGGCCGGGTTCGCCACCTCCCGCAGGGCGCGCTGATGGAACCAACCGAACCAAACGTGCGCTGGGGTTTGCTGGATGCCGCCATTTCCAGCATCGCGCCGCGCACCGCTTCGCGGCGTTATGCGGCCCGCGTCGCCATTGCCAATATGCGGCGCGGTTATGACGGGGCCACGCGCGGGCGGGCCACCGATGGCTGGGTCGCGGGTGGCACATCGGCGGATACCGAGATTGCCGTGGCCGGTCCCCTGTTGCGGGCACGCATGCGCGATCTGGTGCGCAACAACGCCATTGCGGCGCAGGCGGTGCAGGTGCTGGTCAACAATATCGTCGGTTCGGGCATTATCCCGCGTGCCAATACCGGCGATGCGGGGTTGGACAAAACCGTTGATCAGCTCTGGCAGCGCTGGGCCGCAACATGTGACGCCCACGGGCACACAACGTTTCAGGGGCTGTTGAGCCTTGCCGTGCGGGAAATGATCGAGGGTGGCGATGTGTTTGCCTTGAAACGCCCGCAACGCAAGAACGCTACCGGAGAGGTTCCGCTGCGTATCGAATTACGCGAGGCCGACCATCTCGACGAGGCCCGCATCAACCGGCTGCGTGACGGCTCCGGCATCCGTCAGGGCATCGAATACGACAAAACCGGCAAGCGCGTCGCCTACTGGATGCATCCCCACCACCCGGGCGACAGCCTTGTCACCGCGCAAACGTCACCGGTGCGCCTGCGCGCCGATATGGTTGCGCATCTGTTCGAGCGCCAGCGGGTGCAGAACCGCGGCGTGCCTTGGGGCACCCCTGCGATGCGCGCCATTCGCGATGTGGATGACTGGCAAAACGCCGAACTGGTGCGCAAGAAAACCGAGGCCTGCCTTGTCGGCATTGTGTTCGGGGCCGAGGAAGACCAGATGTCGATCGCGCCCACGGTGCAGGATGCGGACGGCAACCGCGTGGAACAATTCGAGCCGGGGCTGATCGCCTATGCGCGCGGCGGCAAGGATATCAAGTTCAACCAGCCCGCCAGCACCGCCGGTGTTTATGAATGGCACCGCGTGCAGCTGCATATCATCGCCGCGGGTTTTCGCGTGCCCTATGCACTGATGACGGGTGATTTGAGCCAGACGAACTTTGCCTCCTCGCGCGTTGGCCTCAATGAATTCCGCCGCATGGTGGCACAGATCCAGCACCAGACAATTATTCCGATGTTTTGCCAGCCGATCTGGAGCTGGTTTATCGAAATGGCGCAGGTGGCGGGATTGCTGCCGATGGATGCCCATATTCCGGCCCAATGGACCCCGCCGCGCTTTGAAAGCGTGAACCCGCTACAGGATGCGCAGGCCGACATGCTCGAGGTGCGGGCCGGATTTTCCAGCCTGCCACAACAGATTGCGCGGCGCGGGCTGGATCCCGAAACCCTGATTGCCGACTGGGCCGCCTTTGCCGACAAGACCGATGCGCTCGATCTGGTGTTTGACAGCGATCCGCGCCTTGTCAGCAAGGCGGGCCTTGCCCAGACCACTGATCCGACACAGCCGCCTGATCAGGGCAAAAGCTGAAGGCAGGGCACCACCCTGAAGGAGATAAATATGCCCAAAACCACCATAGAGCTTCCGGCCCTGAGCCGGGAGGCACATCTGCGCGCCGAAACCGTGGACGAGGCTGCGCGCACCGTCGAGATTGTCTGGACCAGCGGAGCCACCGTGCGCCGCAACCGGTTGTTTCAGGATGCGATCGACGAGGAATTGTCGGTTGCCCCCGATGCCGTGCGACTGGAACGGCTCAATACAGGCGCGCCGTTTCTGAACACCCACCGTGCGGGATCTCTGGAATCCGTGCTCGGCGTGGTCGAGGCCGGTTCGGCCCGCATTGAAAACGGTCTCGGCACCGCCACCATCCGATTTTCCGAGCGCGCCGAGGTGGAGCCGGTGTTTCGCGATATCGCTGCCGGCATCATCCGCAATGTCTCGGTCGGCTACCGCGTGCATCGCTACGACATCGAAAAACGCGACGGTGCGCCCGAGCTTTGGCGCGCCGTTGACTGGGAGCCGCTGGAGATCTCCGCCGTTCCCATCGGGGCCGATCCGGGCGCGCAGGTGCGTGGTGAAGGTCAAACCGAAGCCCGCAGCCCCTGCATTCTGACGCGGCAGGAAACCGAAATCACGAAAGGAAACAAAATGCCCAAGAACAAAAAAGCGGGCGGTGACGCCACCGAGGTCCGCAATGAAGAGGTCGAAGTGCAGACCCGCACCACCGGCACCACGGTGCAAACCCCTGCGCCCGAAGCCGACACACGGCCCGATCCTGACGCCATCCGCAGCGAGGAACGTCAGCGCGCCTCCGAAATCATGACCCTGTGCCGCCGCCACGACCTTGACGGTCTGGCCGCTGACCTGATCGGGCGCGGTGTCAGTCTCGATGCGGCCCGCGCCGAAATCCTCGACAAGATCGCCGATGCCGACCCTTTGCAAGGCCGCGTGCATGAACCGGCCCCCGCCACGGCGCGTGGTAATGGTGACGCCGACACCGCCTATCGCGAGGCCGTCGCCGGTGCCCTGCTGCATCGCCACAACCCCGCCAGCCATGAGCTGACATCTGACGGGCGCGACTTTCGCGGCATGTCCCTGATCGAGCTGGCCCGCCACGCCTTGGAGCGCCACGGCCATTCGACCCGTGGCATGTCCCGCCTCGAATTGGCCGGCGAGGCGCTGGGCACCCGCGCCGCCGGTGCCATGTCCACTTCGGATTTCCCGATCATCCTTGCCAATGTCGCCAACAAAACCCTCCGGCAAGCCTACGCCAGCAGCCCGCGCACTTTCGCCAGCTGGGCGCGCCGCGCCACCATCACCGATTTCAAACCGGTCAGCCGCACGCAAATCGCCGGTGCGCCGGATCTCGAAAAGGTGCTTGAAAGCGGTGAATTCAAATACGGCTCCATCGGCGAAGGCAAGGAAACCTATGCGCTGGCCACCTACGGCCGGATCGTGGCGATCACCCGTCAGGTGCTGATCAATGACGATCTCGATGCATTCACCCGCATTCCCTCGGCCTTTGGTGCAGCGGCCGCCGATCTGGAAAGCGATATTGTTTACGCGATCCTCACGCAAAACCCGACCATGGCCGATAACAAGGCGCTGTTTCATGCCAGCCACGGTAACCTCGGCACCGCCGCCGGCGTAACCGAAACCGCGCTGGGCGAGGCTTACCGCAAGTTCGGCTCGCAAAAGGGCCTCGAGGGCCGCCTGATCTCGATCCTGCCGAGTTACATCATCACGCCGCCCGGGGCGCGGGCCATTGAAGCGCGCAAACAGATGACCCAGACCACCCCCTCGGCCACGGCCGACGTCAACACATTTGCGGGGCGTTTGCAGGTGATCGAGGAGCCGCGCCTGATCCCCTCCACCGGCAACGATCCGTGGTTTCTGGCGGCCGACCCTTCGCGGGTTGACACCATTGAATACGCCTATCTCGACGGTCAGGAAGGCGTCTACACCGAAACCCGCTCGGGCTTCGAGGTTGACGGCATCGAGATCAAGGCGCGGCACGATTTTGCCGCCAAGGCCATCGACTGGCGCGGGCTGTTCAAAAACGCCGGTGTGTAACGCGCCCCACCATAACTTCTGACGGAGAACCCCAATGAAAAACTATGTTTCCACAGGCGACCGCCTGTCCTTTACTTCCGGTGCCGATATCGCCTCGGGCGACGCGGTGCAGCTCGGCGCGCTGTTCGGCGTGGCCACCGGTGATATTGCCAACGGGTCCGAGGGCACCATCAAGCTGAGCGGTGTTTTCGATCTAGCCAAAGCGCCCTCGCAATCCTGGGCAATCGGGGCCAAGGTCTATTGGGACGCCACCAACTGGCGGGCCACAACCACCGCCACCGGCAACACGCTGATCGGCGCGGCAGCTTTGGCTGTCGGTGGCAGCGCCGCCGAAACTGTCGGCCGCGTGCGCCTTAACGGCACGGTTTAATGGGCGCGACGGATACTGCACTGGCGGCGTTGTTTGCCAATCCCGTTATGGGTAAAGCGGCAATATGGTTTCCGGGTGGCGCAGGTGCTGCGCAATCCCTGCGCCTGATCCTGCGTTCGCCCGATACCGTGACCGGGTTCGGCGCGGCACGGGTCTGGTCGGAAACCGTGGTTGCCGACATTCGGGTGGGCGAGGCCCCGACCCTTGCGACCGGTGACAAAATCGACATCGACGGCGTGCCCCACACTGTCGAGGGCGAACCCGTGCGCGATCGCGAACGCCTGATCTGGACGGTGGAACTGGTCCCCGTATGAAGCTGAGCGTCAGCTTCTCGCCCGATCTGGTGGCCCTGCTGGAGCAGGAGATCAAAGCCGGTGAGCGCGCCGTCACCGCCGCCATGAAATCCGCCGGCGCGGAATTGAAACAGGACTGGCGCGACCAAATCACCCGTGCCGGTCTGGGCCACCGCCTGCCGCGCACCATCCGCAACCGGACATATCCGACCAGCGGCGACAGTATCAATGCCGCCGCCTTCATCTGGAGCAACGCACCGGAAATCCTCAATGCCCATGACCGAGGTGCGCTGATCCGTTCGAAATCCGGCTTCTGGCTGGCCATCCCGACCGAGGCCGCCGGAAAGGGGCGGCGCGGCGCGCGCATGACACCGGCAGAATGGGAACGACGGCGCGGGATGCGGCTGCGGTTTATCTATCGCCGCAACGGCCCAAGCCTGCTGGTGGCCGAAAAAGCGCGGATAAATACGCGCGGGACAGCGGTGGCGTCGCGGTCAAAAACCGGGCGCGGGCAGGTAAGCGCACCGATATTCCTGTTGGTGCCGCAGGTGAAGCTGCGTAAACGGCTCGATCTGGCGCGGGATGCGGAAAAGGTGGCGGGCGCGCTGCCGAGGCTGATTGTGGCGAAATGGGTGGAGGGGTAAGCGCGTTTTGCGGTATGTTACAGATACTCGATATCCGCCCGCGCCAATGCCGCCAGTTTGGGCAGGCCGTTCTTGATCAGGTCCATCAGAAATTCTGACCGCGTGAATGGCGGATTATCATAGCGCCGCCGGACCTGTTTCAGCACTCGCACCCCGCTCTTGGGAAACAGATCATAGGTGTTGGCCAGAAAGTCATCGGCTCCGAGCGTTTCGACGCCATATGCCTCGAGCGTGTCAGGCGGAAAATCCTTGTGGTTTTCCGTCACGATAATCTGGGCAGAGCATTTTATGGCAGCCGCCAGAACATGCCGGTCGTTTTCATCCGGAAGAGTCAGGCCCGGGATGAGGGGCGCGTAGCCGGTGACAAGGCATTCATCAAAGGCAGCACGGATAGCGGCCTCTTGCTGGCGAACGCTGTCCTCCAGCTGCGGTTTGTTCCGGATCAGGTTGCGCGTCCATTCGTCAAGAATTTCATTGGTGAACCGCGCCCGAAACAAACCGGCTTGCGCAAAGCTGAACAGGACATCGCGCGTCCGGAACGGGTAAAGAACATTGGCATCAAGAATGACGACAAACGGATTGGCAACAAAACTCATGCCCGATCATATTCCTGACCAAGTCGGGAAAGCTCGCGCAGGGTTTCTTCCTGTCGGCGCGCCTTGTTTTCCTTGTATTCCATCAGGGCTTTCAGGGGGACGCGCCGGTGCTTTCCGACTTCCTCGAAGGCGATCTCGCCTTTTTTCAGAAGGCCAGTCAGATAAGGGCGCGAAACGTTCAGCATATCAGCCGCTTGCTGGGTGGTCAGCATGGTGCCCACGGGAACCAGCGTCACCATATTGCCGTTGCTGACATGGCCGAGCAACTCGATGATCAGCTCGCCAACCGCAGGGGCAATCTTGACCAGATCACCGTTTTCGCCGGAAACCTTGAGGCCGCCGTCCAGTTCCATCGCCACGGCAATGGCGGTGGCGGCATGGGCGGCACTGTCGATTTCCTCGGCGGTCGGAAGTCGGTCCATGAGGCTATTGTGTTCAAGTTTTTCAGCGGTATTTGCCATCGGGTCTCTCCCTTTTCTTACCTGTCTATATGCACAAGAATCGCGCAATAACAAGTGTAATAACAGAATTAAGTGAAATAACCGTAACTATATCTGACTGATAAACCCATGCCCACACGCCGAGAAACCATCCTGCAGGCGCTGCTTGCGGCACTACAAACTGTGCCCGCTGCCGCTGTGCTGCGCGAAGAGGTACTGCCCGAACGCCCACCTGCTGGCGGTTTGCTGATCCTGCGCGATGGCGACCCCGGCACACCTGAAGTCACCCTGTCACCATTGCAATACCATTATGAGCACCGCGCCGAGATCGAGGTGATCGTGCAGGGAAAAACACCTGCCGCACGGGCAAACACCTTTGACACCCTGTTGCAGACCATCGGCACCGCCCTTGCCTCCGACCGCACTCTGGGCGGGCTTTGCGATTGGGTGGAGGCGCAGGCCCCGCAGCCGGTTGATATGCCGGTGGAAGGGGCAGCGGCTCTCAAGGCGGCAATCATTCCGGTCATTCTGACCTACAGCACGGCCGATCCCCTCGGCTGACCCCAATTCAAAACAAGGAATCTTTATATGGCACGCGCACAAGGCGCGCGGTCGCAACTCGCGGCTGCGTTCGAGACAACCTATGGCACCGCTCCGGCAAGCGGGTATTTCCGGATGCCGTTTGCCAGTGCCTCACTGGGGGCGGAGCAACCCCTGCTGACCTCCGAATTGCTGGGCTATGGTCGCGATCCGCTGGCCCCGATCAAAGATGCGGTAACCGCCGACGGCGATGTGGTGGTGCCGATCGACGCCGAAGCTTTCGGCTTCTGGCTCAAGGCGGCGTTCGGTGCGCCCGTTACCACCGGCACCACCAACAAAACCCACACCTTCAAATCCGGCGGCTGGACCCTGCCGAGCATGGCCATCGAGGTCGCCATGCCCGAGGTGCCGCGTTTTGCCATGTATACCGGCTGCGTGCTGGATCAGCTCTCGTGGCAGATGCAGCGCTCCGGCCTTTTAACAGCCACCGCCAAGCTGATCGCCCAGGGCGAAAACGTGGCAACAACCACGGCTGCTGGCACCCCCACCACATGGACCCTGCAACGCTTCGGGCATTTCAACGGCTCGATCAAACGGGGCGGCACGGCGCTGGGCAATATCGTCACCGCCGACATCCAGTATGCCAACAACCTTGACCGGATCGAAACCATCCGCGCCGACGGGCGTATTGACGGCGCGGACCCGTCCAATGCCGCGCTCACCGGCCGGATAGATGTGCGCTTTGCCGACACCACGCTGATGGATCAGGCGCTGAACGGCACGGCGGCCAGTCTGGAATTTGCCTACAGTATTTCCGCCAATGTCAGCCTGAGCATCACCGCCCACGAGGTTTATCTGCCCCGCCCCCGCATCGAGGTGCAGGGACCGCAGGGCATTCAGGCCAGCTTTGACTGGCAGGCCGCCTATAACGCCGCCGCCGGGCAAATGTGCACGGTGGTCCTTAAAAACCAGATTGCGAGTTACTGATATGCTGAAACTTAATCTCTCCAATAACCCCGAATGGCTGGACCTTGGCCACGGGGTGCG
>Ga0256839_1005004_pt1 | contig 12523 bp, 10 predicted proteins | sample 354166metaG_FD_185968 | JGI IMG/M metagenome (GOLD analysis project Ga0256839, IMG submission 185968) | Hydrothermal vent microbial communities from Mid Atlantic Ridge, Atlantic Ocean - 354-166 | ecosystem: Environmental > Aquatic > Marine > Hydrothermal vents | place: Atlantic Ocean: Mid...
AGACCAGCTCGTTGATTTCCTCGCGGTCGATGGCGATCGACATCGCCTCCCGGAAGCGCACGTCGCCGAAGATCTGGCGCAGCACCGGATCCTTGTGGGTGACGTTGAAGGCGTAGAAGACGTTGGTGCCGAGCCCGGGCGCCAGTTCCACCGTGTAGTTGCCCTTGTCCTCGTTCTCCTTGAGGAGGGGGAAGTCCTCGATGAACAGCGCCTGCATCTTGTAGGTGACCTCGCCGTTCACCAGCTTGAGGTTCTGCACCTCCTTCTCGGGCACGTAGGTCTCGTCGATCTCGTCGATGTAGGGCAGCTGGTTGCCGGCGGTGTCCACCATGAAGAAGAAGGGATTGGCGACGAGCCGTCGGCCGGTCGCCGTCTCCTCCACCAGGATGTGGGATTCGAGCGTCGGCACCACCCGCGTGTCGGTACCCTTGAGGAGCGGCGAGGGCACGTCCTTCCAGTCCGAGCCGCCGTAGTAGTTGTTGACGAGCTCGGCCCAGTTCTCGAAGCCGCGCTCCTTGGCCAGCTCGTTGGCCTTGGGATTGTACTTGATGTGCAGCTTGGCGAAGAAGTGCTTGGGCTGGAAGGGCTGGGCGTAGTCCACCGCGAAACGGTTGATGATGCCCGGCGACGGCACCGGGAAGGTCATGCGCACGGTGGTGGCGTCCAGGGCCTCCACCTTCATCGGCTGGCCGGCGAACAGCCAGCGGCTCGGGGTCTCCGGATAGATCTCCTTGTTGAGGATCAGGTCCTCATACCAGAACACCACGTCCTCGGCGGTGAAGGGCTCGCCGTCCGACCATTTGTGGCCGGCCCGGAGCTTGATGGTGAGGACCGTGAAATCGTCGTTCCACGACCAGGACTTGGCCACGTTGGGCACCACCGTCTTGAGATCGTCGGCGTAGCGGAAGAAGTTCACATGCCGCACCGACAGCAGGTCCGAGGTGCCGGCCTCGGTGGCCTTGGACAGACCGCGCAGCACGCCGCCGTAGCGGCCGATGGATTCATAGGGGGCCACCACCAGGGGCTCGCTCGGAAGCCGCTCGGCCACCGGCGGCAGGGGATCGGGGTTGCCCGTAATGCGGCGGTTGAGCTCGCCGATGCGCGGGTTTTCCGAAAAGCTCAGCTTGCAGCCGGCCGCGGATTCGAACTCGGCGAGCTCGTACTGCTGCGGGAAGGCGCCCTTGATGCCCCGGTCCTCGGCCACCGTCACCGGCGGACAGGCCTGGGCCTGCACCCCCCGGCCCGACCACGGCAGGAGCAGCGCCGCCGCCGCGAGGACGGTGGCAAGGCGGAATGTGCCTGTGCTCATCCTGTGCCTCCTCCTGGATCCCTGGCCGCCCCGCGTCGTCCGTGCGCGGGGCTCTCGGACCGATCTTTGCCCGCTTCGGCAACGTCTGTCCAGGAGCAAGGCCGAAGCCGTGTTCAACGCCACCAGCGCCGGCGCAGCAGCGCGCGCAGGAGGCTTTTCGCCGAATGGCGCTCGAGCCCATCCAGGCGGTAGGGCGCGCGGCCGGCGATCGCCTCCGCGGCGCGCAGACCGCTCTCGATGGCGGGGCGGATACCCTCGCCGAGATCGCGGGTCGCAAGACCGGCGGAATCGCCGATCAGATAGGCGCCATCGCGCACCGGCGCGATGTTGGGGCCTGCGAGATGGTAGGTGTGCCCGCCCGGGCGAGGCGGCGGCGCATCGAGCCAGCCGCGGGCGATCAGCCGGTCCGCGAAACGCTGCCAGTGGCGCCAGATGTTGTCCTGGCGCGCCTTGAGGGCCTGGGCGAGGGCGCCGACGCCGATGTTGAGCCAGCCGTCGGCCTTGGGAATGTACCAGTAATAGCCCGGGAAACCGTCCTCGAAGAACCAGAAGTGGCAGTGGGGATTGCGGGCGGGATGGCGGAATTCCAGCTCGAGGGCGGTGATCTGGCGCTCCCGCTGGCGCAGCTCCAGGTCCCGGAACAACAGCCGGTGCACCGGACAGCGGCTGCCCCCGGCCCCCACCAGCCGGCGGCAGCGGAAGCGGTCGTCGATCACAAAGCCGTCGCCCTCGCGGCGGATCTCCCGCACCTCGTGGCGGATGAGCGGCGCGCCGCTGCGCTCCGCGAGCCAGTGGTCGAATTCGAAGCGCCGGATCGAGATCTGCGGGCTCGGCAGCATCAGGGATCCGCGCCGGAAGTGGAAGTAGAACCGGTCGATCCACAGCCAGCCGTGGGGATAGTCCCGCTCGCGCAGCCCGAGTTCGCGCGCCGCCTCCTGGGTCACGAGCCCGCCGCACAGCTTGTCGCGGGGAAAGGGTTCGCGGTCCAGGAGCAGGCATTCCACCCCGAGCTGGCGAAGACGCCAGGCGCAGCTCGCGCCCGCCGGACCGGCGCCGACGATGACGACCTCCACCTCCCTCATCGCACCCTCGCCTCCGGATGGGGAAAGAATTCAAGCTCCCCCTCCGCCCCCGCAAGCGGGCTCTCATAGAGGAAGGCGCGGCTGGTCGGATAGGCGTCGGCGCTTCGGCCCTTGGCGAAGACGATGTGGAAGAGGTCGAGGCCGGAGGCGAAGGTTTCCACCGTGCCGGAGAGATAGAGCGTCCAGATGCGGCGGAAGCGCTCGTCGAACACCTCCGGATCGAGCGCCGCGATCTCCGGCCAGCGGCGCTCGAGATGGTCGAGCCAGGAGGAGACGGTCTTCTGGTAGTGCGGCCAGAGGTTCTCGAGATCGAGCGCCGTGAGCCCGAAGCGGTCCATCATCCGGAGGGTGAGCGGCAGGCTCGGCAGATGGCCGCCCGGGAAGATGTATTTGAGGGTGAGATATTCGGTCATCTCCCGCACCATCTTGAAGGTGCTGGAGAGCACGCCGAGCCCGCCCGGCTTGAGGCAGACGCTGATGCTCCGGATCCAGTCCCGATAGCCGGTATAGCCGACGTGTTCGTACACGCCGATCGACACGTAGCGGTCGTAGCGCCCCGGCTCCTCGACGAGCTGCCGGTGGTCCTTGTCCAGGACCCGGATGTCGTGCGCCCCCCAGGCGGCGAAGCGCTCGCGCATATAGGCGTTCTGCCGCGGCACCGGATTGTAGACGGTGACCTTGCAGCCGTAGCGCTTGTGCATGAGCAGCGGCATGTAGCCCCAGCCGGCGCCCACCTCCACCACCTCGAGCCCGGGCCGGAGGCGGAGCTTGCGGCAGATGTAGTCGTAGTTCTGCACCTTGGCCCGGTCGAGGTCGGGGGTGTGCTCGGGCCAGTAGCCTTCGGAATAGCCGACGGTACGACCCAAGAGGTATTCGAAGAACTCCGGCTGGAGCCCGTAGTGGGCGATGGCGTTGGCCCGGGCGCGGGCGAGGCTGCGGTTGCTCTGCCTGAGCTCCTGGACGATCTGCTTGACCCGGACCAGCGGATTCTTGAGCAACAGGCCGGCCAGCGCGCCCTTGGCGTAACGGGCGCCGAGCACCTCGTGCCCGAGCTCGGCCAGCTTGACGATCGGCCGTTCGCCGAGCAGGTCGACCTCCTGGTCGACGTAGGCCTCGAACAGCCCCTGGTAGAAGTTCACCAGCGCCCGCCGCTGGGCCCTTGCGGTCTTGAACACGATGGTCACATCGGGCGCACCCGGCGGCGGGAAATAGTCGCTCTTTTCGCCGTCCGCCCACACCACCCGCAGACGATGGCGGCGGCTTCTGCGGGTCACATAGCGGAAGATGCGATCGAGCCCGCTTCGCGCGAGCCGACCCGCGGCGCGGCGAAGACCGTCCTCCCTCATCGCCCACGGCCCTTGCGGCCACCTGCAGACTAGCGAGCCCACGGCTCAGGGCACAAGCGTCCCCGATCCACGAGGGCCTGCTCACCGGCACGGTGCGTCGTCGCCGCCACGCCTTGCGGCTTTCGGCGTTTGGCGCGACAATCGCTTGTGTGGACCGCGACAGCAGCGTGGGGGTGTCGGGTCGGACATGGCGGGCTCGCTCTATGAGTTGCTCGGTGTCTCGCCCAAGGCGAGCGACGCGGAGATCCGCGCCGCCTACCGGAGGCTCGCAAAACGCTATCATCCCGATTTCAACCGCGGCGATCCCGGTGCCGAGGCGCGCTTCAAGCGCATCACCGCCGCCTACGAGATCCTCGGCGATCCCGAGAAAAGGCGGCGCTATGATCTGGGCGAGATCGACGAGGAGGGACGCGAGCGGGTGCGCGCCGAAGGGTTCTGGCGCGCGGGGCGCGGGCGCACCGGTTTCGCCTTCCAGGGCGGCGTGTTCGGCGGCTTCGAGGAGTTGATCCAGGAGATTTTGGCCGGAGGCGGGCGGCGGTCCGGCCATTCCCCCTTCGGCCGCGATCGCGGCCGCAGGCCTGCGGAACGGCGGCTTGCGCTGGAGGTGGCGTTCGCCACCGCCGCCCGCGGCGGCCGCGTGCCGCTCACCCTGCCCTCGGGACGGCGGCTCGAGGTGACGGTGCCGCCGGGGACCGAGAGCGGCCGGCTGCTGCGCCTGCGCGGCCAGGGCGAGGCGGGGGAGGATGTGCTCGTGGAGGTGCGGGTGCGTCCCGACCCCAGGTTCTCCCGCCAGGGATGGGATGTGGTGGTCGATCAGCCGGTGCCGCTCCAGGTGGCGGTGCTGGGCGGCCGGCTGCGGGTGCCCACCCTGGACGGGGAGGTGCTGGTGACGGTGCCGCCCGGATCCTCCTCGGGACGCATGCTCCGGCTGCGCGGCAAGGGCATCGACGATCCCGCGGGACGGCGCGGCGACCAGCTGGTGCGGCTCCTGGTGATGCTGCCGGATGATCCGGAGTTGACCTCCCTGCTCGAGGAGTGGGCGAGGCGGCGCGAGCGCGCGCCGGCCGACTGAGTGCGCCACGCGCCGCGCGCATCCTTCGCTCCGGCCGCGTCCACCGCCCCCACAGGCGGTCAGCGAATGGCCCGCTCGCGCTTGAGACGCAGCACGAGCGGCAGCGCGGCGAGCAGCGGATGGCGCCGCTGGAAGGGGGTGAGCGCGAGCTCCCGGCCGCTGTGGCGGTGGATCTTCCAGGCCAGATAGTCCGCCCCGCCCTCGAAGGTGAAGGCGGCCTTGGCCAGCCGGGCGGCGGAGAGCAGCTTGCCCTCGAGCCGCCGCCAGCGCCAGTCGCCGGCTTTGAGGGCGATGCGGCCGCAGCTGCGCTCGAGCATGTCGTAGAGAAGCTCGTAGCGGTGGCGGAAGCGCTCGAACAGCTGCACCGCCCGCTCGGGCTTCTCCACCCGAAGCTCGGTGCTGTAGGTGGCCCGGAACCCCTCGATCCAGAAGCGCCGCGCATCGCAGCCGGGCGGCAACAACGGCCGCACCGCCCGATAGAAGCTCACCACCGCCCGCGCCAGCGCCCATTCGAGCCGCTGCCGCACCTCGGGGCCGCACACCCAGGCGAGCCCGACCGGCTGGGCGAAGCGCCCCCAGAAGTAGGGGTTGCGCACCTCGGGCGCGAGCTTCGCCTCGAACTGGCCGAGGGTCAACAGCGCGTATTTGGCGCGCAGCCGCTCGCCGCCGTGCTCCGCCTCCACGTAGTAGACGTTCGGGGGCAGGAGACGGTTGAGGAGACGCGCGAGCCAGCCGTCGTGCAGGCGCCGGTAGTCGCTGCCGAGCAGATAGAGATCGGCGAGCGCGCGCGGGCTCCAGCCGTCGCGCAGGCAGCTGCCGTAGTAGAGCACCGCCAAAATGGCGTCGCCGTAGGCGGAGCGGGCCTGGTCGGCGAGCCGTCGCACCCGCTCCGGCACCGGCTCCCGCAATTCCCGGGCGATCAGCCGACGGATGCCCTCCACCACGGGATCGTCATACCCACAGGAAGCCGAGCCGCTCATCGGCGCTGATCACCACCTCCTCCTCGCGCGGACCGGTGAAGAACTCCCCGTCCAGCATCCACTGCGCGAGCCCGCGCACCGTCACCCTTGCCGCCCCGGTGCTGCCGTAGGCGGGGTCCGCGGGCCCCCTCCCTCGGTAGAGCAGGCCGGGCAGGGCTTGCAAGAGCCCCGGGGGTTCGCACGCCACCGCGGTGACCGCCAGCGCGCGGCCCTGGCGGTTCCAGAACGGCCGCGTGCGCAGCACCAGCCGGGTGAGGGTGGTGGCGAGCAGCAAGAGTTCCCGTCCCTCGCGCCACCTTCGGCCGTCCACCGCGATGGCAAGCTCGCCGCAGGCGAGCCCCGCCGCCTCGGGCCCCCGCATCAGCATCCGGGCCAGCAACACGAGAAGGGTGAGCAGGTGCGAGGTCTCGCCGAGGATGCCGCGGCGGTGGAAGCTTCCGGTGCACAGCCGCACCGCGTCCAACAATCCCAGCGCACCCAGGAAGAACCCCCGCTGGCCGGCGGGATCGCCGGCGCTTTGCACCCGCAGCACCGCGCGCTCGCGGATGCGGTGATGCAGCCCCTCCTCCCGCTCGAGCGCCCGCACCAGCCGCGCGAGCACCCGCGCCGGGCGGCCCTTGGGGCCGAGTTCGGCGGCGGTCATGTTGGCGGTGCCGCCCCGCAGCAGCAGCAAAGGCGGCGGTTCGGGAAAGGGCCGGTGGGCGAGCAGGGCGGTGACCAGCTTCTGGACCGTGCCGTCGCCGCCGTTGACGGCGATCAGCTCCACCTCCCGCCGCGCCAGCTCGGACAGGAGCGCCCGTACCTCCGCCCCCTCCTCGCGCACCAGCTGCACGATCTCGACCCGGCCCACCCGGCGCGGCCAGGCGGGCACCGCGCCGCGGTTGCGCCGGCTGGTGCGGTTGGTGATGACGCCGATGCGTCTCATGCCGGCTGGGCGTGCCGGAGCGCGGGCGAGCCGCCGCCCTCCGCTCTGAGGGCGAGGAGTGCGAGCGCCAAGGCGAGGGTGAGGGGCGGAAGCCAGGCGGCGAGCGGCGGCGGCAGGAAGCCGCCCTCGCCGAGCGCCACCAGAAGCCCGCTTGCGATCTGATAGAAAAAGGCCATCGCGATGGCCTGGGCGGCCAGCCGCAACAGCCCGCCCGCGCGATGGAACTCCCGGGCGAGCAGGAAGGGCAGGATCAGGAACAGCGCCGGCACCGCGGCGCCGGCGAGCCGATGGTGCCACCAGGTGCGGTAGGGATCGCTCGGCCCAATGCCGAACCCCTCCGCCGCCAACACCCGGGCGAGTTCGCCGAGCGACAGTTCCGCGGCCGGACGCGCCATCAGCTTCAGCACCTCCAGATCCACACTCCCGGGAAGACGCATGCGGTCCTCCCGGATCGCGCGCCCGGTGCCGACCGGATAGCGCACGAGGCGCGCGAGCTCGAGGCCGTCCGCCACCACCCGGGCCCGTTCGGCCTCGATGCGCTCCACCAGGACCCCGTTGCCGTCCAGCCGGAAGACGCCGACCCGCTCGAGCCGGCCCTCGCGCACCGCGCGCGCGTCCACCCGGAGCACGGCGCCGCCAACCCGCGCCCACAGCAGCTCCCCCGAGCGTCCGAACACATGGGCGAAGGGCCCGACGCCCCACGCCCGCAGGCTGTCTGCGGCGCGCGGCACCAGGAGATCGTCGTTGACCAGTTTGAAGGCCACCAGAACGAGCGCGAGCGGCCACAGCCGGGCCGCCACCGCCGCGGGCGACAGGCTCGCGCCCCACAGCGCCACCAGCTCATGCCGCCGCACCAGTTCGGCGACCGCGAACAGGGCGCCGATCACCACCGCGAAAGGCAGCAGCTCGGCCGCAAGCGAGGGCAGGCGCAGCAACGCATACCAGCCCATCTGGCCGAGCGCGAGGCGCCCCTCCTGCACCATCTCCGGCCCGGCGTCCATGAGATCGAACACCAGCGCGAAGGCGAGGAAGGTGAACAGCACCACGAGCACCCGCACCGCGGTGTGCTGGAGGATATAGCGGCCGAGCACCGTCACCGTGCCCCTCTCCTAGGCGAAACGCCGCTCGATGCGGGCGATCAGCCCCTCCACCAGACGGTCGAGAAGCGCCCCCTTGGCCGGGTCGGGCACCCGCAGCGCCCGGTGGAGGAACAGCCACAGGCTCAGCCCGGCGAACAGGGCGAAGGGCAGCCACAGGGCGGCGCCGGTCCCGAGCGCCCCGTCGTCGGCCAGCGATTCGCCGCTGCTCAGCACCTGGTTGTAGGCCACCAGCACCAGCACCCCGGCGATGAACCCGTAGGAGCGCCGCCCCCGCCTGCGGCCAATCGCAAGCGGCACCGCCAGAAGCGGCAAAAACAAAAGGGACAGCGAGCGCACCAGCCGCGCATCCAGCTCGGCGGCGATCTCGTAGCCCTGGATGTGGGGCGGCGGCGCGCCTCGATAGCGGGCGAGCTCGTCCAGGGTGAGCTCCCGCTCGTCCCGCCCGCGCGGGCGAAAGCCGACCGGCGCCGCCCCCCTGAGGTCGGTGGTGAACTCCCCAAAGCGCATGGTGACCGCAGCCGGCAGCCCCTCCCCACCGCCGCCCGCGGGCAGGATCTGCTGCACGCCCTCCTCGAGCCGCAACAACAAGGGCCGGGCGAAGCCGGCGAGCTCCACCCGCCCCCTTTGCGCCGTCACCACCAGATCCTCCCCGCCGGGAAGCCGGCTGTAGAGGAACAGCCGCCCGAACCGTTCCTTGTTCGCATCGAGCTCCGCCACGTAGTAGGTGGTGTTGCCGAGGGTGGTGAAGCGCCCGGCCTCGAGCAGGGTCTGGAAGGTCACGTTGGTGAGCCCATACACGGCGGCCCGGTAGGCGTAGCGGCTCCAGGGCTGGAGATAGCCGAGCAACAGCATGTGCACCACGGCCAGCAGCGCCGCCAACAGCACAAGCGGCCGCGTATAGCGCCACAGGCCGGCCCCTCCCGCCTGCAGGGCGTCGAACTCGCCCTCCCGGGCAAGCCGCGCGGTGGCGAGAAACACCCCCAGAAAAAGGGCCATGGGCAGGGCGAAACCCATGTAGTGGGGCACGAGATAGCTGAGCATCTCGAAGATGGCGAGCAGACTGCCCCGCCAGCCGATCACCAGGTCCACCACCCGAAGCGCCCGCTCCGCGAGCAGGATCAAGAGCGCCACCAGCACCGTCGCCGCCATCGGCCGCAGGGTCTGGAACAACACGTAGCGGCTGAGCACGCTCACCTTTCGCCCTCCGCCTCGGCCGCAGCCGGCGCTTCCGCAACGAGCCGCTCCTCGCCCCGTGCGAGATCCTCGATCCGTGTGAAGGAGGGATCGAACCCCCGAAGCCGCCAGGCCAGGCGGCCGCGGTCGGGATCGAGATCGAACAGCAGATAGCCGGCCCGCCGGCCCGGCCGCGGATCGCGCAGCGACGCCGAGGGCGCCATGAAGCCCGGGATCGTTCCCGCCGGCCCTTCGAGCTCCACCCGCTCGAACCGGTGCAGATGGCCGAACAACACCAGCTCCGCCCCGGCGCGGCGCAGCACCCGGCAGAGCTGCTCCCGGTCGATAAGCCGTTTGCGCGGGGCGACCGCCGCATGCGGCGGATGATGGAGCAGCAGCACGCGCCAGCTTCCCCGCGCGCGCGCCCGCACGAGCTCCTCCTCGATGCGGGCGAGCTGCCGGGCGCCCAGCCGCCCGGTGGCGTAGCCGGGCGGGGAGGGTTCGGCGGTGGATGCGGCCACCACCGTGATGCGCCCCCGCTCCACCACATAGGGAAAGCGATCGTGGCGCAGAAAGCCGCCGAGCCAGCGCGCCCACATCCGCGCCCCCTCCTCGAAGGCGCCGGGCACATAGGCGTCGTGGTTGCCGGGCACCAGCACGAGCCGCTCCGGCTCCGCCAATTCCGCGAGCCAGAGGGCGGCGCGCTGGAACTCCTCCGGCAGCGCCAGATTGGTGAGATCGCCGCCCACCAGGATCAGCTCCGGTGGGCTCCGCTTCAGATCCGCAACCAGGCGCGCCAGGAGTTCCGGGCGATGCAGCCGTCCCCTGCGCACCCGCCAGTTGAACCAGCCCAACAGGCGCTTGGAGCGCAAGAGGCCGAGCGGACAGCGGCCGAGGGGCAGGTGGATGTCGCAGAAAAGCGCCATCCTCATCGCGCCGCCTCCCCGCTTTCGGCCGCGAGCAGCCGTTCGGCGAGCTCGAGGTCCTGGGGACGATCGACGTCCACCGCGGCCTCGGGGAAGGGAAGGGGGATGGGGCGGATGCGGACTCCGACCCGTCTCGACAGGCGGGAGAACGCCTCCGCGAGCGACCATCGGCCGAGCGCGTAGCCCACAAGCAGACCGAAGCCGAGCCGCGCCACCAGCCACAGCGGACGCTTGCGCTCCCGCTCGCCCTGCCGCCAGGCGGCGAGCGCCTGGGCGGCGGCCGGGGTGTTGAGCAGGAACAGGTTGGCGCCGGTGTAGCGCCCGTCGCGAAAGCGCAGCCAGGTGCGGCGGGTTGCGGGCCAGCGCCGCTGCACCTCCTGCTCCGCCACCAGCGCCACCGCCACATCGGCCTCCATGCCCCGCGCCCGGGCCAGGAAATGACCCACCGCCTCCGGCGAGAGCAGCGGATGGTCGGCGGTGGTGACCAGCATCGGCGCACCGACCTCGCCGAACACCCGCGCCACGGTGGCGGCGATGGCGGTGCCGGGGGGATGGCAACGGACGCCGAGGGCTGTGAGTTCCGCTTTCAGCTCCGGCCTTCCGGCGAGCCCGGGATCGAGGGCGAGGTGCAGCTCCCCCACCTCGGGGCAGGCGCGCAGGTTGGCGAGCACCCGCAGCAGCATGGGACGGCCCGCCACCCGGGCGAGCGCCTTGACCGGCACCCCGGCGGCCGCGGCCACCGGATCCTGCTCGCCGCCCCGCACGCCCGCCAGCACCAGCGCCCGCACCCGCCTCATCCGAGTTCCTTGCCGTAGATGCGATAGGTCTTGTAGGGGATCCCCCCCACCGCCTCGATCAGCTCCCGGGTGGGCCGGTTGTCCTCCAGCACCCAGGACAGCTCCGCCCGCTCTACCCCGCGCCCGCGGTGATATTCCTTCGCCGCCGCGATCACGCCAAGGGCCAGCGCCGCCCCCTTGGGCGTCCCCTGGTAACGCTTGCGCACCCCCATAAGCGGCATGCGCCAGCTCCGCACCCCCCGCACCTTGAGCCGCCAGAGCAGCTTCCACCAGCCGAACGGCAGCAGCCGGCCGTCCAGATCCCGAAGCGCCTCGTTGAGGTTGGGGAGCGTCACCGCCATCGCCGCCGCCTCCCCCTCCACCTCGCCGATCGCAAAACAGCCCGCGTCCACAAACGGCCGGATGGTGCGGCCGAGATAGAGCGCCTCCTGCTCGTCGAACGGCACGAACCCCCAGTTGTCGCGCCAGGCGTCGTTGAAGATGTCGCACACCAAAAGGAGCTCCTCCCGGTAGCGGCGCATATCCAACGGCCGCACCCGCACCCCATGGGCGCGCCGGGCCCGTTCGATCAGCCGCCGGGCCCGCTCCGGCCAGTCCCCCGCGACGTCGAAGTCATAGGCGATCAGGTCCTTGCGCTTGCGGTAGCCGAGCTCCTCGAGGCGCAGCCGGTAGTAGGGGCGGGCGTGGCCCATCATCACCGAGGGCGGGCGGTCGAAGCCCGCCACCAAAAGTCCGCATTCGTCGTTGATGGAGGGGTTGAAGGGGCCCGCGATGCGCCGCATGCCGCGCTCTTTGAGCCAACCTTCCGCGGCACCGAGCAGCGCCGCGAACAGCTCCGGGCAGTCCTCCGCCTCGAGAAAGCCGAAGTGGCCGGTGGAGTCTCCATGGTGTTCGAGGTGGCGGCGGTTGATCTGGGCGGAGATGCGGCCCACCGGCACCCCGTCGCGATAGGCCAGGAAATAGCGGATCTCGATGCCGCGCCAGAAGGGATTGCGCCTTGGATCGAGATGCAGCCTTCGCTCCAGCTGAAGCGGCGCCACCCAGTTGGGATCGTCGCGGTAGATCCGCCTGGGGAGCTCCAGAAAGGGTTTCAGCCCGCAGCGCCCCTCGAGCGCCACCACCTCAAGGCGCGCCATGGGAGCGCGCGGTGCTGCGGCTGCGACGGCGGGCCTGGGCATAGCTGCGGTCGTCCGCGGACAGCCGCGCCACCCAGGGATAACGGCGCCGCTCCTCCTCGGTGTAGCCGAGGTTGAAGGCGGTGGGGCTCTTGGGACGGGTGTTGGGAGGATCGTAGAAGGTGCCCACGATGCGGTCCCAGAGCGGGTTGGTGATGCCGAAGTTGCCCTGTTCGTTGTGGAAATGATGGGCGAGATGACGCCTTTTGATGTCGCGCAGCCAGCGGTTTTTCGGCATCACCGGGAGGTGCTGCACGCAGTGGCAGAACTCGTAAAAGGCGAACAGCAGACATCCGGTGGCGAAGGCCGCCCAAAGCCCGCCCGCGCCGCCGATCAGGTAGCCGAGCGGCATGGTCACCACCACCAGCATCGGCAGGGTGGTGTAGAGCGCTCCGAACAATACCTTGAGGTCGTTTGGGTTCTGGTGGTGGTCGTAGTGGATGCGCTTCCACAAGCGCGCCGTGTAGGGGTTCTTGTACATCCAGCGGGCGTGGAGGACGAAGCGATGGAGGCCGTATTCGACGAGCGGATAGATCACCACCATGAGCCCCGCCGCCGCCAGCGTGGCGCCGAGGCCCGTGCCCGAGCGCAGCGCCAGAAGCCATCCGACCGCTCCGAGCAGCAGATAGACCTGGATG
>Ga0256839_1005005_pt1 | contig 12521 bp, 8 predicted proteins | sample 354166metaG_FD_185968 | JGI IMG/M metagenome (GOLD analysis project Ga0256839, IMG submission 185968) | Hydrothermal vent microbial communities from Mid Atlantic Ridge, Atlantic Ocean - 354-166 | ecosystem: Environmental > Aquatic > Marine > Hydrothermal vents | place: Atlantic Ocean: Mid...
GCGGGAGGCCAAGCGGCTCATGGCCCAGGGGGAGGTGGAGCTCAGGCGAGCGAGGGAGGAGGCGGAGGCCATCCTTCGCCATGCTAGGGAGGAGGCAGAAAAGCTCCGCCAGCAGGCAGAAGGGGAGGTCAGGCGGAGGGCCAAGGAGGCGGCAGAGCAGGCCCGCGCCAGGGTGGAGGGGGAGATCCGCCAGCGCTGCGAGGAGGTGGTGAGAAAGCTTGAGGGCCTGCCCCGGGTGCTGGAGGAGAAGCTTAAGCAGGAGATAGAGGAGCTGGAGCCGGATCTAGTGGAACTAGCTCTGGCGGTGGGGAGGGTACTGGCGGAGCACGAGCTTTCCCTGGATCCCTCGCCGGTTAGAAAGGCCATCCTGGAGCACCTCAGACTGATTGAGGGCGAGAGCCATATCTCCATCCGCATCGCCCCCCGGCTCATGCGCAGATTGGAGGAGGCGGGCGAGCTTGAGCTTCTCAGAACCGAACTCAAGAACCGGGGCAACGGGGTGGAGATCAGGGCCGACGAGAGCCTGGAGGGGGGCTATCTCATTGAGACCCCGCGGGTGAGCATTGATCACTGCTGGGGGCGGGTGATGGAGGAGATCCGAAGAGTGCTGGGGCAAGGCGCTGGCGGCAGGCAGGAAGATACCGGGGCAGACAGGGAGGCGCAGGGAGAAGCTTAGGGCTTAGGGGTAGACCTTCCTCAGGCCCCATCCACCCATTTCACCGCAGGGGCCCTCTCTCTTTCCGCTAGCTAGAATGGGTGCTGCCGTGAGCGAGCGGGACTTTGATGTGATCATTGTGGGTGCGGGCATCGCCGGCTCCACCGCGGCGCTGGTGGCGGCCCGGGCGGGGCTCTCTACTGTGGTGCTTGAGCGGGGGGAGAAACCGGGAGCCAAGAACCTCTCCGGCGGGGTCCTCTTCTCCCCGGTCATCAACCGGCTGATCCCCAACTTCTGGGAGGAGGCACCGGTGGAGCGGCCGGTGGTAAAGCGCAAGTATGCCTTCCTCTCCAGGGAGCGCTCGCTGGTGGTTGAGTTTGCCAGCGAGAAGTTTGCCGAGCCTCCCTACAACAACAACTTCACCGTGCTGAGGAGCAAGTTTGACGAGTGGCTGGCGGGCAAGGCGGAGGAGGCGGGGGCGGAGATCTACTCCGGCATCGTGGTGGACGATGTGATCTGGGAGGGGGAGGGCGAGGAGCGAAGGGTTATCGGCATCAAGGCAAGGAGCGAGGAGGGCCACGACGAGATCACCGCCCACGTGGTGATCATCGCCGAGGGGGCCAACTCCTTCCTCCCCGAGCGGATGGGCATCCGGCCCATGTGGGGGCCAAATGACTATGTCACCACCGCCAAGGAGATCGTCCGGCTGGATCCGGAAAAGATTGAGGAGCGCTTTGGCCTGGGGCCGGGGGAGGGGTGCGCCATTGAGTACCTGGGCCTGCCGGGGAGCACCATGATGGGGGGAGGATTTATCTATACCAACCGGGAGACCCTCTCGGTGGGGATAGGGGTGCTCATCGGCGACCTGATGAAGGAGCGCATTACCCCCTACAACCTGCTGGAGATGTTCAAGAGCCACCCCCACGTGGCGCCCCTTCTGGCCGACAGCGAGGTGATTGAGTACTCGGCCAAGATGATCCCCGAGGTGGGGCTGGACAAGATGCCCAAGCTTTATGGCAACGGGTTCATGGTGGTGGGGGATGCGGCCGGGTTTGTCAACAACTCCCTCTACCACGAGGGGACCAACTTCGCCAGCGCCAGCGGGATGTATGCGGCAGAGACGGCGGCCGAGGCCAAGGAGAAAGGAGACTTTTCGGCTAGGGCCCTTGCCTCCTACAGAGAGAAACTGGAGGGGTCCTTCGTGCTCAAGGATCTTCGCCGCTTCGGGGAGGTGGCAGACTTCATCCACTCCCATCCGGAGCTCATCTCCACCTATCCGGAGACCTTCATGGAGATGATTGAGCACTACTTCTCGGTAAGCGAGGACCCCAAGGAGGAGAACATCACCCGCATGATCGGCACCTTCAAAAGCCGGGTGCAGCTCTTCCGTTTCCTGATGGACAGCTACAAGGCCCACACCAAGGTGCTGGGCTTCAGCCCAACGGCCTTCCTTACGGGGAAGGGCAAATAGGCTGGAACCTTCACCTAGCCAGACGGGAAAGGGAGCGCCCCTTGCTTCCTGCTCAGCCTCAGACAAGCTTTGCAACCAGCCAGATGAGCAGGATGAGGACCAGGAGCTCCACCGAGTTCTCCGCCAGCCAGGCGGCAAAGCCCTGGGGAAAGAGAGTGCGCCATAGGGTAGCACCCTCCTCCGGCGCCGGCGGCTCCATGGCCAAGAGGATGCGCTCTCTGACCTGGTCGTAGTGGGGGCTTCGTGCCACCTCGGGGGGGGCCTGCTCAAGCACCTCCAGCGCCCGCTCGGGGCGCTCAAGCTCAAGGTATGCCTCGGCCAGGGCGAGATGGGGGCGGATAAGGTGGGGGGCAAGGCGCACCGCCTGGGCAAACTCGTTTAGCCCGTCCAGCAGGTAGCCCCGCCGGGCGGCGGCGAGACCGGCGTTGAACCGCTCCATGGCGGCACGCTCACCTTCGCGCAGATAGGCCACCCTGCCCCTAAGCAGGCGGACCGGCTCGCTCTCCTGATCCAGGCGAGAAAGCAGCTCCTCCGCCTCGTCCAGGCGGTGGAGGCCCACCAGCGCCTCGGCCAAAAGGAGCTGGGCCTCCTGCCTAAGCTCGTCCCACAACAGGGCGGCCCGGTCGGCAAGCTCCAGCACCTCCTCAAACTCGCCCCGGGCAAGCTCCAACCTGGCCTGGGCGATGAGGCCCCGCGCCTCGGCGGCAAGCTCCATAAAGGGGGACAGGTCGCCCCCGCACTCGGGGCACCTATCCGGCATGGGATGGGGCAGGCGGCTCCGGCAGAGGGGGCAGAAGTGGAGGGTGAGAGCTTCGCTTCTCTGCTCGGTCTCAATCGTCACCGTAAGGCTAATGCCCCCTTGCAAGTTGCCAATCGCCTAGCCGGTTCCTTGGCTGGTTCCCGGGATGACTCAGGTCAGCGGGCGTAGTCGGCGATCATCGGGGTGAGCTTGCTTATAAGCTCGTCGATCTCCTCTTCCTGCTCGTTCATCAGCGCCTGCCTGAGCTGGTCGCTCAGCTCCTCCAGGCGGGTCTTCTCCATCGGGCTGATGTTGAGCTGACCCTCGGCGGCCCGCTTGAGGATCTTCTGGGCCTCCTTGAGCAGGTTTTCGGCCTCAAAGAAGATCTGGCTCTTCTCCCGCTGGGCGATCATCTGGCCAGAGAGCTTGGAGACGTCGCGCTGGGCAAGCTGGAGGTCGTCCTGGCTCATCCGCGCCTTGCTGGTCTTCAGGGTGATGGAGCGCTGGGCGCCAGTCTCCATGTCGCGGGCGGTCACCTTGACGATGCCGTTGATGTCGTAGTCAAACTGGACCTCCACCAGGGCCTGGCCGGCCGGCTTGGGCGGGATGCCGGAGAGGACAAACTCTCCCAGGCTGGCGTTCTCGGCGGCGATGTCGCTTTCGCCCTGGAGGACGTGGATCAGGGCCTCGGTCTGGTTGTCCATCACGGTGCGGTAGATGCGGGTGCGGCTGCAGGGGACGGCGGTGTTTCTTGGGATGATGCGGCTGAAGCGGCCGTTTTCGGTCTCGATCCCCAGGGTGAAGGGGGCCACGTCAACGATGGTCACCTCGCCAAGCAGGCCGCGCTTGATCCCCGCCTGGATGGCGGCGCCGATGGCCACCACCTCCTCCGGGTTGATGTCGGAGCGGGGGTCGCGCCCCAAGAGGCGCTTTACGGTGCGCTGGACCAAGGGGATGCGGGTGGAACCGCCCACCAGCAGGACGTCCTCAATCTGCTCCGGCTCCAGGCCGGCATCGGAGAGGGCCAGCTCCACCGGGTGGGCGGTGCTCTCCACCAGGTCGCCGATCATCTCCTCAAACTTGGCCCGGGTGAGGGTCTCGTTTAGGTGGTAACTTTCCTCCCCGTCGCTGTAGAGGAAGGGGAGGTTGATGGTGGTCTCAAGCTGGGTGGAAAGCTCAATCTTGGCCTGCTCGGCAGCCTCCTTCAGGCGCTGCATGATGGAGCGCTGCTGGGCCACGTCGGGGATGTTTCTAAGATCAATCTTCTCCTTGGCCTTGAACTGCTCAATCAGCCACTCCACCACCCGGTAGTCAAAGTCGTCGCCGCCCAGGTTGTTGTTGCCGTGGCTGGACAGCACCTTGAAGGCGCCCTCCACGAGCTTCAGGATGGAGACATCAAAGGTTCCCCCACCCAGGTCGTAGACCAGGAGAATCTTGGCCTCCTCCTTGTCGTAGCCGTAAGCCAGGGCGGCGGCGGTGGGCTCGTTGATGATGCGCTCAACCTTGAAGCCGGCGATCTCACCGGCGTCCTTGGTGGCCTGGCGCTGGGCGTCGGTGAAGTAGGCGGGAACGGTGATGACCGCCTCATCAACGATCTCCCCCAGGTAGGCCTCGGCGTCAAGCTTGAGCTTGCGCAGGATGATGGCGCTGATCTCCTGGGGGGTGTACTCCTTGCCCATGATGGTCACCGTGTAGTCGGTGCCCATGTGGCGCTTGATGGAGCTTACCGTGCGCTCGGGGTTGGCTACCGCCTGGTTCTTGGCCGGCTCGCCCACCAGCAGCTCGCCCGACTCGGTAAACCCCACCACCGAGGGAGTGAGGAACTTGCCCCGGTCGTTGGGGATGAGGATCGGCTCCCCGTCCTTCACCGTGGCGATGAGGGAGTTGGTTGTGCCCAGGTCAATGCCTACGATTACACCCATATCTTTGGCCCGTCCGTTTGAGGTGTGTGACAGATTGCCTGTCTACAAGGTGGATAATTATACCTCAACTGTTAGCCTTCCACTCACTGGCCCGGGTTGCGGTTGACCACCACTTCGGTGGGGCGGAGCACCGCACCCTCAAACTGGTAGCCGGGCCTAAGCACCCTGATCACCCACTGATCGGGAAGGTCGTCGTGTTCCTCCCGGGCCACTGCCCGCTGGGTCTTGGGGTCAAAACGGTCGGTTAGGGGGAGGGGCTCAGCCCCCCAGGCCCTGAGCCTGCCCATGAGCAGGTCGCGGATGGCCATCAGCCCCTGCCACAGGGAGCCCTCCACCCGCTCCTCGCCCACGCTGGTAATCAGGCGGTCAAAGGCGTCAACGATGATGATCAGCTCCTCCACCGCCTGGCGGCGCCACTTCATCTCTCCCCCCATGAGCCTTTGGCTGAGGAGCTTGTTGGTCTCGGCAAGCTCGCGCCTCAGCTCCTCCAGGCCGATGGCCTCGGCGGGGGGCAGGCGCAGGGTCTTTAGCTGGTTGCTGAGGCGGAAGAACTCGGCCCTAAGCCGGCTGAGCTCGGTCTTAAGCTCATAAAGGGTGACGGCGGCTAGCTCGGCGTGATGCTCACCTGCCTCCCCGACAGGGCTGGCTTCGGACGGGGTCTCCAGCACCTCCCGGTAGGGCTCAAGCTGGTCCCACAGGCTCTCCTCGGCGGGTGCACCCTCAAGCTTCATCGCTGTCTATACCTCCGCCCACTCGCCCAGGTTTAGATTGAGGCTCAGGTTGGACCAAATCTCCTTTTCCACCTGATCGGGTGGGGAGGCCTCCCGTTCAAGGAAACCGTAGTCGGGAGGAGGTATCTCCACCTCAGGAGGCACCACCTCAAAGATGCCCGCCTGCCCCTCCCCGGCCACCTGGGCTCTGAGCTCCTTTACCGAGACGGGGTTGAAGGCAAACAGGTCCAGCACCTCGCGACGGGCGGGGCTGGTCAGGTTTTCGTAGGCCTCCTCTATGAGCATGAAGTCCTCTGCGTGGCGCTCGGGGTTGTAGATCTTGATCAGGCGGAAGTACTCCCGCTCCACCTGGGAGGGGCTGGCCCGCTTGGTTAGGCCGAGGATGGCGTACATGCGGTGGACCCGGCGATATAGGTCTATCTTTGACTCTAGGTTGATGCGCTCAATGGAGTATTGGTCAAGGCCAGGAAGTTTCCTCAGGTCGCGGATGAGATCGTCCAGCGTCTTTAGCTTCCTGGCCAGTTCGGCGGGCACCCTTCCTCCCTCAACCTGCCGGTCAAGCAGGGTTTTGAGGCGTTCAAAGGTGGCCAGGGCATCCTCGTAGCGGCCGGCTGAGAGCTGGGCGATGGCCAGGTTCTGGACTATCTCGGGGTTGCGGTTGTCATATTTGAGGGCCTTTTTCCACTCCTCAATGGCTACCGTAAGCTGATCACGACGGGCAAGCTGGAAGGCGTTGAGATTGAGGGTGGCGGCGTATAGCTTGGCCAGGACATGGTGCATGTCCTTTAGCCTGCCCTGCTTCTCCCACAGCTTTCTCAGCTCCTCCCAGATCTCCATCGCCTCCTCGGCATAGCCCGCATCCAGGAAGGCCAGGCCCAGCTCCAGCAGGACTTGCTCGCGGCGCTGCTTGAAGTCGGGGTGGGCCTGGGAGATCTCTACCAGTCGCCGCCAGTAGTGCATGGCCACTTCCTTCTCCCCCCGCTCGGCGTGGAGCTTGCCCAGGTACCAGAGGAGGCGGGGGTCGTCCTGGCGATCCTTCTGCTTGAAGAGCTGATCAAGGATTTGCTGGGCCTTGTCTATGGTGCCGTCCTTGAGGTAGATGGCGGCGCCCACCAGGTCGTGGTCAGGAAGCTCCAGGCGGGCAAAACGCTGCTCACCCCGGGACTCGGTGTCCAGCAGAAAGGCACGGTAGAGCAGGGGATAGTCTCGCTCAAGCATTCCCCCGCGCTGGATTAGGTCGGCAAACACCTTCCAGGCCTTTTTCCACTGGGCGGCCTCCATGTAGCAGTAGGCCTGGTTGCGCTCAAGTTCAATGGGGTGCAGCCCCCACTGCAACTGCTGGTAGAAGACTACCGCCTGAGAATAAACCTTTAGCAGGTGGTAGGCGATGGCCAGGAAGTAGAGGTTGCGGGAACGCTCTGGGTCAATCTTGTAGGTGGCCTCGTAGAGAAGGATGGAGCGCTCGTAATCAGCGTTGAAGAAGGCGGGCTCGCTATAGGACCAGATCAGACGAGTGGCTAAGCCGATGAGATCCTGGTCTGCCCGAGAGCGGAAGTCACGGCCAGCAACCATTCGGGAGGCGGACTCATATTCCCCCTCCCTGAGCAGTTTGGCTGCCTGAATTAGCATGCACAAAGCGAGAAAGCGGTTCTCCGCCCGGCCGCGGGGGTTCAGTTCCAGGATGCGCTCAAAGTGGCGCTCGGCGCCCTGGATGTCTCCCTCCCTAAGCATAATCACGCCCCGCTGGATCTCCACCCAGCGACGGAAGGCCTCCCCCCCGGGCTGTTCAAGGGCACGGCGGTAGAGGTCCTTGGCGGCGGAGAGATCACCCTTCAGCTCCAGGGCGTTGCCCCGTCGGATGGTGATCAGGGCGGGGGAGACCTCAAGGCCCATCTCCACCGACCTTTCCAACAGGCTGAGGGCGTTATCCGGCTCGCCCAGGGCAAGGTAGGCCACCGCCCGCCAATACTCCGCCCGGGGACGCAGGCTCTCCTGCTTGATCTGGGAGAGGAGTTTCAGAGCCTCCTTGGCCTTGCCTTCCAGGATGAGCACCTTGGCCAAGCTGTAGCGGTTTAGGTCGGTACCGGAGATCTCAAAGGCCACCCGGGCCGCCCGGGCCGCCTGCTCAAAGTTAAAGTGCTGCATGTAGAACTGGGTGATGTCGGAGAGGATTTCCACTCGGCCACTCGCCTTAAGCAGGTTCACCAGCCGGTCGGGGTCAGCATCAAAGGCGCGCACCACCATCTGGAGGGTGCGGCGAAGCAGTTTCTTCTGGCCAAGCAGTTCGGGCAGGAGACGGAAGGCGATCTCCGGGTGGGAGTGGAACTTGTCAATGTCAAAGGCCAGGTTGAGGATTTCCTTGACCGTGGGGTCCTTTTCCGGGTCGGCCCCTTCCTCAATAAATATCTGGGCCAGGATGCGCACCAGACGGGGGTTCTCGCGGACCTTGTCGCCCAGCTCCCGGTATAGCTCCAGGTAGGCCTCCTTGGCCTCCTGGTCGGTGAACTCAAGGTTGAGGAAGCAGCGGGCCTGGGCCAGCTTGAGGTCGCGGTGGCGCTTCTCCTGCTTGACCCGAGGAAGTAGAAAGTCAATCAGCCGCAGGGTCTTCTGATCAAACTGGGACTGACCAAGGCGCACGTCAAGCAGGATCTGGGCCAGCTCCACCTTGAAGGGGTGGCTGTCGGAAAGCAGGGCGAAGGCACGGTTGTAGACCTCAATGGCCTCCTCCGAGGTGTCCAGGGTCTGGGCATAGCTGTGGGCGAGAAGCTCAATGATCTCTGGATCGGAGGGGTCGTAGCTGAGGGCGCGGTGGTATATACGGCGAGCTCCCTCGTCCACCCGCTTCTGGCGTACATATTCGCGGGAGAGCAACCAGTAGATCTTGTCGTCGGCCCGGTCGGGGAAGAGGTTGATGAACTCCTCATAGACCTTGGCGGCAAAGGGGGTCACCTCCTCAATGGCTACCAGGTGCTGCGTAAGCAGGTAGACCGCCCGGCGGGAGAGGTCGTGGTGGCGCAGGGCAGCCTCGTAGATCTGGCGGGCCTCCTCATCCAGGCGCTCCATCTCCACCAGGGTCTCGGCATACTCCCCAATGAGCCTGCCCTCCCTGAGTCCCGCCTGATAGAGTCGCTCCGCCCATACCCCTTTGGGGAGGAACTTGCGGGTGCCGGAGAGCACCACATCGGCCAGTTTTCTGAGCAGGTCCTTGTGCACCAGGCCCTGCTCCACCGCCTGCTCAATGAGGGGGGCGGAAAACTCGCTGATCTGACCGCGGCGGATCTTTTCGTTGGCATAGAGGCGAAGCACCTCGGGGTCCTCGTGCTCGCTTAGCCACTTCTCGTAGAAGCTGAGGGCAAAGTCGTCGCGGGCCTGGTGCTTCACAAGCACGTTGCGCAGCGTCTCGGCCAGCTTCTGGTCCTCGGGACGGTTTGACCAGGCTGCCTTGTAGACCGCAAGTGCCTTCTCGTCATCCCTACCCTGCTCAAGGTAGAAGCGGCAGATGAGCTCGCTTCCTCCCGTCCACATGGGGAACTCTTCCGCCGCCCGCTCAATGAGCTCAAAGTCATCCGGGGAGATATCCTCGCGCTTGACCAGCACCTTGGCCAGGTTGAGCAGGGTGCGGGTGTCCTTGGGGTCGTGGCGCAGCTTGCGGCGGAAGATCTCCTCGCTGTCGGGAGTAAACAGCTTGTACTCGCTGATGAAGGCCAACGCCTCGCGCAGAACTTCGCTTCGGCCCAGCTGCTCCTCCAAAAGCACCGCCTCGCGGTAGGCGTGCAGGGCCTCTTCATACTTGCCCAGGCTTTTGAGGCCGCGGGCATAGAGCAGCCAGGCATCCAGCATCAGTTCCGGATCGGCCCCGGCACCGTCCTTCTCCCGCACCTCGGAGAAGAACTTTTCCAGCACCTCAATGGCCTGTTCGCTAAGTCCCCGCTCCAGCAGTCCGGAGGCTCGTCTGATGGCGGCCTGGGGGCCCCGGCTCAGAATCTTGTCTAGCAGTCCCATGATGAAAGGCACCAGATCGCTTGGCGCTAAGTGGCTAACTAGGTTAGCACGGGCAGGGGACGGGGGTCCAACCCGGGGGAGGCTGTAAATCCCCCCTCCCCCAGGGCTGTATACTCTGGTAGTAGGAGAGAGTTCCTACACACCTTACCCAAAGCGAGGTGAGGAGAGATGGCGGTTGACATTGACGAAATGCTGGCCCTGGTCAAGGAGCGCAACGCCTCCGACCTGCACATCAGCGAGGGTCGGGTGCCGGCGCTCAGGCAGGAGGGTGACCTGGTCTACACCGACTATCCGCCCCTCACGGCGGAGGAAATGGAGCAGATCTGCAAGAAGCTGCTCACCCCCAAGCGGGAGTACCTGCTGGAGGAAGAGAACGAGATTGACTTTGCCTATGAGCTTGACGGGGTGGGCCGCTTCAGGGTGAACATCTTTCGCCAGCGGGGTCGGCTGGCCGCCGCCCTGCGGCTGGTGAAGAAGGACATCCTGAGCTTTGAGGAGCTGAACCTCCCCCTGGTGCTGGAGGAGATCGCCCTGGAGCAGAGGGGCATCGTGCTTATCACCGGAACCACCGGCTCGGGTAAGTCCACCACCCTGGCCACCATGATTGACTACATCAACCAGCGCCGGCCGGTCCACATCATCACCATTGAGGACCCCATTGAGTTCGTCTTTGAGGACAAGGAGGCGATTATCAACCAGCGTGAGCTTCACGTGGATACCAACAGCTTCGTGGACGCCATCCGCGCCGCCATGCGGGAGGACCCCGACGTGATCATGGTGGGGGAGATGCGTGACCGGGAGACGGTCACCGCCACCTTCCAGGCGGCACTGACCGGCCACCTGGTCTTTACCACCCTCCACACCCTGGACGTGCCCCGGACCATCAACCGAATCATTGACTTCTATCCCGACGAGCTCCAGAAGCAGGCCCGCATCATGCTCTCTGAGACCATCCGGGCGATCATCTCCATGCGGCTTCTTCCCATGATGGGCGGGGGGCGCATCCCGGCCATGGAGATCATGCGCACCACCGGCCGGATCAGGGAGTACATCGCCGACCCGGAGAAGACCGACCTCATCCGCAAGGCGATGGAGGAGAACCTGCAGGACGGGATGATCACCTTTGACCTCTACCTGCTCAAGCTCTACAAGGAGGGCAAGATCAGCTACGAGACGGCGCTCAACGCGGCCAGCTCGCCCCACGACTTCAAGCTGCTTGAGCAGAAGGCGACCGAGATTGAGGTCAAGGGCCGGCGAGATCCCTTTGCCATCAACCGGGAGATCGCCGAGCGCCTGCAAAAGAGCGAAACCGGCCTTGAACCGGAGCGGGGGATTTAGAAAGCTGATCAACTATCAACGACCAGCAATTTCGCTCTTAACTGAGTTGAATTTCTGTTGTTTATGGACCGAACACAATGAGCAGGGTGCCCAGGATGATGAGGACCCAGGGGAGGTCGTGGGGGGAGCCGGTGGCAAAGAGGGCTATGCCGGCCCCCACCAGTCCACCCCCCAGAGAGATCACCAAGCGGCCCGCCAGAGGCGTGCGGTATAGGCTCGCCTCCTCCCCTGGGGTCAGCGTCTTACGATAGGGCTTGGGCTTGCGGACGAGGGGGTCCTGGAGCAGGGGGTCAAAGTCTTCAATGAAAAATTTGGGTGCCCCCCGCTCAAAGCCCACCTTCTCCTGGGCGATGGCCTGGGTGAGGATGAGCTGCTCAATCTCTCTCTTAGTTAGGGGACGGCCCAGCCTACGGTCGTAGGGGGCACCGTAGTACTCCGGGTAGGAGAGGCGGCGGGGATCAATGGCCTGGTGGGTAAGGCTGCTAGGCTTCTCGCGCCGCTTGGGAGTAATCAAATTGAGCAGCCTCCTGCCCGGAGAGCTTTTAGCTTTGGCCGGGGGCGGCAAGGAAGGGTCTTGCTTAGGCTGCCTCAAACTACCCAATTCTACCTGAGCAGGAAAAGGTGGGTGAAGAGCGCTAAGATTTAGGCCCTGTGGATCGGTTAGCCTGGGGGTAAGGATATGGACCTAAAGGACTTCATCGCATCGGTGCCCGACTTCCCCCAGCCGGGGATCATCTTCCGCGACATCACCCCCCTGCTTCACGACCGGGACGCCCTGATGATCGCCGTGCGGCGGCTGATTGAGCCCTGGACCAGCTGGGATGTGGACTACATCTGTGCGGTGGAGAGTCGGGGGTTCATCTTCGGCGGGGCGGCAGCCATCCTGCTTGACTGTGGGTTTATACCGGTGCGCAAGAAGGGCAAGCTCCCCCGGGAGACCTTCGCCTATGAGTATGCCCTGGAGTACGGTTCGGACACGGTGGAGCTCCACAGGGACGCACTGGGAGAGGGGGACCGGGTGCTCATCATTGATGACCTCATCGCCACCGGCGGCACCGCCTGGGCCACCGCCAAGCTGGTTCAGGAGGCGGGGGCAGAGGTCAAGGGGGCGACCTTCCTCATTGAGCTAATCGAGCTGGGGGGGAGGAAACGGCTGGAGGAGCTGGGGGTTAGGGTGCACAGCCTGATCAAGTATTGAGCTTTGCCGCCGCCCCGGTTTTGGGTTAGAATGGAGGGCAAGTGGGAACTTTGTGGCGTGGGGAGGGTCTAGAAGAATCTGCCCGGCGCCAGGCTCGGGTGCTCAGAGAACACTCCACGGGCGTCCGGGTGAGTGAGGAGCGAACCCGCCATGCAAAAGAAACTTGGTGACATCCTAGTTGAGGAGGGTGTGATCTCTCTGGACCAGCTGCAGGCCGCCCTGGACCGGCAGCGGGAGACCGGCGAGCGCCTGGGAAAGGTCATCGTGGAGATGGAGATGGCCACCGAGGACGACATCCAGAAGGCGCTGGCCAAGCAGCTCAACGTGGAGATGGTGGACCTCTACGAGGAGCCCATTGACCAGGAGGTGCTGGAGCTGGTCACCCCGGAGATGATCAAACGCCACCAGGCCATCCCGGTCCGCTTTGAGGACGAGAACACCCTGCTGGTGGCGATGGTGGACCCC
>Ga0256839_1005006_pt1 | contig 12518 bp, 17 predicted proteins | sample 354166metaG_FD_185968 | JGI IMG/M metagenome (GOLD analysis project Ga0256839, IMG submission 185968) | Hydrothermal vent microbial communities from Mid Atlantic Ridge, Atlantic Ocean - 354-166 | ecosystem: Environmental > Aquatic > Marine > Hydrothermal vents | place: Atlantic Ocean: Mid...
GCATCCTTACAGGCTTGTGCAAGGTTAGCAGCCCCCGTGGTATTTATGGCTTTCGCTAAAGCAGGCTCTTCTTCCGCTTTATCAACCGCAGTATAGGCGGCTGAGTTGATAATCACGTCCGGTTTAACCTTTTCAATAAATGATTTGATAGCACTTGCATCTGTTATATCTAAATCATTTCTATCCGTAGCAACACACGTATAACCAACTGGTACAGTGCGTTGCAGCTCGAACCCAAGTTGGCCATCGGCACCAGTGATTAAAATTTTTTTAATGGTGTTGTTTGTATTACTCATAACTGCAAGCGATGCTATGCATCTCTCCAAATTTTAGTAAAATTAATATCAAAAGAGCAGTTATTTAACTCGAAGTAAAACTCTTTTAAAGAAGCCGTATCTTGTTGTTTTATAAACTTACCTTGTTGATTGTAGTAAATTTTCACCAGATGGTCTTGAGGGTAGGCCAGAATATAGAAGGCAACGCCTTCTCGTTGGTATAGATTAAATTTCATTACCTCGTCACGCTTAACGCTAGAAGATGAGACAACCTCCATAATTAAAATTGGCGTTACTAATACTTTTTCGCTAACTTCATTACAAACCACCATTATATCTGGCCTTACAACAGTATCCTTAGAGACTTGCCAGTCTGTTTCCATCAAAACAATACAATCGCTACAAAGCTCAGGCTTTTTGTTATCAATAGCATGGTTGACGGCAGAGGTGAATTTTGTAGCAACAGACTGATGGCTTACTGTAGGTGAAGGAGACATGGCGTAAGGCATACCTTCCATTAGTTCCCAATTTCCTTCCCATTGAGCGTAGTCATCTACTGTATAATATTCTTGATAAGCTAAAGTCATCTTTGCCTCGTTTTGTGGTCTAGCAATATATTAACATAGCTTAATTAGATTCCTTAACCTTCGGTTTATTAGTGGCGCTGTGTAAATAGCCATCATTTAAATTTCTCCGCATTGGCAAAGGTGGGTGCATCAGCATCTTTCTCAGACAGGGTAGGAGCCGTATTGTTATCATCTTTATTACGAATCAAAGGCCAATCAATCCCCAGTTTAGCATCATTCCAAAGAACGCTTCGCTCATGTTCCGGTGCATAGTAGTCAGTACACTTATAAACAAATTCAGCCGACTCGCTCATTACATAAAAACCATGCGCAAACCCAGGGGGAACCCATAATAACTTCTTGTTTTCAGCAGAAAGCTCATAACCGACCCACTGCCCAAAGGTAGCGGAGCTTTCGCGCATATCAACAGCAACATCAAAAACACAACCTTCAACCACTCGCACTAACTTCCCTTGAGGCTGTTCAATCTGATAATGCAAACCGCGTAAAATACCCTGCGATGATTTACTGTGATTATCTTGCACAAAGTCATAATCAATACCGTTTTCAGCAAAGGTTTTACGTTGCCACGTTTCCATAAAGAAACCACGGTGGTCGCCAAAAACAGCTGGCTCTATTAAGATTACGTCGGGGATTATACTTGGGGTGAATTTCATTGAATTGACTAGTACTTTCACAGGAAAAGAAGTGATTATACGCAGGCAGGTTATTTATTCTAGTGATTAGATCCTTGTCTTATATAATAGGTTGTGTTCTGGGCGGCACAAGAGGAATAGGATTATGTTTAGTGGTACTGGGTTAGTGTAAAGTTCCAGTCGTTGTGTCATCGAGAAAAGTCAAGCTGCTGTTCAACAATAAGCCCTTTATATCGCTCTAAAAACTTTAAAACCCTATCAATCTCCTTCGGGGTCGTGGGCAAATTCACCACATGCGAGGCAAGATAAGTGGCGACAGGATATTGTTCTGTATCAAACTGCCAAGCGGATAAATCACCTTCTACAGGATGAAGTGGGGAGGTAAACCATTCGCCTAAGGCAATGCGATGTTGTTCGGCTAGTTGCATAAACTCATCACGGTTATTCACCAAAACAATAAGGCTTTAGAATAAATAAAATTGCAATTATGTATATCTAAATATACACTTAACTAAATATTAAAATAAAGGTATATAAATGGAATACCTATTATCTAGTAAAACAGTGTCTTTAACAGAGCTACGAGACCCCGTCAAAGTGCTTGCACATGCTGGAGATTCACCTGTTGCTATTCTAAACCGCAATAAAGTCGTTGGCTATTTTGTGCCACTGGCTGCTGTTGCACAGGTTGAATTTCAAGCTGTTGATAAAAAACAACTACAGGATGTTTTAAATAGCTCAAGAAATCAGGTTCAACCCGTGCTTGACTATTTAAAAGACAAATAAGCATGAAATTACTTGAAGCAGAAGATGTTTTACTTATCCATGAAGACGTTATCAATAAGCATGAGTTACAAGATTTAGCTGGTGATAGATCCCTATACTCAGTTATCGGACAAATAGAAAATCGAATCAAGTATGGAATAATAAAAGATGAATTTGACCTTGCCGCAAACTATGCCGTAGTAATCGCTGTCGGGCATGTCTTTAACGATGCGAAGAAAAGAACAGCATTTCGATCAATGGATGTATGTTTGCGAATTAACGGTATTGAACTGACGTATGACACAACAGAAATTGGCAATATTATTATAAAAGTTGCTCAAAAATTAATAGATGAAATAGAATTAGCAAGCTACCTGCGATCACTCTAATCTAGGAGCCTATCAACAACAAACTCCTGATACCGCTCTAAAAACAGCAAGACTCTATTTATATCCTTTGGTGTCGTGGGTAAATTCACCACATGCGAGGCAAGATAAGTCGCGACAGGATATTGCTTCGCATCAAACTGCCAAGCGGATAAATCACCTTCTACAGGATGAAGCGGAGAACTAAACCATTCGCCTAAGGCAATACGGTGTTGTTCGGCCACTTGCATAAACTCATCACGGTTATTCACCAGTAACGGGTATTTTAAAAAGGCGTGATTGGCAAACCATTGTTTAGCAACATAGTTTTTACCGTGTTTAATTAGAAAATCGGTATAGATTTCAGCAGATTGTTTGCGTTTGATTAAATCGGTATTTAGCTTGGGCAGTGTTCGCAAGCCTTCTTTGGCTTGCGTTTGACTAAAGGCTTTAAAATAACCCTCAGGCATGGTAATGGAGTTAATCTCACCACCTGATGAAGAACCCACCACGAGATTATGTTTGCTTAGCCAACGATAAAACCGCACTAATACCCAATAGCTAGTATCATTAATTAAAAAATGCTTAACAAAATACAATAGCTTTAAATTGATTCGTTCTTTCACTGAAGGCTGGATTAAATCGGCATTTAAGCGGATTAGTTTCTGGCTTATGTCTTTATTTTTAGTAATGGCAAAACCACCAATACCCGTAGAAAACGGTTTATTCCATTGAGTTGAATAAATCGCCGCATCACAAGATAAACCATTAGGGATACCGTTATAAACACCACCAAAACCATGGGTGCAATCTTCAATGGTATATAGATTATTGGCTTTAGCTAAATCGTTTAAGGCTTCTAAATCAGTGGATAAGCCATAGGTGTTTTGGCAAATAACGACTTTGGTGCACTCGGTAATGGCTTGCTCTACCTGTGTAATATCCATATTGTAACTATCCGCACAGACATCAACATAAACAGGCTTAGCCCCTAAATATAAAATTGCATTAGGGACAACGACGCAGGTGTAGGCGGGAAGAATCACTTCATCGTCTTTTTGGACTCCCATAGCTTGTAATAAAGCGTATAGGGCGATGCGGGCTTTCCAGTAGAAAAATAGATTATTATTTTTTAAATCCAGAAAATTATTAATTTGTGCTACATACTGTTTCATCATGACTAAATATCGGGAAGGTCTATTTTCTTACGTCCCATGACTCGTTGCATCCTAACGGGCTTATTAGCACTGTCTTTTGTTACATAATAAGTCCATTTCTCTGTTGCTCCTGATGCAACAATACCTGAAGTCAAAACAACCCCTTCTTCAACAATAGTATTAGTTAGTATGGTTACATTGACGGCAATAAAGGCGTCACGTTTAATATGTACCATACCTTTTAGAACATCCCGTTGCTCAGGGGGAATCATAGGACCTGATGATCTTGTTCCTGGTTTCAGTGTTTCTGTTGAGGTAATAGCTTTAGCACCTGATGCCATGCAAGCATAATCTTCAATAATAAAGTCACCCCCGCCTGAAATAAAAACATAAGGCGCTAAATGCACTCTTCTTCCTATTTTTGCTGTATTAGCCGCAATAATGACGTATTTATCGATTAAGGAGAATTCAGATAATTCAACTTGCTCAGGATGAGAAATAATTGCACCCTGTTCAATCAAAACATTTGCTTCCATCACTTTTAACTTATTTTTATAGTACAGACCTCTCATATAACAACCAAACATATGAGGAAGACCCGGTAAATGGGTTACAAACATTAGCATTAAGTCTGAATAGATAGGAATTCTTAATCCTAAGAAAAAGCTAAAAACCTTTTCAAAAACAGATATAAAAACTATAAAAATATTATTTTTATAGAGTTTAATGAGTATGGGTAATGTTTTAGAGTCAGGATTGTTCTTATAGGCATGCTCGAAAAACCTATGATTAAAAATCAGATGATTATTAGGGATCATTATCCTTATGACCTTCGTGCTACTGCAACAAGTAAGCTTCCTTTACCTATTATATTAGAAAGCCAGAAAACTAGTTTATTAAGAATAGAATTCGTAGTGACAAGCTGACCTAACACCTTATCATCGTTGGAGTGAGCGTCTAGATGCACTATATTAAATTTATTATTAGTCAATAAATAATTTAATGCATTTTTATTGTAAGCGATTAAGTGATGATTCGGTTGAAGAAAGCCATATTCAGGGTGAAAAGGGTTTAATTTTCGATATAGAGAGCTAAGTGAATCATGATTTGGAACATCAATATGAAGAATGCCACCTTCTGCCATATTTGAATGAATTTTTTTAATAAAAAAGTTGGGGTCTATTATATGCTCTAGAACTTGACTCAAAAAAATAATATCGTATTGCTTATCCAGTTTTGTATCCATAATATTCGTGTCAACAACAGGAATGTTTTTTGATTTGCAAAAATTAAGCATATCCTTATTTACCTCAAGTCCTGTCCAATCCACTTTAAGGTTTTTCCAAGCTTCATAATATTGCCCTGTTCCGCAACCAATTTCCAATATCGACAACTTTCTGCCAGTATTTTCTGCCAGTATTTTCTGCCAGTATTCTAACATCTTTGGGGCTTTTATCATTGCGATTTGTGACTGCAAGGTGTGATTTTTCTTTAAACCCTCATAAAAATCAGCTTCTGTTATCGTTGAATTAGAATCACCAACATCGTTAGCCCCACCCCTAATGAGCGGCCTTGCATAAGCAAGACTACAACTCTCACAATAGCCTAGATCAAGTCCTTTGTTCCTTTTTTTATATTTGTAATCTTGACTACCGCATACTGGACATTTTTCTTTTGCTTTTTCATTCATTGTATTCTAATGACCTATATTTATAATTCGCGTAAATTCATCTAAAAGATTATACCCATCCCATATGGGGGAAAAGTCAAGTACTTTTCCTATCGATACAAAGCGATCAAACCCCTTTGGCATTTGTTCTGATATAAATTTTTTTAGCTCTTCAGATGATACCCCAAAGCATCCAACCGTTTGAATTTTTCTGGAGGCTAAAGGCATTAACTCTTTTAATTCATTGATTGAATATTCATAAAACAACCCAGCACCACAATGTAAATCAGTTTGTAATTCATCAAGCGAATTCAACTGAACACGACTAATAAGGTTGTTTTTTGTACTCGGTAAGACTGCATCAGCTGTTATTGCCATACTTTGACTGACAACTAATTTATTCACTATATCAGCCGCTGAAATTTCAGCAAATTCGGGGCTAAGGTAAGCATGAATACCCTCCCAAAAAGATGTTTTTGCTTTTCCGATAGCTTCCTTATCTCCTTTCCACACAATAAGCCGAGGTGAGGAGCAAGCCATTTGACCAAACCAATAAGCATCATTGATAAATGAATGTATTAGCTTATCTTTGTTATTCTTATCTAGAGCTAAAAAGGCAGTTGCATCTAATAAACTTAAAGAAAATTTATCGGTAAAAGGAAGTTCTATCGCAGTGGGTGGGAGTTCTATTTGGCGAATTTTCTGAATTGTATTATCGCCACCCCAGATAACACGCATATCACAGTGAGCCGATAAATAGGCGGTAACTCTATCGTCATGCCCATAGCTTAAAATCATCTGACGGCTAGCAATTTGTGAATATTCAGGAAGTTTAAATAAATCATTTAAGGTTTTTAAAAGTAAATTAATCTGTTCACCACTTTTACTGGATAGGCGAATAATATTAATATTGCCAGCCAGCATGGATAAAAACCATGAATAAATAAAAATAGAATCTACATTGGAGGGGGCGATATGAAACACAACACCTCTTGCTAAACGAATACCCTGCAAAGGTTGGCTTATGTTTTCTTTTATGATTTTTAAAACATGGGCTTTTCTCATCCAAAAGCCCATTGCCATTAACTCTGGATGAACTCTAAACTCAGAGTTTTTTAAAATAGTTTGTGATAACTGGCTAATAAACCCAATGACTTGTTGATCTGCCAGTGGAAGAATATTTTGAGAAAAAATTTTGTCATCCCATTGTTTCTCCGAAGGTAATAATACTTGTACCCACCCCCTCATGTTTTTAACATTTTTATTCATAACGAGACCTCGCTTGCATGTGTATCACTACAGCCTCTTATTTCGGCACGCGGAATTCTTCCTGTTACCGCAAAATATTTGCCCTTTCGACCACAAGGGCAATCATCAATACCTACCACATGACCTAAGTCTTCGGTTAGCAGGGAGTGCCCAGGGTAAGAATGCGGCAAGATAGAGAGCACCTGAATAATACCGCTTTCACCAATAGGTAACTCAGACCAATCAAAGGAATCACGAATAATCACATCGGAAAAAATAGGTGCATGTAGATGCCCTTCTTTGCATTCCATATAAATAGAACCAACTTGCTCAACCATCCCATAAAAATTATGAATAGATGAAACACCTGTATGAGTCTTTATCTCTTTTTTAAATGTATTATTATCGACAGCCTCCTCTTGCAACTTTTTCCACCCACCACTATGAACTAAAATACCTTGTGGAATACTGATTGTTTTATCTTGTTCATGTAATGGCTTAAGTAAGTACTGCCAAACCATAAAAGTGAAACCAAAAATAAAAATCGGCTCGTCTGGGTGCTTCTTTAGAAACTCGCCCAATTCCTCAAAATCAATTTCCATATCTTCATTGAGCAGGTAAGTGACATCACGTCCAAAATTCATAAGCCCAAGAATCCCAGCTCCCCTAGCTGAAAATGAGGCTCTATCTTTTATCACATTCGGATGATCCACGATTAACATGGGTAAACGCTTATTACCCAGATAGTTTTTCATAATCGTGACAAGTGCTTTTGTTTGATAGCGAGCGGTGTCACGATCTAAATAGATTTTAGAGACGGTCTGTGATGTTGTACCTGATGAAGTTAAAGTTTTTATAACATCTTCATCTTTAATGCTGGTAAGTTTGAATTCTTTAAATAAGCGAACAGGTATAAAGGGAATCTCTTGGATTGAAGCGTAAGATTCGTTAATTTTGTTTCTTGCTTTTAAAATTTTTCCATAAGGTGAACAGGCAACCGCATGTTGATTGCTTAGCTGTGCCAAGAAAGGGAGTAGTATCTTCTCTTTTTCTTGCTGTTCAATTTGGTAAGGAGAGTTGGATAAAAAATCCTCAATATCTAAATGATTCATGATGTAAGCTGGCTTTGGTATAGATCAAATAATTGGGAATACTGTAGTTTACCCGAAGAGTTTAGAGGGAATTTTGCCACACTGTATAATTTAATAACGGAGTGATGGAAGTGATACTTTTGACTAATGTATTGTTGAATTTCTTCATGATTATTAGCATCTAGTGTAGCAATTATTAGCAAGTTATCTTCACCAACACATTTACACTCAAACCCTTGTGTCTCTAATTCATGCTCAATTTCTTCAAGATTGACTCGATTACCAAATATTTTAATGAATCGTTTGAGTCTTCCTGTGATATAAAAAAAACCTTCTTCATCAAACTGGGATATATCGCCTGTTCTAAGTGTGCCGTTAAGCTGATCACCAAGAGCCAAATCACTCGCAGATTCAGCATAACCCATCATCACGTTATCTCCTTGATAGATTAATTCACCATCTGTTTTTGGTGTTAATATGATATTACCTGAGCTGTCTTCCAAAGATATTTTTCCGCTAGGAATGGCAATACCAATACTCCCTGTCTTTGTCAGAACTTTATCAGCGGGTAGATAACTAATTCGAGCGGTGGCTTCGGTTTGACCATACATGGTATAAAAATGAATATTTTTTTCAGCTGTAATTGTTGCAAAATGCTCCACTAAGGGAGGGGCTAATTTTCCTCCTGCTTGTGTCATATAGCGTAAGGACGGAAGCTCCATTCTTTCGATGCGAAGACGTTTTAGCATCTCGTAGGTATAAGGTACACCTGCTAGTGAGCTAGCTTCTGCTGTTTTAAAAAAGTGCCAAAACTCTTTTGATACGATGGAGTGCGAAGTCAGTAATATTTTTGCTCCAACGAGAAGGTGGCTATTAATAATTGAAAGACCATAGGAATAGTGTAGCGGCAAGGTGGTAATCGGGGATTCCGAATGGTCTAGTTGCAGATATTCCGCAATGGATGCGGCGTTTGCTTGCAGATTCTTTTGGGTTAATTTAACCAGTTTAGGTGAACCAGTGCTACCAGAGGTGGATAATAACAAAGCTAAATCAGGGTGTAAGTCTTGCTTTTCATCGTTGATTTCTTGGTGTTGAATCTCATCGTCTTCAGTACTGCAATCCAATAGAATATTGGGCTTATAATGAGCAATTAAATGCTTACTTAGCGAAGCATCCAATTCTGAATCCAGCATTAAAACAGCATGATCACCACGTAATGCTGCGATATAAGCAATAATAGTCTTAATATTGTTTTTACATTTAACGACAATAAACTTTTTATTAGAGCCTATTCTTGCAGAGAGAATATCTACTTTCTTTGCCAAGTCTTGATAGCTGAGACTCTGCCCCGCATCATCTAACAGTGCGATTTGTAAACCAAAGTCTTCAAGTTTATCAATAAAACTCATATAAGCATACCACCATCAACGCCAATCACCTGACCTGTTACATAGCTAGATAATTCCGAAGCTAAAAATAAAGCAACATTGCCGACTTCCTCTGGTTGACCAATTCGATTCATTTTAATGGAATCAATTCGCTCTTGAAACTTGTCATCATCAAGAGAACGAGCCATGTCGGTATCAATAAAACCAGGTGCAATGGCATTAACACGAATATTAGATGGCGCTAACTCTTTAGCCAGTGATTTAGTCATACCGATTACGGCGGCCTTACTGCCACCATAAACCGCTTGCCCCTCATTGCCATTCGTGCCAATGATAGAACTGATATTAATAATACTGCCGCCGCCTCGTTTTTGCATTAAACGAGATGCATATTGACCACAATACAAAGAGCCAAAAGTATTAGCACCATAAACACGCTGTATTTGTGTGGGTGTAACCATACCAATTAAGGCATCATCTAAAACACCTGCATTATTAACTAGAATATCCAGCCCCTTGACGGTTTTAAAAAGGCGTTGAAAGCCATCTTTAACTTGATCTGGGTCAGAAACATCGAATGATAAGGGGGTAATTTTACTTTGTGAGAAAGGGGACAGCTCTTTAATGACTTGTTCAAGGCTTTCCTGATCTCTGCCATTTAGCAATAATTGCGCACCCTGTTGAGCAAATAGCTTCGCCGTTGCAAAGCCAATGCCTTTTGTTGCTCCTGTAATTAAAACCAACTTATCTTTTAAAAGCACTATTCTTTATCCTCAAAAGCTACATCATATTTTTGTAAAATTTTCTTCGCTTTAGCCACAGAACTCATGTCAATAATATCATCTGTATCCAACATAATATCAAAAGCAGACTCCAACTCTGCAACAAGTGACATATGTGCGACAGAATCCCACTGAGGGATAGTGTTATATTCTAACTCATCCGTAACGGCTGAAGTATCTATGCCCAAGGCAGATGAAAAAGCATTAATTAGGGGTTGGTTCGTACTCATCTATATTTTACTCCAAATTATGAAAATAGTATTTTACTTTGTTTTTTCCAAATAGTTACCGTAGTTAGCAAGTATTTATCAGCTTTAAACTACTCGCACCAGAAACAACGTCGACAACTTCATCGTTACGCTTGGCAATAATTAACAATGTTTCTTGGCTTTGGTGCATAGACTGATAAAGATAAAATAAAAAACCTGCTCCTAGCTGTGATAAAAAACCTGTTTCTAGGTATTTAACATGAAGTTCTGCAACTTGCTTTAACTCATTTTTGGATAGGTTGTCGCATGTAAAGCTGTAAGGCATTGCTATGATTCTATAGTAAGTAATTTTAAAAGCATTATGATTTATCAAGCCCAGCTTTGATCATGCAACTTATCACCATCAATGGCTAACCCAATCATTTTACCATAACGGTTTTTGTCTTTGCTATCCTTATTTTGTAAGAAAGCGTATTTGGGTTCGTCTTTACGTACTGGGAACATAGTTTATATATAACTCTTGTTTTGTTCCCTCCCCATAGCAAGGGGAGGGTTAGGGAGGGGATAGACTATTTTTACCCTCTCTCTGCCAGGGAGAGGGAATTAGTATATTTTATATAAACTTCATTAGGCATACATCATATTTCATCCAGGCTAAGCTGCATTTTTCTCAAGAGAAAGTTCAGCGTGTTGCAGGGCATGTTTAACTTGATTGAATGAAGCAGTAGGGAAATCTTCCAAAAAGTCTTTGATATTATTACCTGCCAACAAGTAATCAAACAGCGTACTAACGGGTACGCGTGTTCCATTAAAAATGGGTGTACCACCTAGTATTTGAGGGTCAGTGATGATAATTGCCATGATTGTATTCCGTTAATGCTTTTCTATTGTGTTAGTTTAACCTATGTAGCTGGTATTTTATTAATTTTTTGTTTGCTTATTTACTACAATAATCTACAAGCCCATTATCTCCATTAATTCTGCATTGACTTTATGTACATCATATTTTTGTTCTGCAAGTTCTCGGCTTTTAATACCCATCCCCCCCCTTTTTTGACTGTTTTCAATAAACCAAATCATCCGTTCTGCTAGTGCTTTGGCATCTTGTTTGGGTACAAGGTAGCCGTTTTCACCTTCAATAACCGTTTCACGGCAACCAGGTACATCGGTGGTTAAAATAGGTCTGCCGATTGACATGGCTTCTAACACGGTGCGGGGCATGCCTTCGTGATAGGAGGGTAATACATAAACATGACAGGCTTTAATTGAAGGCCTGACATCATCAGTAGAACCTAAATATTCAATTAAACCTTCTTCTTGCCATTTTTCCACTTCTTCTATTTTTAAACCATCAGGCGAGGGATCCGTCGGGCCTTGTAGCTGGAAAATTGCTTCTGGATAGTGTTGTTTTACTATTTTAGCCGCCTGTGCGTATTCACGAAAACCTTTTTCACCCAACAACCTGCCGATAGTGAGAAACACAGTTTGCTTGCTTGATGGTAATGGGGTGAAAGCAAATTTTTCTATATCCACGCCAGAGCCGTTAACGGTTACGCATTTACCTCTGGGGACTATCCCTCTTGAGACAAACACTTCAAGGTTGTCGGTATTTTGGAAAATAACTTTTTCAGCTGTTTTTAAAGATTGTTTATAGAGAAACGTTACCATGGATGACAAGATATTTCTTTTTAAACTACCCCCTTGAAAGGCAAAGCCTAAGCCTGTAACTAGGGCGAAAAACTTTGTGTTTGGGCAAGCCCGACTAGCAAGACCACCCCAGATAATGGGTTTAATGGTGTAGGCTAGAATGATAGAGGGTTTATTTTTTACGAAGCTTTTTCGTAGGCTTAAATAAGTTTTAAAATCTACAATTGGATTAAGTCCATTGCGCTGTATGGGGAATGATTCAAAATCAACACCAATACTGCTTAACGTATTGCTGACACTTTGAACGGTAGAACTTGCCATGGCAATGACTTTACACTTTTTGCTAAGGGCTTTAATTAAGTCTCCTCGAAAGTTGACAAGTGATTCAGGCAAAGCACCAATGATAATAAATTTTTCTTGAATCACAGTTTATGCCTTTACTAGTGATAAAATAAAACGATTTAATATTTTTGTTTCATTAATTTTAAGAGTAGATAGCAAAAAATAATAAACAAGTAGACTGATTATAGAGATAAATATAAAACTAAAGAGAGTGCTATCAAAATGAAAATTAAACTTAAACAATAGCATAACTAATGACGAACAAAGCACAGCAAACACTATTTTTGATAAAAACAAAAAAATCCCATTATAAAAATGACTACCAATAAGTTTATTCAGAAAATACAATTGCATCACT
>Ga0256839_1005007_pt1 | contig 12517 bp, 13 predicted proteins | sample 354166metaG_FD_185968 | JGI IMG/M metagenome (GOLD analysis project Ga0256839, IMG submission 185968) | Hydrothermal vent microbial communities from Mid Atlantic Ridge, Atlantic Ocean - 354-166 | ecosystem: Environmental > Aquatic > Marine > Hydrothermal vents | place: Atlantic Ocean: Mid...
GGGCGGCAAGAAACCCGCGAACATAAACCGCGCGGGGGATAATCCCGAGCTTACCAAGCCCGCCAAAACGGCACTGGCACCCGGCACGGCAAAGACGGGTAGGTTTTCTTTGATACAGGCCCGGGCGAGCTTATAGCCCGGATCATTGACCAAAGGCGTTCCCGCATCGCTAATCAGCGCGACCGACTTACCGCCAGCGATTGCATTTATGACGCCCGGTAACTTCTTTGCCACATTATGGTCATGATAGGCGCTTATAGATGCTTTGAGACTATAAGCGTTCAGCAAGATACGTGCGCGGCGCGTGTCTTCGGCCAAGATTAAATCGGCGCTCGCCAATATATCAAGGGCGCGTAAACTTATGTCGCGTAGATTGCCAATGGGCGTGGCAACGAGGTATAGCCCGGGCGTAAGTGCGTCCGACTGTATTTCGAGGCGGTTTTGGGATTGCGCTTCACGAATTGCGCTTATAGTGTCTGTGTTCTTATCGGGCACGCTTATTTCTCTGGTGTGTTTTTAAATTTGGAATTGTTTATGACAGTGTACTTGGATGTGGCAGTAAAAGCGAGAGACTTTATCGTGGCGTTTTGGCAAATTCTAATTCTGAGCCTGCTTGGCGGCATTCTCATGAGTGCCTGTGCGACAACCGCGCCCCAAGGCCCTGGGCAATCGCCGCCGGACTATCCGGGCTCAGGCCAGCCGACCGATATCATCAACCCTGAACCTGAGCAGCCAGAGCCAGAACAACCGCCCGCAGAGCCTGAACCTGCCGAGACTATGCGCGGCTTGACGCCCGCCTTTATGGACAGCAAAGACATTCGCCGCATTGCGATCTTATTGCCGTTTTCTGCCCGTTCCAGCAAATTACGCGCCGAAGCTGCGTCGATGTTGCAAGCAGCGGAATTATCGGTTTTTGATAATGATGATAATAATATTTTGCTCATTGCGCTGGATAGTAAGGGTACGGCGGACGGCGCAGCGCAAGCAACCGCCAAAGCCATAGACCAAGGTGCAGATGTTATTATCGGGCCAATTTTGGCCGGTTCGGTCAAATCTGCAGGTAAAATTGCCCGCAAGGCCGCCATACCAGTTATCGGGTTTTCCACGGATACGTCTGTGGCTGGCAATGGTGTATATCTCCTCAGCTTTCCGCCAGAAGCTGAAGTTAGCCGTATAACCAAATTCGCCGCCGAAGCGGGTGCAACAAAATTCGCCTTCCTTGGACCCCAGTCGACTTACGGCAAGCGCGTGCTAAATGCGTATAAAGCCAATGTCAGAAATCTTGGTGGTATCATGGCTGGTGTTGAAACCTATGCGGGGAAAGATATTTCGGTCATGCAAGCCCCCGCTGCAAAGCTGGCCAATATGTTTCCTTCGCCTGCCGAAACGGCAGAAAACCCGGAATTTGACGACCCCTATCATGTGGTGCTTTTGCCTGAAGGCGGTACGGCCTTGCGCTCGCTGGCACCGCTCTTGACTTTTTACAATGAGAATACCCGCCATGTGCAAATTATGGGTACAGGGCTTTGGAACCGCGACGAAGCGGCGCGAGAGCCAGCCTTGGCGGGCGGCATTTTCGCGGGGCCTGACCTAGAGGGTAAATTGGCCTTCAACGCAAATTATGATGCGCTTTACGGCGAAGAACCATCGCGGCTGGCCTCACTTGCCTATGATGGTCTGTCGATAGCGGCCTTTGTGGCGGGCGGCGATAGCAAAGACCACACAGACATGCTCACCGATCCCGCAGGCTTTTACGGTGTCGATGGCCTGGTGCGCTTTACCCCTTATGGCACACCCGAACGCGGGCTTGCGGTTTATCAAATAAAAGGCGGGCGTTTCGTGGTCATAGATCCGGCACCAAAATCCACCGACGGTGCGTTTTAAATCGCGGCTTTTTAGGAGAGCAATTCGCGGCACAGCGTATCTAATACCATGCGGCCCTTGGGGCTTGCGGATAATTGATCGCCCAATTTTACTAACAGTCCAGCTTTTTCAAAGTCGGTAATTTTATCAACTGCGAGCGCATGTCCGGATATTTGCATATAGCGGGACAGGCTAATGCCTTCACTAATCCGCATGCCCATAAGCAGATATTCTTCTGCCCATGACTGCGGGCTTAGGATTTCTTGTTCGGCTATGCCGTGACCTCTATTGCCCACGGCGGTAATATAGTCTTTGGGCCTTAGGGCGGCGATGGTGGCACGGCGTTTGGCGTCTATCGTTAAGCGTCCATGGGCACCTGGGCCAATACCCGCATAATCATCGCCTTGCCAATATAGCAAGTTATGGCGGGACTTAGCGGCCTTCCCTTTGGCAAAATTTGAGACTTCATATTGGTTAAATCCTTTAGCGGTTAGTGCGCGTATAATCTGCTCGAAAAAATCGGCGCTGGCATCACTGCCTACGGCTTTGTTTATGCCGCGCTTCTTGGCTTGGCCAAAGGCGGTTCTTTGTTCAATGGTGAGTTGATAGGTGGATATATGGCTGACACCGCTGGCCAAGACCCTGTGCAAATCATCTTGCAACATGTCCTCTGTTTGGTTGGTAAAGCCGTAAATCAAATCCGCTGAGACCCGGGGCATTATAGGTGTCGCCAGCTCTAGCGCCTGTTTTGCCGCCCGCCCATCATGATCCCGCCCCAAGAACTTTAAGGCGTCGTCGTCAAAACTTTGCACCCCAACGGAGAGCCGCTCTATTCCCGCCTCGCGCCATGCTGTTAGCGCTTTTGCATTTATATCATTGGGATTGGCTTCAAGGCCAATTTCCAAATCAGGCGCGGGTGACCATAAGTTTTGGGCGGTCTTTATGAGTTTTTGTATATTGGACGCAGCCAGCAAGGACGGTGTGCCGCCGCCGAAATGGATACTGACCAGACGGCGCCGCCCGCTCATCTCGCGCCAATGCGCCATATCCGCAATCATGGCACGCACCAATTCGGCTTCTGTGTCTGCTTTGTTTTTATAGATATTGAAATCGCAATAGGGGCAAATTCGCGCACAATATGGCCAGTGTATATAGAGGCCGATTTTATCCATTTGTTATTGGCCCATCCGGAAACCAGGCCGCAATGAATTTTGCAAACGCAGCGGCGCGGTGGCTTTTGGCGTGTTTTTCTGCCGGGTCAATTTCCGCGAATGTTTGGGTGTCGCCGTGTGCGACAAATATCGGATCATAGCCAAAGCCTTTATCGCCCCTAGGCGGCCAGACCAAATGACCCTCCACTTTGCCCACATAAGTGCTGACGCCATTGGCCGGAAAAGCCAGAGATAAAGCACAAATGAACCGCGCCGTATTGGTGCCGCCTACCGCACGCATTTTATTATATACCTTTTCCATCGCCATAGCGAAATCCCGACTTCCGTCCGGTAATTCACCCCAGCGCGCCGAATAAATGCCCGGCGCACCGCCCAAAGCATCCACTGCCAAACCGCTATCATCGGACAGTGCTGCCATGCCCGCAGCATCGGCGGCAGCTTTGGCTTTCAGCTCGGCATTGGCAGTAAAGGTAGCGCCGGTTTCCTCCGGATCGTCCAACCCAAGCTCCGCCGCGCTAAATGTGCGCACGCCGTAAGGTTTGAGCAGTGCGCGAATTTCGCGCACCTTGCCTTCGTTATGGGAGGCGACAACTAATCTGTTAAGTGGATGGCGCATGGGTTTTCCTATCGTGTTTGCCCTTGCTGGTAAAGCTGTGTCATAGCATGTGTCAAGCCACCACAAACATTTTGTCTTGCTTTGGCAATCAATATTGATTATCGATAAGTATGGAAAGCGTAAATATGTCAGAAAACCAAAATGTTGAAACACTTTACCCTAATGAAGGGGTGTCCTCAAAAGCCAGCCCGGCTATTGGGTTTTTGAAAATACTTCTGACTATAATTTGGTGGAGCGGCTGGGTATTTTTAGCCATATTTACTCTGCTGTCGATTTATGCAGCTCTGGGGGCATTGGGAATCGAAGCGGTAAAAAAATCTTTCGACAATGTCACGCCATTTATGGCGCTCATTTCGTCCGCAAGTGTGGTTGTGGTGGCCGCAGTTTTTCTTATCATCGTCAAACAATTACGGGAAATTTGCAAAACGCTGATGACGGGGGATCCTTTTGTTCCCGAGAATGCCAATCGGTTGCGGACAATAGGGATAGCCGTTGCGGCTGGCGAAATATTGCGGCTTTGCTCCACATTTATTATTTCGCGCCTCAGCCAGGCGAGCGATGAAATGTCCGTGGTCGCAACCGACCTTAGGATATATGTCTGGTTTATGGTATTGGCGCTTATTATTCTGGCCGAAGTGTTCCGCGAGGGCGCACGTTTGCGCCAAGAAGCAAAGTTGACGGTGTAATTATGACCATACGTGTAAATCTTGACCGTGTATTGCTTGAACGCCGTATGTCCTTGACCGAGCTTTCCGACCGTATTGGCATCACCTTGGCCAATCTCTCTATCCTCAAAACAGGTAAAGCCCGCGCTGTGCGGTTCTCGACTTTAAGCGCTTTGTGCCGCGAGCTAAATTGCCAGCCCGCTGATTTACTGGTCTATGAGCCAGAAGAGGATGAGCACATCAAGGCGGCGGAATAAATGTTATGAATGATTTTTTAGAGACAATAAAGTCGGTGGAGTGGTCAAGTTTTACGCCCATATTTATCAATATTTTTGCTGCCATTGCTGTTCTTATTATTGGCTGGGTATTTGCAGGCTGGGCGGAACGCTTGGTGCGCAGGCGGCTGGGCAATTCAAAGGGCTTAGAGGTTGACGACACAATTCGCCCATTACTAGCCATGGTTGTGCGCTATGGTGTGGTTTTGGCAACTATGTATGCGGCGCTTAAGGTATCCGGGTTTCCGGCGGCACCTTTATTGGCCGTATTTGGTGCGGCGGGTCTGGCTATTGCACTTGCGGCACAAGGGACTTTGGCGAATGTGGCTGCCGGCTTAATGCTGATATTTTTACGCTCTATCCGGGTCGGTGAATATATTCAGGCCTCCAGCGTTGAGGGCACCGTATTGGAAATAGGCTTGTTTACCACAGAGATTAAAACTTCTGACGGGGTTTTTATCACCGCCCCCAATGCGCAAATTTGGGCGAGCCAGATTAAAAACTATTCGCGCTATAAAACCCGGCGTATCGACATAGATATTGAAATCGGACGCGATAATGATTTGGCGCAAGCCTTAGCGGTCTTGCAAAAAACGCTGGAAAATCATGCTATGGTTATTGTTCCGGATAAGGCCGAAACCGTGATTGCTGGCTTCACACCCACATCGGTAAAACTCCAAGCCCGTTGCTGGCTTAAGGCCGCAGATTTGCGCACAAGCGCATCATCCATACGCTTGGCTTTACACGAAACCTTACAAACCAAAGGTTTTAAACTGCCACCAGTGCCATTTGGCTAAGCTCAACCCCTTTCCGTTGGCCTAGAGCATTTCGCGTTCAAAGTGGTTCCAAATGAACGCAAAAAGTTCTAAGGCTACATTTACAAACCTGCGCGGCGCTTCAAAAGAGTATCGCGCAAGTCCAAATATAGTCCAATACCTAGTCTTTTTTCGCCATCACATAGTTGAGCGCAAGCCTGCCCCCGTCCACATAAATACACTCGCCTGTTATATAGCTGGCATCTTCACTGGCCAGGAAGGCGACGACGCTGGCGACTTCGTCGGGGTGGGCTATGCGGCCCAAAGGGGTGCGCGAATGGATCATGTCCAGCGCATCTTGGTTTTCTGCGACCCCGGCCAGCATGTCGGTTTTGATACTGCCAGGCCCAACGCCATTGACCCTGATCCCATAAGGGGCAAGCTGTAAGGCCATGGCTTTGGTCAGCTGGTTGATGCCGCCTTTGGAAACCTCATAGGCCAAAATATCTTCAATAGCCACGACCGCATTTACCGATGACATATTCACAATGGAAAAAGGTCGCCTCGAAGCGCCAGAGCGGTCATCACTATCGTCTATGACTGAAACCATATGTTTGGTCACGGCTTGCGCAACCATGAAGGCGCCGCGCAGATTAACCGATAGGACTTTGTCAAAATCCTTGAGACCCAAATCGAGGATGCCGCCCTTGATGATGATGCCCGCATTATTGACCAATACGTCAATAGCGCCGAATTTACTCAGGGTTTCGGCGATGAGATTATGTACGGAAAGTTTATCAGCAACATCGCACGGCACATATAATACATGTTCACCGCTGGCATCCAATTTATCGGCGGCGTGCTTGCCTGCTTCCTTGTCCATATCGGCGATGACGACATTGTCGCCATCGTTAAAAAACCTGCGCACACAGGCATAGCCAATACCTTTGGCGCCACCTGTTACAATTACAACTCTTCTATCGCTCATTCTGGCTATCGCTCATTTTGCGTGTAAAACATGGTGGGTAGCCCTAATTATATCCGGCTTACAAAATTCTAAAGGTTCTATACTGCCTAAGGAAGCTAGTTTGCTTGCCCGGACTGTAATTCGGTTATCATTTGCTTGAGATGGTATTTTTGTTTTTTCAGCTCGGAGAGCAGCATGGCGTCGGGCGCGGGGTGTTTAAGTTCACTTTCGATTTTATCGTCAAGTCTCGCGTGTTTGTTGTTAAGTTCCTTCAAATGCGCTGCTAAAGCCATCAACATCTCCCATTTTGTGTTTCCGTAAACACATGTTAGCATAGAAAAATGACCCTGTCACATGAGATTTTGCTGGGGTTTACTATTTTTTCTTTGTTTGCTTTATTTTGGGTTATTTTGGCAGTAGGCTTTGTCCATGAATGATGATGATATTGAAGATAAAGCGGAGCTGCGCAATTTGCTGAAACAGCTTAAGTCGGATCACCGCCGCATAGACGAAGAGATTATAGCGCTTCGTGATATAGGCACGGTTGACATGCTGAAAATAGGCCGCATGAAAAAAATCAAGCTTGCATTGAAAGACAAGATAGCCTTGGTTGAAGACAAATTGACACCGGATATTATTGCTTAAACTGATATTCATAAAATTTGTGCTGTGCATTTGCTCAAGATGTGCATAATCGCCCTATGGGAATCGGACACAGTCATAATCATAGCCGTGGACACAATCACAATACTTGCTCTGCGCAAGCCCATGGTCATGGGCACAATCATTTTCACTCGCAAGGTGTGAATGCAAAGAACGAAAGCCGCATGGCGTTTGCGGCGGTTCTGATTGGAACATTTATGGTGGTCGAGTTTATCGGCGGCATACTCTCCGGATCCTTGGCTCTGCTGGCGGATGCGGGGCATATGTTAACGGATTTTGTGGCGCTATCCCTTGCTTGGACGGCTTTTCGTATGGCAAGGCGCCCCGCAGACTGGAGGCATACTTTTGGCTTTGATAGGTTTTCTGTCGTAGTGGCTTTCGTCAACGGCCTGTCCTTATTTGCCATTGCAGCGTTGATTGTCTGGGAGGCTATAAAGCGCATTGGCCAGCCTGTAGAGGTCATGGGTGCGCCAATGTTAATCGTGGCCACGCTTGGCTTGATTGTTAACATTGTCGTGTTTTTCATAATCATTAGCGGTGACAAAGAAAATCTAAATATCCGCGCCGCAGCTTTGCATGTGATGGGGGATTTGCTCGGGTCTGTGGCGGCTATCGGTGCGGCGATTATAATATTGTTCACAGGGTGGATGCCGGCGGATCTTATAATGTCAGTTCTGGTTGCCGTCATCATTCTGCGTTCGGCGTGGTATGTAGTTGGTGAGGCCGGGCATATTTTGATGGAGGGCGCACCCAAAGGTCTGGACCGCCGGGCTATTAGCGCCGACATGCACGAACAGTTCGCCCAAATTGTGCATGTGGATCATATCCATGCTTGGTCCATATCCCAAGAGCGCCCTATGGTGACCCTAGAGGCCGTTATTGGCGATAAGGCCGATATAGAGGACACGGCACGCGCCATTAAGCTCCGCCTCAATGAGCGCTTTGGCGTTGAACATGCTACGGTGGAGGTTAAGCGCGAGCGGCGCACCAAAGGCCGATTTGCTGATGGAGGCAATTAAAGTTGTTTACCCATCCTAATCAGGGGTATTTTAGTGCCGTCGGACGTGGTGTCGAAGATTTCTTCGATTTTAACATACCCACAAGCCAGATATAATGGCACGCCTGCCAAGGTGGCCATCATTTCTGCGCGTGCAAACCCTGCGTCCCGCGCGGCTTGCTCGCAGGTTTCCAGAATTAGTCGCCCGATGCCGCGCCGCGCATGGTCTGGATGGGTATACATCGCCCGAATACGAGCAGGTTCGCAAGATGGGTCAAGCAGGCGCGCATTTCGACCTTTTGAGTGGTCGCCGCCGTAAAGAGTGGCACGTTTTGACCAGCCGCCGCACCCGACTAAGGTTTCATCTGCAAATACCGCGAAATAAGTATTGTCTTTTATAAGCTGTGTATCAAGCCCCATAACTTCATAACTGGCGCGGATTTGGGCCTCGTTCAAAAACGGCACCTGCAAGCTTTCTATGGATTTGCCCATTAAATCCCGCAAGTCAGGCAAATCATTGCTTAAAGCGTTAACAATTCGTAAATTTTTTGCGCGGTTTCCCATATGTCATTGTGTCATAAAAGTCACGCTTTGCAACAAAATTATCAACTGTCCGATTAGTGGTTGTGATTGCTGGCAAATTCGGTCAAAACTCAGGGTTAGATTATAAATCTAGCTCAAGTAACCACAATATAACTCAAATATGGGGAATATCCAGATGAGAACTACTACACTAAAAACACAATTGGCGCTTAGCGTATCAGCACTGATGCTGGTCGGCACCATGAGCGTGAGCACGACCTCGTTCGCGCAAGAGGGTGCAAATGTTGCTGACGAAGTCATTACAACAGGTACCCGCCGTAAAGCGCGTTCTGCGGCAGATACACCGGCTCCGGTTGATGTAATTTCCGGCGATGAATTTGTTAACAATGCATCGTCTGATATTGGCGACCTTTTGCGGACAGCTGTTCCGTCCTTTAACGTCAATGCGCAGCCTATTTCTGATGCGGCGACAATTATCCGCCCGGCTAACTTGCGCGGCTTATCCCCTGACAATACTTTGGTTCTTCTGAACGGCAAACGCCGTCACCGTGGTTCCGTTATTGCTTTCTTGGGTGGCGGCATCTCTGATGGCGCTCAAGGTGTAGATATTGGCGTGCTACCAGCTATCGGTCTGAAGCAGGTTGAGGTCTTGCGTGATGGTGCGTCCTCACAATATGGTTCTGATGCCATTGCTGGCGTGATGAACTTTATTCTTAAAGATGCCTCCGAAGGTGCAACGGTTGAGCTTAAATACGGCTCCACCTATGCGGGCGACGGCGACAATTACCGGATTTCCGGCAATATCGGCCTGCCGCTTGGTGATAATGGTTTTGTCAATATCTCGGCTGAATATGGTGCTAGCGATGGTACATTCCGCGCGGTTCAGCGTGGTGACGCGGCAAATTTGATTGCTCACGGTTTCCCGGTTGACGATATTAGTGTCAACACAGTAACCACAGATTTCGTACAATATTGGGGTGCGCCCGATGTCACGGACGACATTAAATTGTTTGTCAATACGGGTGTCGAGCTTACTGAAAATGCTGAAGCCTATGCATTTGGTAACTATGCTACGCGGACTGTTGAAGGCGGTTTCTTCTTCCGGAACCCAACCAATCGCGGCGGCGTATTCCGCGGCCCTGTTGTTGGCGGTCTAGCCACATTGCGGACTTTGGATTTGACCGATAATGACGGTATTCCTTGCCCGGTTGTAACAATTACTGATACAGACGGTGACGGTAATTTGGATACATATGATCCCGTTGGTTTTGCTGCCTTGCAAGCTGACCCGAATTGTGCCAGTTTTGCTGACTTATTCCCGGGCGGTTTTGTACCGCGCTTTGGCGGCGACAACAGAGACGTTGCTTTCACGGGCGGTATTCGCGGTGAGTTGGAAATCGGTAACGGCTTGGGCTACGATATCAGTGGTTCATACGGTTCCAACAAGACTGAGTTCTTTATTCGCAATACAATTAACGCGTCTTTGGGCTTGGCTACACCAACATCATTTACCCCTGGCGCTTATGAGCAAATCGAAACTGGCTTTAATTTGGATTTAACTTACGGTATACCGGTTAGCGGTTGGGCGTCTGATTTGAATATTGCGGCTGGTTTTGAGTGGCGTGATGAGCAATTTGACATCACTGCGGGCGACCCTGCTTCATATGCCTTGGGTCCATTTGCGGCGCCTTCGCCTGATTATCCGACCGGACAAGGTTTCTCGTCTAGCTCAAATGGTTTTGGTGGTTTTAACCAAAGCACGTCCAACTCTCAAAGCAATGTTGCTATTTATACTGAACTGGAAGCTGACATTACCGACGCTTTCACACTACAGGCGGCTTGGCGTTATTCAGACTTTGAGCAATTTGGTGGAACAACCAATTGGAAAATTGGTGCTCTGTATAAGTTGACAGACACTGTCCGGCTTCGCGGTACCTATTCAACAGGCTTCCACGCGCCGACTGCTGGTCAAGCTAATGTTACCAATGTGACAACAGCCTTTAACACGCAAGGCGAGTTGGCTGACCAAGGTACGATTCCGCTAACCAGCGCTGCGGGCGTATTTATTAATAATGCTTTGGGCGGTCAATTTGCGCTTGGGCCTGAAACAGCAGAAAACCTGTCTTTGGGTGTTGCATTTGATACAGGGCCAATGAGCTGGACTGTTGATTATTATAATATCAGCGTGAAAGACCGGATTGCAATTACAGATCAGCAAGATTTCCGCGGACTTTTGGTTCAACACGGTATTGATGCTGGCGTTTTCGCGGCTGACCCTGGTACAACAACAAGTCAAATTCTTAACGCTCTTAACGGCACGACAGCAAATAATTTTACAGTTAATGTTGCGGATTTTGCCGGGTTTGAAGATTTGATTACAGCGGCTTTCTTTGCCAATGATTTTGATACCAAAACTACTGGTTTCGATATTGTTGGTCGGATGCCATTTGATATCGGTGTCGGTACTTCATCTCTGTCTATTGCAGCGAATTATAATAAAACAGAAGTAACGCGATTGGGCAATCTCGGTAACCAGCGGCGCCAAAATCTTGAGGATCAACTTCCAAACTGGAAAGGCAATATCATGTTCAATCACGAACAGGGTATATGGCGTGGCTTAGCACGGGTAAATTACTTTGGCTCATGGGTCGATGTAAACAATGGCGGAACAGACATTGGTAGCGAAATCACGCTTGATGCTGAAATTGGCGCTCAGGTCATGGAAAATGTTGAAGTTATCGTTGGCGTAGCCAATTTACTCGACAATTATCCTGACGAAAACCCAGGACAGTTGAACATTGGCCAACTTTACCCAGAAAGCTCTCCAATGGGCTTTAACGGTGGTTCATATTACGCCAAATTGCGCATCACTTACTAAGCGCAGTTAAGCTAAAAATTATAACGCCTCCGGGCTTTAATTATAGCGCCTCCGGCTCAGGCCGGGGGCGTTTTTGTTTGCGCCCAGAGTTAAAGTGCTTTACGGCTCGTTTATGCAAACCGAAATCTTCATTGCTTATATTCTCACCGTCTTAGCGCTCATGTCTACGCCGGGGCCGAGCCATCTTTTGATGCTGAGCAATTCTGCCGCCAATGGGTTTCGGCGCTCACTAGCGACGGCGGCGGGGGATTTGTCCGCCAATATGCTGCAAATGCTGGCGGCGGGGTTTGGCGTATCCGCACTCATCATGGCGGCACCCAAAGCTTTTATCGTGATAAAATTTGCAGGTGTTTTATATCTAGTTTGGCTCGGCATACAAATGTTGCGCAAATCTTTTCAGACAAGACAGATAGAAACGCATTCACCGCGCACTAGTCTAAAGTCATTATATCTACAAGGCTTCATCACGTCCGCAACAAATCCGAAAGCCGTGGTTTTCTTTGCGGCATTGTTCCCACAATTTATTTCGGAAGCGTCCTCGTTTTGGCCGCAATTCCTCTTACTCAGTGCCGCATATCTTGTCATAGACGGGGCATTCCTCAGTTTTTATGGTTTCGCCGCATCGCGCTTACGCAGGTTCACAGCTTCAAATGCTGCAAAATGGATAGACCGGTTAGGGGGCGTGGGTATCTTAATCGCCGCAGTTCTGCTCGGTTTGAAGTCTATGCCAAGGGCGTGATAGTCAGAAGCTAAGCTCTTTAAAAATATATAGAATAATGGCCAAAAAAATGGGTAAAGCGCGGTGGGGCGCTTTACCCTCCTATCCGCACAGGTGATGTGGGCACATGCGCTTCAGGAATTCTTCCCCTAAACTATACCACAATAAGAAATAAAATCAATATGGATTGAAAAGTGTTTCTTGGCGCGCAGGCAACGTCTATACAGAGTAAAAATTAAGAGATGAAAACATGGTAGTCCGTACAGAAATTCACGAAAATATCGCAGTCATAATCATCGACAATCCGCCCGTTAATGCCTTGTCGAGCCACATACGCGCAGGCTTGGTTGCGGCAGTTGAGGGCATAAATGCGGATGCAGATATTCGCGGCGTCGTCCTCACGGG
>Ga0256839_1005008_pt1 | contig 12516 bp, 11 predicted proteins | sample 354166metaG_FD_185968 | JGI IMG/M metagenome (GOLD analysis project Ga0256839, IMG submission 185968) | Hydrothermal vent microbial communities from Mid Atlantic Ridge, Atlantic Ocean - 354-166 | ecosystem: Environmental > Aquatic > Marine > Hydrothermal vents | place: Atlantic Ocean: Mid...
TATATGAGTTCAGCTCGTTTTACCAGCAAATCTATCTTATCTTTTTCATTCATGACTATCATTATACCCAAGCAAAACAAAGATGTCAAAAAAACCAAAAACCAACCCCTGCATCCGCAGGGCTACTGTCCTGCTCTAACGCACCGCACAAAGTTGCCGTTACTCTTCGTGTTGCTGACCTGGGGGCCGCTGTTAAAGTTCACACGCCAAGCACGGCTAACATCAACCACAAAAGTAGTCGATGACCAGTAGTGGCTAGAAGCTGTGTTTTGAAAGGTACTCTCTATGGCAGGAGAGGAAATGCTGTCATCTACTATGGAGGTGAGTTCTTTAAGGTTAGGAAGTCTCCAGTCGCTAAAGCCATCCAGGCTTAGGGCTTCACAGTGGTCTATGGCTGCTTGCCAGTCCATTGGACTTCCTGTTGCATCGTCTTGCCACTGTAAGCCTGTGTTGTTGTCGGTAACGATGTTGCTTGTTTTTGTAAAGTCTGGGGGAGTCACGGCATCTCCTGCTCTTACACAACGCACTTTGCCGCCGTAACTCTTAATGAAGTTGATCTGACTGCTGGTGCTAAAGTTCACCACCCAAACATTACTAGCACTACTCGCATAAGTAGTTGACGACCAGTAGGTACTAGAAGCAGTGTTTTGGAAGGTGGCATCTATGGCAGGAGTGATTTGTCCATAGACACTTAAACTCACTAGCTCTTCACGTGTAGGGAGTCTCCAGTCGCTGTATCCTCCTAAAGTCAGGTTGCTACAGTAGGTTGTTGCTGTGTCTCCTGTTGTATCTGTGTAGGGTGCTACGTTGTTAGCAGCAGTAAGCCAAGGCTTTGTTACTGTAGCTACTGCAGGGTCGTCTTGCCACTGTAAGCCTGTGACGTGGTCTATGACTATGTCTTTGGCATTGTCTCTAGTGTAGCTTGGGGGTGTTCCTTTTTGGTAGAAGCCGTCATCTTTTTGACTGCCATCTGTCACTACTGTACCTGAAGCATCATAGCTTTGTGTCTGTCCTGTTTTTTTAGGTGTGTCAAACCTACAGTCGATACACCGCACAGGTACTCCACTAGCACGTTTTGCTTCTTGCTGATAGATAACACTGCTAGAAAAACCTACAAAATAAGCCTTTGTAGGACTAGAAGAACTTGACCAAATAAACCCAGATGTTCCTGTATTTACAATATTAGCTGAACTATAGTTTCTAAAACCAGCAGAAGGCATTTTTAAGAAGCTGTTGTAGGCATCTGCATTGTTCGATGCCTGTGCAGTGCCTACATCTACAAGTTCTGCTTTTATCTCTGCAAAAGTAGGTACTCTGTAGCCTACAGGACAAAGAGAGCTACTACCATCTGCAAACCAGTTTTTACGTCTAGTCTCTCCAACACCATCGACACTAGCCCAGTCAAGACTCCCCACTATAAAGTCTCCATGCCCCACACTGTTTACATCTGTAGCCTGTGTAGCAGTAGTCAAACTACTTGAACTTTGGTGACCATCATGCCCTCTACCCCACTGGTAGTAGTCTCCATAACAGGCTGTGTCTGTAGCACTGGTACACACCTGTGAAGCTCCCAAGTTTCTGTCTAGCCAGACTCTACCTGTGTAAGGAGAAGTCACAGTATCATACTTTACACCATTGTGTGTGATGCCCCCATCATCGAGTATAAAGTTCGTCACCACACCCAGCACGGCATGCAACTGCGTGTCTGTAAGCACAGGGTCTACAGCAGAGGCAGAGCTAGTGAGCATCGTACATGAGGTGATGGTTGAGATGAAGACTTTTTTTATGCATATCATTATCTTTTCCTTTTTATTCATAAAATCAACTATTACCCTGCTTTAGCAGGTACAAATATCATAATATCACCCATCAATATAGGTGTCCAAATAGGTTTATCATTCACATCATTCATGTTTGTACCTATACTAAATTCCATCGCATTAGAGAACCCATCACCATCACTGTCTGCTAAACCATCAGAAGCATCAAGAGGATTAAAGCCTAAAGTTACCTCATCTATATCTGAGATACCATCATTATCATCATCAGTGTCTGTAGAGTTTGGAGTACCATCATCATCTGTATCGAGTGGTTTAGAGTTTGCATCTAGGGGGTCACTGCCTTCAGATATTTCTAATGCATCTGAGTATCCATCTCCATCATCGTCTGTATCTGCGTTATTTCCTATGCCATCTCCATCAGTATCTACTGTTTCTGTATCATCAAGAGGAAAGGCATCTGCTCCATCATTAACATTATCATTATCTGAATCTGAATCTAAAGGGTCAAGCCCCTTACCTATTTCGTATACATCAGATAAACCATCACCATCATCATCACTATCGGCGTTATTTCCTGTCCCGTCCCCATCTGTGTCTAACCACTCTAATGGATCTAAGGGAAAAGCATCATCAGCATCAATAAAATTATCATCATCATAATCACTAATAGGATATGAGCCTAATTGTACTGAACCTATATGACAATCATCAGTTAAACTTCTTCTATACCCTCTTTGATCCATGCTGTTGGCAGTACATGGTGCTGAAAACTTTACAGCTGTACTTAAAATGTCTAATGGTGGCATTGTTCTGTTAAATCCACCATAGTAATCTAGTGATTTTAACGCAGGTTTAGGCATATTCATATAATCATTGTCAGCATTAGGTTGCCCAGGGGTAAATGTTGTATTTGAATTATTTTGAGCAACAAATATACCTAAAATATTTGTTCCACCAGTAGTTAAACTTATACTGTAGAAATCAGCATGTACATCAGTGTCTGAACATACAACACCACCATTATAATTATAATCATTGTCTTTATTGCCAGATATAATATTATTTCCAAGATGCATTGACATTCCCGAAGCTCTAACCGCAATACCCGCACCTTCTGCTGAACAAGTAGGAGGAGGTGTAGTATTATCACTCGGATATATACCAACATGTGCAGTGTTATCTACAATAGTACTATTGGTGATACTAATATCACTATTAGAATTACCTCCACCTAATATTCCAACGAAATCAATACCTCCTCCATAATGTCCACGTATGGAATTGCCTGAAATAGTACTATTATCTATATAGACATTTGAACCAGTAGAACTTACATCAACTATACTTAATCCACCTCCATTGGCAGCCCCCATGGTACTAGTTTGATATGTTATACCCACAGTATTCCATGCAATCGTTGTATTTGTAATACTAAGATTGACATCCCCAACAATATCTATACCACCACCTGAAACATAACTAGAATTATTTGTAATTTCTGACCACATAATGGATATCTGACTTCTAGCTAGAGGTATAAATGCAGAATTAAGGTCAAAACTAATACCTCCTCCAAAACCATAGCTTTCACAATAATCTATTTTTACATGATCTAAAGTAAAATCTACATATCCGCTAACATTTAGACAACCACCTGTACCATTGCCATCTGCTCCATATGGCATAGTGAAATTCTTGCTATCATATAATGTCATACCTTTTACTTCATATGTTTTGATAAATCCCCCATTACCTTCAAATGTAAAGATTCCTATATTATTTTCATAGCCACCACTTTGATAACCCTGAATAAACAATTTATCTATACCCCTACCCACTATCTTTACTGAATCTGTAATAGTAGGAAACTTACTTAGTAACTGCAAAACCCCATCTACTTCTAACTTGATAACATCTACACCTGTGCTACCTGCATCACAATCTCCTGTTGAAACATTGGTATTTGCAGAAACGATAGCTTCTCTTAGACTACACTCGCCGTTGGTTACATTTTCATCTGCAAGTGTTTTAACTATAATCGTTGCTGACATCAACAGTGTTGTTGAAAGCAATATGAAACTAAATAAAATTTTATACATTTTATCTCCTTTTTCCTTTTTTGGTTTTGTTATGCAACAGTATAACATGCAAAAATGACACATCCGTTACAAAAAAAGGGCTTGAAACTTAAAAAAATGACATATCCGTTCTAAAATTCTATGGTACACTATAGCATCAACTTATGAGGACAGAAAGATGCTTAACCCCAACACATACAAAACCAGCAAAGAGAAGTTTTTGTACGGGTACTTTACGGTGTTTTTAGTGGGTGTGACACTGGGCTTTGTGGTGCGGCTATTACTAGGACAGTACATCTTGGCTTTTCTTGATGTGGTGGCATTTGGCATCGTGGCATGGGTGGTACTTGACTTTGAAAAACGCCGCGATGTAGAGTTTTCCTCTTTGGTGCTTTTTTGGATGATAAGCCTTTTTATGTTCTACTACATCTACCACTTGGGCTATGACATCACCATCTTTCAACTCCTCCCCATACCTATAGCCGCAGCGATGACACTCAGTACCCCTACTTACAAACGCCATAGTTTGTACTTTTTGCTTTTGTTTGTACTCTTGATGGGCTATGGATTTTACCATAAAGAGATGTACCCCACTTTACAAGATGCAAGGTTTGTCGGGCAGGCGTTTATCATCTTGATGTTTTCGTTTGCGTCTGGCTTTGTCTACCACTACTCCATAAACAAATACAATGAACAACTCCTAGAAACCAACGCTCTTTTAGCTCAGTCTAACGAAGAGAAGACTGCCCTACTTAAAGAAGTACATCACCGTGTTAAAAACAACCTTAACATGATGACCTCTATTTTAGGACTACAAGAAGAACCGTCAAAAACAGAGGAGATGCTACACTTTATAGAGCAAAACAGACTACGCATAAAGTCTATAGCCTTGGTACATGAACTACTTTACAAAGAGAGTAACTTTAAGTCCATACATATACAAGAGTACCTCACAAACCTTGTAGCACACATCGTGCCGAGGTCAAAAGTCAACGCCATCACTACCACACTTGAAGCAGAGAACATCATCTTTAACACCGATGACACCATACACCTAGGCATCATAGTCAACGAACTCATGACCAACTCACTCAAGTATGCTTTTGAAGGTGGCACAGGAGAAATAACCATAGAACTTACTCGTGTAGACAACGACTACGTGCTACACTACCAAGACAATGGTGTAGGTGTAGACGAAAGTAAAAAAGCAGAGGGCTTTGGCTCTAACCTCATCAAACTCTCATGCGAACACCTCAACGGTCACATAGAAACCTACAACCAAGATGGGCTACATACCAAGATAACATTTAAAGGTACACAAGCATGAAGATACTCATAGTAGAAGACGAAGTCATAGCAGCTTCATACTTAAAACAAATAGTTACAAACGCAGGGTACAAAGTTGTAGGTACTGTTGGCACAGGCAAAGGTGCAATAGAGTTAGCCAAGTCCAAAGAGCCTGACCTCATCTTGATGGACATCATGCTAAAAGACAACATTTCAGGTGTAGATGCTGCTGTACAAATAGGCTATACGCATCCAAACATCATGATAGCGTTTCTTACAGCATATACCGAAGCCAGTATGATAGAAACTGCTAAAGATGCCCATACTGTAGGATATTTTTTAAAACCCTACAACAAAGAAGAGATTGTAACCAATCTACATATATTGGCATCTAAAACAATAAATCCTTTGGCTACAGATCAAAACATAGAGATACAAAACACCATCGCACTAAACAAGAACTACTGCTACGATGAAGGAAGAAAACAACTTTTTTTAAACAAAAAAGAGATAGTTCTCACCAAAAAAGAGCTTGAACTCATAGAGCTCTTATGCCAAAATAAACATAAGGTTGTCTCTTTTGAAGATATTATCTCCTCATTATGGGATGGTAAAACGTCACAACAAACCCTTAGGTCTCTCATTTACCGTATACGCCAAAAAACGTATGATAATTTCATAACAAGTGTAAGCAAAAGAGGATACAAACTCTCTAGTTAGCCATGGTTTTCTACCGTAGGTGGTACACTCTCTCCACTGGCTTGCATACTTAACGCCCCTGGGTACTTTTTGTAGTGCTTGCGTACAACATTGGCTAGTTTCTTTTTCGTTTTTTCATCTACTGGCGTTGGGTTTTCATCGGGGAGTGCCTTGAGTAGTTCTGCTACCAGTTCATTTTGAGGGTGTGGCATGAGTGACTGCCATGAAGCCAAGATGTCTCTGTCTACATGTGAGGGGATGGAACCCATGATGCCTACATCATTTTGGTCATGCACGAGTAAGCCCGAGGTTGTACCTCTGTCTAAGGTAAGTACTTGAAAAAGGTAAAGGGTATGGTAGGCAAGTTGCTCTTGCAAATTTGCTGTAGTAAATGTCGGGTGTGCAGAAAGTTTTGCAGTAAAGATGGAGATGTAGGTGTCTATGACCGCTTCACCTACTTCTTTGGCAAAGGCTTTATCTTCTTGAAAATCACCTGTATTGTAACCTTCTAAGTAGTAGTGACTTACCCCTCTCGTACGCCCCAGTGCGGGGATGTTAAAGTATCTGTCACCTTGTGCTGCACCTTCTTCATAAAGTTCTTTTGTAACTTCTTTAAGCATTGCAGCGAAAATCTTTTTATCCAGGTCTGACTCTGAAAGCAAAGAAGGGTTCAAGTCTGCCATAATACGCCAATACCCTTGCCCGTCACGCATCTGTGTCCACGAAATATGCATATGCATAGAAGGTGCATGAGGGTTACGCGGATGGATAATCGTTGAAATAGCACTAGCAGAGCCTAACTTCTTTGTGGGGTCGTCATCATAATGCACTTGTGACACATTGACCGAGCCTCTGTTAAATACCATAGTATCACGAGCTTCATAGCGTGAACCACCACCATGCAAGCCACCATCTCTCCCCCATATAAGCTCTTCACAGGATTTACCTTCACCATATTCCAACGCTATGGCGTTGAGTTTACTCACAAAATAGGCTTGTAAACCTTTGACAAGTGCATACGCTTCTTTTGCTTGTGGAGATTTTGCAGGGGTTCTTAACATGTACTACCTTTTAGATGAGAAAATTGCTGATTTTTTATGCAATTATATCATACAAAATTTTATTTCATTTTGATACAATGGCTAGAGGGAAAGAATTGATTATGAAATATAACTAAAGGATTGATATGAACAACTATACTATGGCACTACTGGCACTCTCACTCTTAGGATTTACAGGCTGTACACCTGCAAGCCAATATCTCAACACATCTAAACAAACAACGAAAGTACACAAAGTACACTATGAAAAGCCAACAGAACATAAAATGGCACTCTACCAACAAACCATGCGTTCTGTTGCTTCTGGCATAAAACATGATACAAAGTACCAAAGAATTGCACTCGATACACCAGAGAAAAAAGCATGGTTTAAGTCCCTCACTTACAGACTATGGGACAGACAAATCACACGCCAACAGTTCATGACTGAAGGTCTAGCCAAATACCCAAACCGAAGGTATGAGTTTCAGTTTGTTGTAGATGGTTTTGCTAATGTTTGTGGGTAACTTTTACGTATAAGAAATGGGGTCAACAGCCCCTGCTACTTCAAAACCTTTCAGTCTTAAACGACAAGAGTCACATACGCCACAAGCCCTCTGCTCTTCTTTATAACAAGACCAAGTATTTTTCAAGGGTACACCCATTTCTAAAGACTTCTGTACTATCTGAGACTTTTTTAAAGAAACCAAAGGCATCTTTATCTCTAGTGATGTCTCCTCTTTCGTACCCAGATTAATCGCCTTTTGCATCTGTTTTATGTAACTCTCTCTACAGTCAGGGTAGCCAGAGCTGTCTTCTTCTACCACACCTATAAAGAGTGCCTGGGCTCCATGCTTTTCAGCTACAGCTGCTGCAATGGAGAGAAAGATACCATTTCTAAAAGGTACATAGGTTACAGGCACGCCCTCTTCTATGCCACCTGTGGGTACGTCTATGCTTTTGTCTGTGAGTGCAGAAGCACCTATCTGCTCGAAAAAGGGTAGGTCTATTTCATAATTTTTTACCGCATGGACATTTTGTGCTATTTTTTTAAAACATGCTAGCTCTTTTGCCTCTGTTCGTTGTCCATAGTTAAAATGTAAAGCGACAATCTCATATCCCTCGTTTTGTGCTATTTTTGCCGATAAGGCAGAGTCCATGCCTCCTGATATGATGCAGACTGCTATTTTAGACATTGATACCCTTTATACGCTATATTTACTGCCATTTTACCAACATTTGGGTAAACTTCTAACATGATAGATTTGGATAATCAAACAGACTTGAACTTTGACCTAAGTAAATTAGCATATATTGCAAATGCACTCACAAGTTCAGATGTAGAACTTATCATCACAGATGATGAAACGATGCAAGCTTTAAACAGTGAACATAGAGGCAAGGCATCATCAACAGATGTACTCTCATTTCCACTAGAGACACCTTTTACAGAGCAAACTGTTTTTGATATGCCTTTGGGTTCCATAGTGATTGCAAAGCGTTATGTCGTGCAAAAAGCAAAAGAGCTTGGACATAGCATACAAGATGAGCTTTCACTACTCTTTATACATGGCATGTTACATCTTCTTGGTTTTGACCATGAAACAGATGAGGGAGAGATGAGAGTACGTGAAAGTGAACTTATCTCACAGTTTGGCTTACCAAAAAGTTTAATCGTAAGAACAGAGGAGTATTAATATGGATTTTCTTATATTTGTTATTGCCATGGGTGGACTCATTTGGGGTGCAGACCTTATTATCCACCAGAGTGAACGCATTGCGTTAAAGTTTAATATCCCTGAGTTCATCATTGGGGCGACGCTTATCGCATTGGGGACATCTCTGCCAGAGATGGCTGCAAGTATCGCAGCATCTTACAATGGTAAGCCTGATATCTCAGTAGCAAACGTCATAGGAAGTAACATACTGAACATTACGCTAGTGCTTGCAACGGTATTTCTCATAGCAAGAAACATCAACCCAAACAGGGACTTCTTTGCTAAAGACAGTACATGGGCTCTTGTACCTGTGCTTCTCTTTATGCTGATGATACTAGATGGTGTCATCTCCAGATTTGATGCCATACTGTTACTTTTACTCATGGGAGCATACCTTCTATTTTTACTCCAAGATGCAAAAAACATGCCAGAAGAAGCCCTAGAAGACTTAGATGAAAGTACCTTTTCTTGGGTAAAAACCATACCTGTACTCATAGGGGCATTTCTTTTGGTAGTCATAGGGGCTCACTTCACAGTAGAAAGTGCTTCAGCCATAGCAAAAAGTTTTGGTATCTCTGAATGGGTCATAGGTATTGTCATGATATCTCTTGGTACATCGCTTCCTGAACTTGTTGTCAGTATCTCAGCCGCTGCAAAAGATAAAGTAGATATGGCGATAGGAAACATCATAGGCTCAAATATGGCAAACACCACTGTAGTGCTTGGATCTGCTGCACTTACAAGCCCTCTGAGCATCAATTCTTCTGCTTATATCTTTGATATCGCAACGATGATTGTGGCTACTTTACTCTTAGTCTTTATCACCGCAAACAAACTCTATAGTAAATCTGCGGGTATAAGTCTCATCATTATATTAGGGTTATTTTTAAATAATACTTTACAGAGTATGTAAAGTATTATTTTATTCACATACTGTTAGTATATTTTTCTACTTCAGCTTCCAATTCTTCCCAATTCTTTTTATAGATATCAATATAATTAACTAAATGTGTTCTTTGCCTTTGTGATATAAAATACATCAAATCTTTAAACATTTTTACCATTTCTGATGCATATATAACTTCATATTTATCAAGAGTATCTCTAGCGTATTTTCCCAAAGCAACAAATTCTTCTGCATGAATCATATTTTCAAATGATTCCCTTGAGTCCTTCAACTCATCTATAATTTGGAGTAATTTTTCATAATACTTTAAATTACCTCCTGAGTGTTCTACTCCTTTAGAAACATCTAATACATCCTTGTTAAATGAAAAACTTATTTGATTTCTATTCTTTGTCCTCATTCGTATTTTTTCTGTCATAATGAGAAAATTTTTCAATGCCATATGAACATCATTCACATCTATCGGTTTTGTAATTGCAGCATTCATACCTGCGAGTTCCATCTTTTTCAATTCATGCGTAAATGCCATTGATGATATCGAAATAATAGGTAGCGTTTTAAACTTCTCCATAGTACGTATCTTTTTCGTCATAAGTATCCCATCCATTATAGGCATATTGATATCAGTAAAAATAATATCAATCTCTTCACGTTCAAGCAACTCTAACATTTCCAAACCATTATTCATACAAAAAAGTGTAATACCTTCTTGATTCAATATGTTTTGTAAAATCTTTTCATCTACCTTACTATCTTCAACAATAGCAATATTGGCTCCTCTAAAGTACTCTAAATTGTTATCTTCATACGTATAATCGCCTTTTACAATAAATTTTTCTGTATTAAATATTTCGATATTATTAATACCTTTTACTGCTTTACTTTTAAGGATAAATATTTGGTAAAGAATTTCTTCTACATCACCAATAATAATAGGACTATATAGCTCTGCATCTGCTATAGGTTTTGAAAGTTTTATTTTCTCTTCCTCTTCAAATAACTCATGCACAATAATCATTTTAAAATTACTAGTGGTATCTTGAGCAATATTTTTAAAAAAACTTATATGCTTATACGAAAGATCAGTTGAACGAATAATAGCCATGTCATATCGACTAAGGTCTGGTTTCTTCTTTTCAAAATCATCTAACTTTAGATTATGCATGTACATACCATATGTCTCAAAGATATACTGTGTTCTTTGTGTATCATATTTATCTCTACCTATAAAGAGAGCTTTTTTTCCATTTAATATTTTTTTTAACTCTTCTTGATGGTTTTTATCATTTTCATCTTCATAGTAGGGTATTTTAAATGTATAGAGCGTTCCAGATCTCTTATTACTTGTCACTTCAAGTTTTCCTTGCATTGCATCTACAATCATTTTAGCTTTTACAAAGTTATTTAGCTGTTGACTTTGAGTACTCATAACTTGAAATGCATTATTGTATTGCTGATAAGCTTTTTTATCGATAAAAGATTTTTCATTAACAATATCAAATAACAAAAAATCATTTTTAATCTTTGAAATTTTTAACACTATTTCAGCATTTCTATTCAATAAACAAGCATGATTAAGGAGTATTGATAATACTTGTTCTAAATAGTCATTATCACCTACAATATATCGACCTACCCCCTTATCAACATCATAATAAATAGTATGTGCGTTCTCTTTTAAACATGGGGTAAGCTTATTGGTCAAAATATGCAATAAGCCACTGATGCGAAAAGGTTGATTTTCGATTTTAATATCACTAATTTCTTGTTTATATTGTTTAACAAGATTAATATCTGTTGTCTCTTTTTCATCTAAAAACTCTGAAGAGACTGTAAGAGCATACGTCTTCTTTTCACTTTTAAATAAATTAAAAATATTTTTCATTATATTCACCATGTTGTATAAATAATTTTATTTACACAGATAAGATATCTATAAAATGTAAGATTGGAGAATTTATTTTCATAAAAGTATACCTGCTTACTATAATAGAATATAGAGTGCAATCAGGCTATCTCAAGAGAGACCCTTAACTTTCCGTCTTCACTTCACAGTGAATTTAGCTTTAACTTATAAGATGTATCATACATAATGATAATTTAAAGCTAACTTAACTAGTCTTAATATTATTTTAACGCTTTTTTGAGCTTTCTTTCAATCGCATCTGGGATACTAGAAATACCCATGAACTGTCCCATAGAAAGCAATGGATATGACAGTGCTAAATAGTATTTTGCATGAAGTGCATAGACATTACCCTCTTCTATAAGTACAGTGTATGGAAGCAAAAGTGCATTTTCAACACCAATTTTATTAATAAAGTTTTCAGTATTTTTTGACATTTTCACACCAACAAGTGTACTGCCATTTGCAAGTTTAACTTCAAATATTTTTTTCTTAGGATTGACTGTTGCACCTTTTTTAAGTGTTAGCATATCTTGATAATAAGGCATTGCCATCATAAAGTGGTATCCTGCTAGATCACCCTCTTTAAGTACATCTTTTGTTGCAGTAAGCTTACCAAGAACTTTACCTAGTGATTTTTTCACTTTACTGTCTACCCCTGCTTTATAGTCTTTTTGCATAAATGCTTTCAACCAGTATGTAGGGTTAGTTACGCGTACAGTTTTGGCTTCACTGTCGACCATAAGTCTCTGAATAGCAGCAAAACCACGTGTTTTTTTACTGGCATTGGCTTTGAGGTCTTTGTTTGTAAAGATAATCACTTTAAGGTTTTCTTTTGATGCAGGAGAATACGTTGCGAGTACATCGAATCCTGCCTTAGCAAGCTTTGACTTTAGCGTTTTTGCTGTTGCAAATGGTGCGTCGTAATAGGCAGATATTTTTGCAGCATTTACTGATATTGTTGTAAGCATAAGTACTATTAGTACGGTAGAAAATTTAGAAATAATGTTTGACATGGGTTATCCTTTTTATGTTAATCAATACGTTTATATGATAGTAAAAGTAACGATAAAGGGTACTGAAACACCCTTTAGGTCTAT
>Ga0256839_1005009_pt1 | contig 12514 bp, 7 predicted proteins | sample 354166metaG_FD_185968 | JGI IMG/M metagenome (GOLD analysis project Ga0256839, IMG submission 185968) | Hydrothermal vent microbial communities from Mid Atlantic Ridge, Atlantic Ocean - 354-166 | ecosystem: Environmental > Aquatic > Marine > Hydrothermal vents | place: Atlantic Ocean: Mid...
CCTTTCTGCTACGGGGGGCGCCTTTGCGCTCGGCGGGGGTCATTTCGTGCCGGCGCTTCCTTGGGGCCCGCGCCTTGGGGCGGACCCGAGGCCGGGTCGCGCTACCAATGCGCCGTCGCCGGCGCGACGGCGGTCCGCCGCTCCCCCGTCCCGCCGGGCGGCGGGCGGCATTGCGGGCTTTTCCGGGCGCTTGCGGCTGGGAGAAGCGCGGGGGCTGCCCCCGTCGCGGGCGCTGCGGTCATCGGGCCGGTGGCGAGCCTGCGGCTCGCCGTGGGAAGAACGCGCGGCTGGTCGCGAAAGCGCCTGGGCGCAGGCGGCTGGAGCCGGGAGGGGGCTGGCGGGCAGGCCCTGCCCGCCGGGGCCCGGCGGGCGTACCAATGCTCCGTCGCCGGCGCGACGGCGGTCCGCCGCTCCCGTCGTCCCGCCAGGCGGCGGGCTTCGGGCCGCTTCGGCCCGGGCGGGCCGAAGCGGGGAGCGGGGGCGGGCGCCATCGCGCATTTCGCGACGGGCGGGCTGCTTTTCGCTCGGCGGGGGGCATTTCTGCCGGCGCTTCCTTGGCGGCCACGCGTTGGGGCGGACCCGGGGACGGGTCGCGCTACCACTGCGCCGTCGCCGGCGCGGCGGCGGTCCGGCGCTCCCCCCGTCCCGCCAGGCGGCGGGCCCGGGCCGCTTCAGCCGGCGGCCGAAGCGGCGAGAGAGAGGGCGCCCCATTTGCCCATTCCGCAACGCGCAGGCTTTTTTCGCTCGGCGGGGGCCATTTGTGGCAGCGCTTCCTTGGCGCCAGCGCTTTGGGGCGGACCCGGGGCCGGGTCGCGCTACCACTGCGCCGTCGCCGGCGCGACGGCGGTCCGGTGCTCCCCTCGTCCCGCCGGGCGGCGGGCTCGGGCCGCTTCGGCCGGCGGCCGAAGCGGCCAGAGAGCGCGCCCCTTTGTCCATCCCCGCGACGGGCGGGCTCTCTTGCGCTCCGCGGGGGTCATTTCTGCGAGCGCTACCTCGGCGCCACCGCCTTGGGGCGGACCCGAGGCCGGGTCGCGCTACCACTGCTCCGCCGTCGCAGCGGCGGAGGTCCGGACCCGCCAGGCGGCGGGCAGCATCGCTGCCCTGTCCGGGCGATGGCGAAGGGGGATAAGCCCGGGGGCTCGCGCCGGCGACAGCGCCGTGGTACCCCCGCCGCGCCGCGGCGGAGAAGACGGCTCGACAGCGTGCGCTCGGACCCAGCCGCCTGCGGAGGGGCGCATTGCTCGCCAGCCGGGGCTACCCCGACCGGCCAGCTGCAGGGGCGCCGGGGCCACCTGGGTGAAAAGACAATGCGTCCGCATCCGTCGGGGCGGAGGCCGCAAGGAAAGCCGTAGCGCCGTCGCCCCAGCTCCGCCGCCGCGCCCGGGATCCCTCGGCAAACCGGTCGGCGACGCCCGCTTTAGCGAGTGGATGAAGGGGGAATCTTGACGCTCAGACTCACCGCAGACACACAGAGAGAAAGACAAGACGGAAAAGTCTGTGCCCTCTTTGTCTGTCCGGTTTTCGCCCTGCAGCCGACCGGTTGGCTCGGGCGGCGGAAGTCCGGCTCGATGGTTGTTGGGGCCGCGTGCGTCACAATCGGCACGGCCATCGCGGATTGCCCTCCTGTCCGCGGATGCTTCCGGTCGTCTCTCCGCGGATCTCCAGCTTGGCAAGGAGTGTTGAGAGACAGCCTAGCGGTGCGGAGAAGCCTTCGGGGAGCGGGCGACAGATGCCTCGCCGGGCTTTAGGTTGCCGCTGCGGTTGGTGGGATCGGTTGCTGGTCCGGATCGGCCAGGGCTAGGATAGAAGCGAGGTTGCGGGCGCGCCGAGCCGGTGCTGATCGAGAAGCGGCTAAGTGCGATGCGGGGGCCGGTTTCTTGCTGCCACGGGGCACATCGCTTAAGAGCAGTGCCGTGCGGCGACAATCGCACGGCCTTCTACGACGATCCGGATGGGCCGTTGGGCCCGGAGCCGGAGAGGTTCACGTTTGTGCTGCTTGATTTGGCGCAGGTTGCGTTTGGCCTTTGGCCGGATGCCAGCAGGGGTGCTGAGCAGTCGTCCCCATGTTGGCGCTGGACATGCCGAGCTCGGGTGGATGGTACGGAATGGATGTCGGACCGACCGGGGGGGGACGTTTGAGGGCAAACCGCGCAGGATGGCCGGAATCTCCTTGAGGCTGGACGATGGGCCGGTAATGGGCGAAGGGCCCCTATTCGACGCCGGCCTCTGATGCAGACCTGGTGCGAGCGGGACGACCGGGGGCATGTCATAGCCAGGATGGGGGCTCGTTCTGCGCGCTTCCGTGCAGCGGTCTAACGTATCGAACGGAGGAAGGAGCACGAACTAGTCCGATCGTTCGGCGTCCTCTGCCGTCGGTGTTCGCCCGATCAGAGCGTCCAGGTACTCACGTGCGTGCTCCTTGTAGCGGCGCGGGATTCGCTCGCGGTCTACCGCACTGGCCGGAAGACCCTGTGGCGCGTCGGACAACTGAGCGGCTTCAAGCCGGGTTTCGCCTTCGACTACCGGGCCCAGAGGCGTGGGGGAAATGTCAGCCACCCCTCGCGGGTTGATGCCCGCAGGTGAGCGCGTGTCATAGGCCCGTGTGGCATCTTCCTTTTCCGGCCGTTCCCCCACACCGCGCCCGCGGCCCAGCCCCCGAGCCGGACGCCCGCCCTGGCCCACAAAGTCCTGGAGCCGACCGGCTCCACCACAGCCCTGTCACCCTGCCCCCTTGCATTGAGGGCATGCCATCCTGGCGCGGAAGTCGGCTATTTGCTGGAGCAGGTCGTCGGCGAGTTCGCCTGCCTGGAGGTCGTCCGCCAGACGGTCGACCGTCTTGGCCAGCTCTTCCAGTGCCTGGGCAAGCTTCTTGTCGTCCAAGCTCTGGCCGGCCTGTGCCAGTTGTTGGCTCAGACGATCGAGCCACCTGGCATCGCCCAGCTCCTGCCGCATCGCCTCCAACGCTCGCTCGAGAGCTTCCCCCTTCAGTCCGGACTTTGCCAGCCGCTGTTGCGCCGCTTTGAGTTGGCGAAGCTCCTGCAACGCTCGCTGAAGCTGCCGGAGCTGGCGCATCATTTTCTTCTTCTCTTTAGGGGGCAGGGAGCTGTTCTTAATTTTCTCGGCCAGTTCCTTGAGCGCCCGCGACGCGTTCTTCAGGTCGCCCCGTTTCAGCGCGTCCTGGAACCGGTTGAGGGGGCCTTTATTGGCGGCTTGCTGCGCTTTTCGGGCCAGCAGGGAGAGCGTGTTTGCCGTTGCTCGCTTCACGTCCGCCGCTTGCTGGAGTTCCCGAAGTCGCTTTTCCACCTCGCTCAGCTCGGCCAGCCTCTTCTGCAGCTTCTGCGGGTCGTCACCTTTTGGAGCGAGCAAATCCTGGGTGAGCCGGTCGAGTTTCCCGAGCAATTCCTTGAGGGGTTTACCGGTCGCGGACCCGCTCACCTGTTGCTGCAGTTCCTTGACCGCTGCTTCGAGGGGGCGGGCGCTTTTTTCGACGCGTTTCTTGAGTTCCTCAAGGTTCTTCGGCACCACGGTGCCCTCTGTTCCTGCCAGGGCATCCGCGTTGTCTTTCCATTGTGGAGTAAGCGCCCACAGAACCGCTGCCAGGCAAAGGGGGATAAGGGGCACCCACAGAGGACGAGGGAGGCTCAGCGGTACGATCTCGGCCGGGTGGACACGACTTACCGCCTGTTCGGCTTCCGTGGCCAGGATCACCGCCGCCGGCAACTCCTGCTGCTCTGGCCCCAGGGAGATCACGGAGAGCACGCGCTCTTCGAGCCCGAGCTTCTCGTCGATCAAACTGGCGGCTTGCAGAAGGCCGGCTCTTTTCCAGAGCGTGTAGATGACCGAGCCAAGGGCCGCTGTTGCCAGCAAGGCAGCGCCCACGGGCAGCAGATCGCGTACGCTCCAGCCCGCCGCCTTGGCGACGCCCGCAGCGACGGCGAGCAGGAACAAAGCTGCTGTGGTTGTCCAGAGGAGAATGTGGAGTCCGTGCTGAAACGTCATCCGCCGTGCGACGCGTCGCACAAGGGATTGGGTCTTCTCCGGTTGCATCGCGGTCGCCTCGCGTGAGATGCCCACCCACTGCGCTGTTTGATCTTACACCGAGGTTGCGAAGGTGCCAAGCGGGTCAGTCATCGGTGCCCGGGCATCATTCCCCTGGCTCCTTCGTCGCGTCCCATTCCAGACTCACGGCGAAGATGCCGAAATCGTCGAAAGAGCCAGGCCGCTGCTTTTGCGGTTGTTGGCGGAGGCCCAGGACGTTCTTCCCGACCCGGAGCTCCGCACGCGGCAGCTCCAGGCGGATCCGCTTCGGTTGCCGCCGCTGCCCAAGCGGTACGTAGCGATTGAGGAAATCGACCGTCTTGCCGTTGAGGATGACTTCGGTACGCAGGAAGCCCTCGCGCAGTTGCTGGTAGTAGGGAGCTCCCTCTCGCATGGGTTCCAAGTCCACGACATCCGCCACGAGCCAGACCTTTTCGGGCACATGTTCCAGTTCGAACGTCCAGCTCACTTCATTCCCCTCCGGGTACGGACGCTGCAGGTTGAGGTCCACCTCGTCGCCCAGGTGGTGATAGGAGTGATCCAGCAGGAGCCAGTGCCCGTAGCGGCCCGGGTAGAGCCGCCTCAAGCTGTCTCTTGGCAGGGCGATTTCCCCAAGTACGGGGTGCATAAGCTGGAGCGCCTCGTCCGTAAGCCCTTGCATAACCCCTTCGATGTTGCTCCACGTGGGGGCACGGCCGGACTTGCTGGGGCTGAACAGAACGCGCACGCGCTGGCCGACGAGCTGATGAGGGGTGACGGGCCGGGGGGCGAAGTAGACGCTGTACACCACGGACCATGGAAAGCTGTACGTGCCCTGATCGGACCGCAGCGCTACGCTCACGTCCGTGATCGCCGTAACCACACCGTAGAACTGCTGTCCGTCGTACAGGACAACCTCGTCCTGGTTCCGCGACGGCTGCCGTTCGAGGACGGCCGGTCGCCGCTCGTAGATGCGGAGGTCGTCGATGATGATCGGGGCTGGGCTGGAGGCGCGGGGGGCTCCCGAGCGGTTCTCTTTGGCCTGCAGACGGACGCGCAGTTCGGTGAGCTGACCGAGGGGCTGGTGGATGACGCTGAGCACCGCATCGTCGATGTCGGCCTGGATCCGGTCGTTCTCGAGCTCGAACGCCACCCGATGCCAACCGGGGCGTCGTGTGATCGGTTCCACAGCACTCGGGGGGCCTTCAGGGGTGGCAAACCCCCAGAACTCTTCGCCATTGATGAGCAGCACCTGTACGGGGACGGCTCGCGAACCGCGGCGAAAGAGCAATTCGACCACGAACGTGCCGGGTAGGACGTTGCGGCCGGGGTCGAAGACCAGGAGCTCTACCGTACCTTCTGCGATGGGGCGCGCGAGAGCGGCGGTTAGGCCGTCGCCCTCTCGGGTCAGCTCAACCCCAGTTGTGCCATCCACACCTTTGCCAGGCACGGGGCGAGCGTTCCCGGCCAGGTCCACCGACCGGTCGGAATCCGGGGTGTCGAAAGAAGCCCGGACAGCGGGCCGCAGCTCGCCATAATGCGTGATCTGGGCCAACACAACGGACGGCCAGGTATACACCTGTCCCCCCAGGGTCACCTGGATCTGCTCACCCCTGCCCACGATCTTCTGCACGGCGACGCGTTCCGCGCCCCAGAGGCGGAGATCGAACCAGGGCAGCCCCCGCCATGGCCCGGCCTCGGCCCGATCCACGCGGATCTCGACGAAGCGTTCAAGGGGACGTTCTTCTCCGGTCGACAGACGTAGCAGGGGGCGATTCCGTTCCGCGGCCCAGGTGAGCGTCCCTCGCACCGACTGACGCGCGCGGTCGATTGCGACGACATCCAGTCCCGGAGCGTTCTGGCCGGCGTAGACTACGTGTGCCAGAATTGAGAGAATTAACAAGGGTTGGAACGATCGGCGTTGCTGCGTCATCGAATCTTTGGAAGCTGCTATCGAAGCCAAGCGTCATGTCGGTACAGGCGTTGAGCAGGGTCAACTCACCCAATAGTAGCGTAGTCGGGGCGTGGCCGGAGAACCGAGGCCACGCTGAGACGGAGACCTGGGCGGAACATGGTACCGTGTGAGTTTCTGATCCTCGGTGACGAGAATGCGGCGGCGGAGTTGCTTCAGCAGCCGTCGGCAAGGGACCTACAGTACCGATCGGTTCGTTCCCTGCAAGAAGCCCTCGCTCTTGTAGCGATCGATCCGCTCCGCTACCGCGGCATTGTGCTGGCCGCACCTGAGCAGGCCAAGTCCGAAGCCCATCTGTTTGCCGAATCTCTTCCCCTGCTGGAGGCTGTTCCCGACGGGCTGGTTCTGCTCGACGATCGCGGTCAGATCCAGTGGGCGAACCGCGCGTTTCGCGAACTGATAAGGACCGACAGTGTGGAAGGGAAACGGTTCGAGAGTGTGCTGGCCCATTCGTATCCCGAGCGGCAGCAGACCGTCTCACGTATGTCTGTCTCCGCAGGCGGGTCCGGACAGCGTGTCACGATAGCCACGGACGGTTCCCGTTATCTCCAGATCATGGTGGTGCCGATTTGCTCGGCTTGTCCGGACGAACGGGCGGCCTTGGTGATCGCGAAGGATATCACCGCCGAACACGTCTACCGCGAGAAGCTCAGGGCGGTCCATCGGGCCGGTTCTGAGCTGGCGACCCTGACGCCCGATGCGCTGGCAGAGATGGATGTCGCCCAGCGGATCGAGTTCCTGAAGAGCCAAATCCTGCGTCACACCAAGGACATCTTGCATCTGGACGCGATCGAGATCCGCTTGCTGGATCGCACCACCGGTCGGCTCGAGCCGCTGTTGTGCTATGGCATGGACCAGTCTGCGGCGGAACGGCCGCTGTACGCCCGAGCCGAGGGGAACGGGGTGACCGGCTACGTGGCTGCTACCGGGAGGAGCTACCTGTGTGAGGATACGGCGCGTGACCCGCTCTACCTGCCGGGAGCACCTGGTGCGAAAAGCTCCATCACGGTTCCGCTGGTGTTGCACGACGAGATCATCGGAACGCTGAACGTGGAGGCTCCCGAGCCGGGCCGGTTCACGCCGGACGACGTGCTGTTTCTTGAGCTGTACGCCAGGGACGTGGCACGGGGGCTGCGCACCCTTGAACTGCTTCAGGCTGAGAAGCTCTCGGCCACTTCCGAGTCGGTGGACATGATTAGCCGGGAGGTGACGTTGCCGGTCGACGCGATCATTCGCGACGTAACCGTCCTCCTGGACCGGTACATTGGGCACGATACGGAGCTACGCGAGCGGCTGCAGAGAACGTTGGCGGCAGCGCGCGAGGTCCGTTCGATTATCCAGCGGGTCGGCGAGCGGGTGGCACCGACCGACGCGGCCACCCTGGACCGAGTGCGGCCGTCACGCCACCCCCTTCTGATGGGTAAGTCGGTGCTCATCGTGGACGCGGACGAGACGGTGCGGGAACAATCTCACGCTTTGCTGGAGCGGTATGGCTGTGTCGTGGAAACGGCGGCGACGGCTCACGAAGCGCTCGCCATGGCTCGTGTGGGGGAGTATGACGTCTTCATCGCCGATATTCGCCTGCCGGACATGAAAGGCTTCGACCTGTTCATGAAGCTGCGCGAGCTTCGCCCCCACACCCCGGTTATCCTGATGACGGAGTTCACCTACGATGCTGACCACACGATCCTCCGCGCCCGTCGGCATGGCCTGCCCGCAGCCCTGTACAAGCCGTTCCGGATCGATCGGTTGATCGCCGCTATCGAGACCGCTCTCACCACAGACACGTGCCGCCCACCACAGCATGGCGACCAGCCCACGGGCTAGGCCCATCGGCCCCGTGCGATCCTCCAGACGAAAACGAGCCTCCCAGGCTCTTCGTCAGCCCCCCTTACCGTGGACCGATCAGAGGCAGCGATCGCTGTCGTGCAGCCTGGCCGGCTACGCCGCCCGCACATCGTCCGGTCCAACCACCCGTCCGCCGGTCTAAGCGCATCTTCCGGGTGACCGAGGGCCCATGGCACGGGTGCATGTTCCCGGCACAGTGGCACACGGTCGGTGAGAACGGGTTTAGTCCGTCGGCCGGATTAGCTTCACCGCCTTGTCCGGGGCGTGTGACGTGCCGTTCCATCGCTATGGCATTGGAACGAGGCTGCAGGCACCGCCCGCTCTCGCCTCCTCCGGTTCCCGTCCTCGCGGCTGCAGACAGCGGGGCTCTGCGTCTCTGCCGGTGGCCCTGCGGTAGGACGCCGCCGCTGGGTCCGCCTGATGGAAGAGCCGGACCACCGTCGCGCCGGCGCGACGGCGGTCCGGCCAGTCCGCCCCGGCGTCCGGATGCAGGCCCGGGCCGGTGGGCTAGCCCCCCGCGCGCACCGGTTTTTCGCCGTCTGCCGCTTTTGGCCGTACTCTTCGGCTGGACGTGGCGCATGTTGCGACGCTGATGCGAGTTCGCGAATTGACTTCGCACAGCTCCCCCACCTTCACGACGTCCAGTACGAGTTCCTCGCCCAGGGTACTGGCGGCGCTTTCCCCCCGGAGGCGACGCCACAACCCTAACTTGGAATCGGACCAGAGCAACTGCCCGGCCACCGGCGCGATGGCCGTCTGACGTCGCCGGCTCCGGCGACGGCCCAGAAGCTCGGGTAGGCCGAGCTTTCTGCATCGTGCCCAAAACGGCGGCCACGTGCCCATGGGGGAAGCTTCGCTCGATATCCGAGGGGTCCTCGTGTGTTGGCGGCGTCCCATCTTTCTGACCGGCCAGGGCCCTTTCTACCGCCTCAATCACCTTCGGGGACAGCTTCGTGAGGCTTGCGAGGGGTTCGCCGGTGAACTCGGCCGGAGGCGTCGCGGTAGCTTGCGCGGACGAGGATGCTTTCGTTGGTTTTGCCTTTGTACGTCCGCCTTATTCTGGACACATACAGCCCGGATGACTCGATCCTTTTGACGGAAAGCCATGCCGTAAAGCCATGCCGTAAAGAGGGCAAAATAGCAACTGGCCACCCCTGATTATTCTGTCTACGCGTGCGCGCGTTCCCCCTCGCCGAATCCCGGCGATTTTGCCGCTCTGGGGCAGGAAAGACCCTAGACTGGTCGTCGCGCATCCCAAAAGTGCGGTCTAAGAGACCACCCGAATGTGGAGCTCCCGAAGCTGGCGGTCGTCCACCGGGGAGGGGGCACCGAGCATGAGGTCTGCGCCTTTCTGCGTTTTCGGAAAGGCGATCACGTCGCGGATGCTCTGGTAACCGCCCAGAAGCATCACGATTCGGTCCAGCCCTAGGGCTATGCCCCCGTGCGGTGGTGTGCCGTACCTGAGGGCATTGACGAAGAAACCGAACTTCTCTTCGATCTCCTCCTCGCTCAAGGAAAGCACCCGAAAGATCCGCCGCTGGATGTCGGGATCATGGCATCGGATTGTCCCTCCGCCGGCCTCTTCGCCATTGATGATCAGGTCGTAAGCATAGGCACGCACGCTGCCGGGATCGGACTCGAGCCGGTCCAAATCCTCCACGTGGGGCATGGTAAAGGGATGGTGGGTCGCCGTCCAACGCTTCTCGTCCTCGTCCCATTCAAACATGGGGAAGTCCAACACCCAGGAGATGTGAAACGCGGAGCGGTCATAGAGTTCAAGTTCCGTCCCCAGCCGCTTACGTAGATTGCCCAGCGCTGCACAGGTGACCTCCCACGTGTCCGCCACAAACAGAAGAAGGTCGCCTGGTTCGGCGCGCAGCCGTTCGCGAATCCGCTCTTGCAGTGAACTGGAAAAATTCTTCGCTATAGGCCCCCCAAGGCCAGATTCCTCGACGCGAAACCAGGCCAGCCCCTTCGCTCCGAACTGGCCTACGTACTCGGTGAGCTCATCCAGCATCTTGCGCGAGTACCGCTGTGCGGCGTTGGGCGCCCGCAGGCCGCGCACCCTGCCACCTCTGTCAATCACTCGGCGGAATACCTGGAAGTCCGATTCCGCCGCGAGGTCGGTGATCTCAACAATCTCCAGGCCGAACCGCAGGTCCGGCGCGTCGAGCCCGTATCGGGTCACCGCTTCTTCGTACGAGAGCCGAGGCAACGGCAGGGACAACTCGATCCCCTTCAGCTCCTTCATCAGCCGATAGCATAGCCCCTCGATCACATTCAGCACGTCGTCTCGGTGCACGAAGGACATCTCCACGTCGAGCTGTGTGAACTCTGGCTGGCGATTGGCGCGGAGATCTTCGTCCCGGAAGCAGCGAGCGATCTGGTAGTAGCGGTCGTAGCCCGCGATCATCAGCAACTGTTTGAAAAGCTGTGGCGACTGGGGAAGGGCATAGAAATGGCCCGGATAGAGTCGAGACGGCACGAGGAAGTCCCTTGCCCCCTCGGGAGTGCTCTTCGCCAGGATGGGCGTTTCCACTTCGACAAAGTCGAGACTGTTGAAGTACTCCCGAATGATGCGATTCAGGTGATGCCGGAGCATCAGCGCACGTTGCAGGGGCTGTCGGCGGAGATCGAGGTAGCGGTAGCGCAAACGAACCTCTTCGCCAGGAGGTTCCTCGCCTGATACCTCGAAGGGGGGCGTCAAGCTGGCATTCAACACCTCTAGTCGGCGAACTCGCACCTCAACCTCGCCGGTGGCGATCTTGGGGTTCTCTGTCCCTTCGGGACGTCGCACCACCTCGCCTTCCACAGCGATCACGTACTCGGCCCTCAGCCGGCGCGCGGCTTCGAACATGGCACGGTAGGTGGCCGGGTCGAAGACAAGCTGCGTTTTACCCCACCGATCGCGGAGGTCGACGAACAGCAAGCCACCGTGATCGCGCCAACTGTCCACCCAACCGTTCAGACGCACCGTTTGCCCGATATGCTCAGCTCGCAGTTCCCCGCAGGTATGCGTTCGCTTCAGCTCGAAACTCATCCAACCGCTTCTCCGGAACTCGGGGTCACTATCCGACGCCGGGGGCCGGTCACCTTTCCCGCAGACAGCGCCTGGGACAGAGCGAGCGATCGCCAGTCCGAAGGGATTCTCGGGACCGCTCGGCGTACTAGAGATTATTCGCGGCACTCGGAGAAGAGCATCGCTCGACCCCGGCGACCTGCGGCCGCATCAGGGTTCTGTACAACGCCGTTTGGCACGCCGATGCAGTCTGCGGTCCGCCGCGGCCCCACGATGTCTAACCCGCGTGTGGGCTCCACGGGCTCGGCCAGTGGGGCGATCGGGGAGTCGGTGGCGCAGCCTCACCGATCGTCTTAGAAGCCGGGCGGTTGCGCAGGTGTTCCGGGGGCAGGAGCCGGTCCGTTGGTTTGTTCGACGACCTGTGTCAGTTCCTCTTCCTCCACGGGCGCGGTCAGAGTCGGTTCCGCCGCTTCGAGGATTACGCGGATCTTCTGGACACCCGGAGCCGCCCCTCTGGCTCGGACTCGATAGGTAGCCGTCATGCGCGGTTCAAGCATGTCGAATGCTTCAAAGACCACCCGCTTGCCGCCGTCGGCGGCCTGCCACGCCACCGGTCCTTCGGCGGAAACGAGCTGCAGCCCTTCAGGTAAGACGACCGACACACGAACGGCGTTGGCCGGGGCATCGCCCTGGTTGGTGACCCGGATCTCGTAGGTCACCTGGTCGCCGATTCGGATCGGGTCGTCCAGGTCCACCACCTCGAGAGACAGCCCCGCCACTGCCTCGATGCGGAGCTCGTGAGAGTCCTGCACTTCGATGCCATAGTCGGCGCTGGCCAGAGCCACGTTCACAACTCGAGGCGCGGCCTGGATGGCAGCGAAGCGAGCGGTCAGTTGACGGCTTTCGCCCGGCCCCAGCGTACCGACCTGCCAGACCACCTGGTCGCCCTGCAGACGGCCCCCCTGACCGGCTTCCAGGAAGCGAAGTTGAGCAGGCACGCGATCGACCACGACGACGTTGGGAATCGGCAGGTCGGTCGGGTTCCGGACCGCAATGGTGTACTCTACGGGCCGATTGAGGTAGCGCAGGGTGGGCCCGGTCTTATCAATCTCCAGAGTGGGCTGGATCACCTCCGTCACCGCTTCGGCAGACGCCCGGATACCCCCGTCGGCTGTGACGGTGACCCGGTTCACGTGTCGGCCGGGCGCGGTGGCCGTGAGCTCGATCTGCACCGACTTGGACTCTCCGGGCGCCAGTGTGCCCAGGTCTGCTTCAACGGTCGGTGCGCCGGTCTCATGGGTCATGCCTGTGGGGACTTCGTCGGTGATCACGATTCCGGTGACCGGGGCCGAGTTCGGGTTTTCCACCGTGATCGTGTACGTGACCGTCTGTCCCAGAGCAGCCGTGGCCGGTCCTGTCTTCGACACCCGCAACTGAGGGGCGGTTACCGTGGTTCTCACGCACGACTCATCCTGCACGCTGCCGTTAACAAGCACCTGGGCGCAGTTCTCCAATTGCCCCGCTTCCCGCGGGCGCAACACGACGGTGATGGCGGAGGAACCACCCGGGGCAAGGTTCCCCAGCTCCCACCGAACCCGATCCCCGGCAGGCTCACCCGGGGGGTCAGACCGCACGTACTCGGCACCGGGGGGAACAAG
>Ga0256839_1005010_pt1 | contig 12512 bp, 11 predicted proteins | sample 354166metaG_FD_185968 | JGI IMG/M metagenome (GOLD analysis project Ga0256839, IMG submission 185968) | Hydrothermal vent microbial communities from Mid Atlantic Ridge, Atlantic Ocean - 354-166 | ecosystem: Environmental > Aquatic > Marine > Hydrothermal vents | place: Atlantic Ocean: Mid...
GGCATCTGCCCGCCCCTCCCCTCAATAGGGTCAACCGCCCCTCGGGGAGAAGCCCGAATCTGCCCTTGCCGTCATGGCACGGATCGCGCGGCGGGCTATTCGGAGGTGAACCACTCGGGGTGGGCCCGTTCCAGCGGCTCGAGAAGCTTGAGAAGCTGGCGCAGATGATGGCGTATGGCCTGACGGGCGCGCTCGCCGTCACGGGCTTCCAGCGCGTCGACGATCTCGCGATGCTCGCGCAGGGTGGCCTCGATGCGCCCTGGCTCGGGCAGGATCAGCTGCCGGGCCCGGTTGACATGAACCCAGCTGGTCTCGGCCAGCTGCGCCAGCCGCCGGTAGCCGGTGAATCCCAGCAGCATCCGGTGCAGCTCGGTGTCCATTTCGTAGAAACCCGCCGTATCGCCATCCTCGATGTGGATTTCCTGAAAGCGCAGGTTGCGGCGCAGCCGGGCGATCTGCTCATCCGTAACGGTTCCGGCCAGATGCTCCACCGCGGCCTGTTCCAGGGCCTCGCGCAGGAAGGCGCCCTCGCGGATTTCGGCCATCGAGAAACAGGCGACATAGGTTCCGGCCTGCGGGACGACCTTGACCAGCCCCTCGCTTGCCAGCCGGGCCACGGCCTCGGACACCGGCGAGCGCGACACCCCCAGTGCCGCGCAGACGTCGCGCTTGCGCAGCACCTCGCCGGGGCGGTAGGCAAGCGACATGATCGCCGTCTTCAGGCTGTGATAGACCCGGTTGGCCAGCGATCCCTCGAACTCGCTCAGCGGGGTGAGCGGGGCGGCCGAGGGGTTTTCGGGCGGTTTCGGTTCCGGTTCGCGAGACATGCAGCGGTGCTAGAATTCAGGGATGCCGTGGTCAAGGCCGGGGTGTGGGCATGAATGGCGGGAATTGTCGCGGCCCTGACCTCTGGCGCATGAATGGTTTTGGAAAAGCCGGCAAGTCCTGTAAGGGCATGACATGCAAACCGTCTGTCAGGGCTGTGACGGGAGATGGCCGATGAAACGCAGGGGCGAAATCGCGGGGCTGTGCGGGGGGCGCGGTGTGCGCCGGGCGATCGGCTGATGGCGGCGGAGGCGGCGCGCGATGCGCAATGGGCCTTCGAGGCCTACGAGAAGGTGCGCCATCGGCTGCCGGAGGCGGATTTTCCGCAAACCTCCGCTCCTGCGGCGCATCTGGAGGAACTGGCCGAGCATTTCGACGTGTTCCTCCTCGATGCCTTCGGGGTTCTCAACATCGGCGAGGAGGCGATCCCCGGGGTGCCTGAACGCATCGCCGCGCTGCAGGCGGCTGGGCGGCGGATCATGGTGGTCAGCAATGCCGCGGGCTATCCCCGGCGGGTGCTCATGGAGCGCTATGCGCGGCTGGGCTACGACATCGCGCCAGAGAACATCCTGTGCTCGCGCGAAGTGCTGCTGGACGAGCTGTCCCGGCGGCCGCACCGGCGCCGGGGGCTGATGGCCCCGCGCCGCCATGGCATGGAAGAGCTGGAGCATCTGGACGCCGTGTTCCTGGACGAAGACCCATCGGCCTATGACGAGGTCGAGGAATTCCTGCTCTTCGGCAGCGACGAATGGACACAAGAGCACCAGGCGCTGCTGGAAGCCTCGCTGCGCCGCGACCCCCGCCCGGTGCTGGTGGGCAACCCCGATATCGTGGCCCCGCGCGAGGGCGGACTGTCGCGCGAGCCGGGGCATTTCGCGCACCGGCTGGCCGATGCGACCGGCGTCGCGCCCGAATTCTTCGGCAAGCCTTTTCCCGACATCTTCCGGATGGCCCTGGCCCGGCTGTCCCCGGCGCCGGGCGCCCGGGTGGTGATGGTCGGCGACACGCTGCAGACGGACATCCTCGGCGGGCGGGCGGCGGGGCTGGCTACGGCGCTGATCTCGGGATATGGCGCGTTGGCTGCGATCGACCACGAGGCGGCGATCCGCCGCTCCGGCATCGTGCCCGATTTCATCCTGCCCCGGCCCTGAAGCCGCCGCTCTGTGCCCGGGCGGCAAGAGGGCCCTTCGACGTCTTTCAAATATCCCCGCCGGAGGCATGACGTTTCCCCCGCGGGGTTCCTGCGTGTCGTGCCAGCCGTGCGCCCGGGGCAGGCGGATTTGCCAAAACCCTTAAAAACATGGACGAATCGTTCGTATGCCTACAGACCGATTTTCAAAATTCATTACAAGTCCATTCGAATCACCAACAAGGAGTCCGCGCCATGTCCGCTGCCGACACGTCCAAGCCCGTCTCAACTTCCCGCCGCAAGGCTCTGAAAACACTTGCCGCCGGGGCCGGAGCGGCGGCTCTGCCCATGTGGGCACGCTTTGCCCAGGCGCAAAGCTCCGAGCCGATCCGCATCGGTTTCCAGAAACACGCCACCGGCATCGGCGCGGCCTACGGGCGCTGGTACGACCGCACCACCCAGGCCGCGGTGAAGCTGATCAACGAGGCCGGCGGCATCAACGGCCGCCCCGTCGAGATCATCACCGAGGACGACGGCACCGATCCCAAGCGCGGCGCCGAGGTGGTGGAGAAATTCGCCACCCAGTACAAGACCGACATCGTCTTCGGCACCCTGTTCAGCCATGTGGTCATCGGCTCGGCGCCGCGGGCGGGAGAGCTGAAGATCCCCTATTTCGTGGTCTCCGAAGGCCATCACGTGGCCAGCGGCGCGCTCAACCGCTGGACGCTGCAGCCCGGCATCACCGACGTGAAGAGCCAGGTGCAGGCCATGGCCCCCTTCGTGAAGGAGAATCTGGGCAAGAAGGTCACCATGATCTTCCCCGATTTCGCCTTCGGCCATGATCACCGCGATTTCTTCTCCGCCGCCATGAAGGCGCAGGGCGGCGAGATCGTCGGCCTGATCGCGATTCCGCCGACCGAAACTTCGTTCACCAGGTATTTCCCCAAGATCCCGCGCGAGACGGAGGTGATCTACCACGTGATGGTCGGCCCCGGCGTGCTGACCTTCGTCAAGGAGATGGGCGAGTTCTTCGGCCCCTCGAGCCCCGAGATCTTCGGCTTCATCGACAGCCTCGAGGCGGTCGATCTCAACAGCCCCGGGCTGGAGTTTCTCGACGGCACCTATTTCTGGGAGGGCTACCCGCGCTACGTCCAGCCCGACCAGACGCCTTACGACAGGTTCTACCGTGCCGCGGTGGGGCTCGACGAGAACGGTGCCGCGCTGGAAGACCCCAGGGATGTGGCCACGATGGCGCACATGTTCGGCTGCTGGGAGACGCTCCATGTCATCAAGCAGGGCATGGAAGCGGCCGATTACCAGGGCCCGGCCGACCGCGCACGGCTGATCGAGGCGGTCGAGGCGATCACCGACATGCCGCACTCCAACGAGCACCCGCAGGGCGCCAAGCTGTTCAACGGCCGCACGCATCAGGTGTTCGGGCCGCAGTACATCTCGAAGGTGACCGGCGGCAAGCTGCTGGTCACCCACACCGCGCCGATCGAGGACACGCTCTATCCCGACGAGGTGGATTACACCACGCAGCCGCTCTGAGCTTCACGCGCCGCAGGCATTCCTCGCGGCGCTTTCCCTCCCCTTCCACCGGGAACGGTTCATGGATTTCGGGCCATATCTTCTTCTCGCCTCGCTCGAGGGCGCGGTGCTGGCCTCGGTGCTGGCGCTGATGGCCTCGGGGCTGAGCCTGGTCTTCGGGGTGATGCGCGTGGTCAACGTGGCCCATGGCGAGTTCTACATGCTCGGCGCGGTGCTGGCGTGGTGGGTGGCCTCGCTGGCCGGCGGCTCGGTGGTGCTGGGCTTTGTGCTGGCGCTGGTGCTTGCGCCGCTGATCGTGGGGGCGATCGCCGCGACGGCGGACATCGTGGTGCTCAGGCGGCTGAGCTATGATCCCGAGCGCACCATCGTCGCCACCATCGGCCTGCTCTACATCATCCAGCAGCTCACCTTGATGAGCTACGGCCCCGAGGCCCGCCCGGTGGTGGCGCCCTTCAACACGCGGCTGGCGATCCCGTGGTTCGAGTTCGCTGACGGGGGCTTGCGGATGTACTGGCCCTGGGGGCTGTCGACCACCAGCTACAAGCTGTTCGTGATCTTCGCGGCGGTGGCGGTTCTGCTGGGTATCCGGGTGATGATGACCCGCAGCCGCGCCGGGCTGCTGATGCGCGCCACTCAGCAGGACAGGGAAATCGCCCAGGCCTTCGGCATTCCCGTCGAGCGGGTCTATGCGGTGGTGTTCGGCATCGGGGCGGGGCTGGCGGCGCTGGCCGGGGTGCTGATCGTGCCGATCCAGCAGGCCCATTACCTGATGGGGCTGGACGCGCTGCTTCTGTCCTTCATCGTGGTGATCATCGGCGGGCTTGGCTCTCTGGCGGGCACGGTGATCGCGGCGGTGCTGATCGGGATGAGCGAGGGGATCATCTCGGTGTTCTTCTCGCCCACGCTGGCCAAGATCATCGCCACCCTGCTGGTGGCCTTCGTGCTGGTCTTCCGCCCGCAGGGGCTGATGGGGAAACGCGTGCGATGAGCGAGACGGCCAGGATCCTTGCCCTGCATGCCGGGCTGGTGGCGCTGCTGCTGGTGCTCAACTTCGTGCTGCCGGCCTACCCGCAGGGCAACCTGGCCCGGATCATGGTGCTGGCCAGCTATGCGATCGGCTACAACGTGCTGTTCGGCTATACCGGGCTGCTCAGCCTCGGCCATGCGATGTTCTTTGCCGCGGGGATGTACGGCATGGGGCTGAGCATGCGCCATCTGGGATTTCCGGCCGGCCCGGCCCTGCTGGCGGGGCTGGGGGCGGGGGCGGCGCTGTCGCTTGTGGTGGGGCTGCTGGCGCTGCGCACCGCGGGGGTGGCCTTCATGATCGTGACGCTGATGTTCGCCCAGGCGGTCTATCTGGCGATCCTGCTGTTCGGCAAATACACCCGCGGCGACGAGGGCTTCGTGATCCCGCAAGCCGATCGGGTGCTGGCCGGGATCGACCTCAGCGACCCGTTCAACCGCTACTTCGTGGCGCTGGCACTGTTTTCCTTCTGCCTCTTCTCCGTCCTGTGGCTGATTCGCCGCCCCGCCGGCCGGGTGCTGGTGGCGATCCGCGAGAACGAAGAGCGCGCCCGCCTGCTGGGCTATGACGTGTTTGCCCACAAGCTGGGGGCGGTGGTGGCCTCGGGCACCATCTCGGCGCTGGCGGGCGCCTTCTACGGGCTGCTGTTCGGCTATGCCGGGGCCAGCTTCGCGGCGGTGCAATATTCCATCCTGCCGCTCCTGTGGGTGCTGCTGGGGGGGGCGGGCACCATTATCGGGCCGTTCATCGGCACCCTGTTCATGTTCTACCTGATCGACCTGACCAGCGGCCTGACCTCGGCCTACATGCTGATCGCGGGGGTGGCGCTGGTGTTGCTGACGCTGTTCGCCCCCCAGGGGCTGGCCGGAGAGCTGCGCAAGCGGCTGTGGCGGTGGCTGCCATGAGCGCCCTGCTCGAAACCCGGGGGCTTTCGCGCTCTTTCAGCGGCTTGCGGGCCGTTCATGAGGTGGATTTCACCCTGCCCGAGGGACAGGTCCGCGCCCTGATCGGCCCCAACGGGGCGGGCAAGACGACCTTCGTGTCGATGCTGGTGGGCCGGCTGGCACCGTCGTCCGGCACCGTGCTGTTCGACGGGCGCGACGTCACCGGCCTGCCGGTCCATGCCCGGGTGCGCCTCGGGATGGCCTACACCTTCCAGATCACCTCGGTCTTTCTGCGTTTGAGCCTGCACGAGAACGTGGCCCTGGCCGCGCGCCGCCGGCTGGGGGGCGACGGACTGGCGGTGGAGCGGGCGGTGCGCGAGGCGCTTTCCCGCGTCGGCCTGCTGGAACATGCCCGGCGCAATGCCGAAGAGCTCAGCTACGGCCACCAGAGGTTGCTGGAGATCGCCATGGGGATCGCCCAGAAGCCGCGGCTTCTGATCCTCGACGAGCCCACCCAGGGCCTGGCCGACGGCGAGATCGCGGATTTCAAGGCGCTGCTTGGCGAGCTGGCGCGCGAGACCACCATCCTGCTGATCGAGCACAACATGAGTGTCGTCATGGAAGTGGCCGAGAAGATTACCGTTCTGAACTTCGGAGAGGTGCTGGCCGAGGGCAGCCCGGAGGAGGTTCACGCCGATCCGCGGGTGCAGGCGGCCTATCTGGGGGTGCCCGATGTTGCGGGTTGAGGGGATCGATGCGGGCTATGGCCGGGCGCAGATCCTGCGCGGGGTCTCGCTGGAGGCGCCGGCGGGGCGGATCACCTGCCTGATGGGCCGGAACGGGGCGGGCAAGACCACCACCATGAAGGCGATCATGGGGTTCCTGCCGCTGCGGGCGGGGCGGATCACCCTCGACGGGGAGGATCTGGGCCACCTGCCGCCCCATGAGGTGCCGCGCCGGGGCATCGGCTACGTGCCCCAGGGGCGGCGGCTGTTTGCCGAGCTGACAGTGGCGCAGAACCTCGAGATCGGGATGATGACCCGGCGCAGCCCGCCGGAGGTGCTGGAGCGGGTCCTGTCGCTGTTTCCGCGTCTGCGCGAGCGCATGGACCAGCGCGCCGAGACGCTTTCGGGCGGCGAGCAGCAGATGCTGGCCATGGCCCGCGCGCTGTGCCTGCGTCCGCGGCTGCTGCTTCTGGACGAGCCCACCGAGGGGCTGCAGCCCTCGATGATCGCCCTGATCCGCCAGGTGGTGGAGCGGATGCGCGACGAGGGGGTGGCGATCTTGCTGGTCGAACAGCGCATCGATGCGGTGCTGTCCATCGCCGATCAGGTGGTGTTCATGGAAAACGGCCGGGTCGTGGACGGGGCCGCGGGCGAGGCGCTGCGGGCCGATCCGGGACCGCTGCACCGTTACCTTGGGGTGTGAGAGGCACGGCAGCCGGCGTCGCGCCCCGCTCACGGGGCCGGAGGGCTTTCCAGCTGCAGCAGGCAGGCGGTTTCGGCCACCCGCTCGGCATTGTCGGCCGCCAGCGAGCCGTCGGCGTTCCAGAAGGAGTTCTCGAACCCCACCCGCAGCTTGCCTCCCCGGCGCGCGGCCTCGGCAAGGCAGGCGCTTTCGCCCCGGCCGAAGGCGCAGGCGGCCCAGTCAGGGGTGATCCGGCGTGCGCGCAGGGCCTCCAGGAAGGGGTTCAGATCCTCGGGGCGGCTGTCGTGCCCGGGGCTGTAGCGGCCCAGCACGAACAGAAGCTGCAGCTCGGGCGAGGAAAACAGCGCAGGCGGCAACACCCGTTCCAGCAGCGCCAGATCGTCGGGATCGTAGAGGATGTGCTGCACCGCGATGCCGCGCCCGGCGCATTCCTCGTAGAAGGCGCGGGCCTGGGCGGTGGTGGAGCCGGCCATGATCTCGCGGATCGAGGAGGAGACCAGCGCCGCCCCCGCCTCAAGTGCCACCTGCCGCTGATGGGCGGCTTCGTACTGGCGGTTGGCCTCGGTGGTGATCTGGACGGCCATGCCGGGCACGGCGCGCGACAGCTCTGCCAGCGCCTCGCGGTAGAGCCCGGCATCGAGCACATGCCGCCCCTGCGCATCGCGCAGGTGCAGATGCAGCCCCTCGGCCCCGGCCTCGTGGCAGGAGGCCGCGGTGGCGACGATCTCGTCGAGCGTCACCGGCAGGGCGGGGTGATCGGCGCGGGTGCGGCGCGCGCCGTTGGGCGCGACCATCAGCCGGGGCAGGGGCATCATCGGAAGACCGTGTCGAAGGCGGTTTTCAGCTTGCTCACCAGTTCGTCCACATGGGCGTCTTCGAGAATGTAGGGCGGGGCCAGCAGGATGTGATCGCCGCGCCTGCCGTCAATGGTTCCGCCCATCGGGTAGCAGATCAGCCCGGCCTCGAAGGTGGCCCGTTTCAGGGCCTTGTGGATGGCCCGTTCGGGGGCGAAGGGCTCCCCGGTTTCGCGATCGGCCACGATCTCGAGGCCGCGAAACAGCCCGCGCCCGCGGATGTCGCCCACATGCGGGTGCTCGCCGAAGGCCTCTTCCAGCGCCTCGGCGAGGCGCTCTCCCATCACCTTGGCGCGCGCGCTCAGCCCGCCCTCGGTGAGCTTTTCCACCACCACGCCGGCCGCGGCGCAGGCCACCGGGTGGCCGATGTAGGTATGCCCGTGCTGGAAGAAGCCCGAGCCCGCCCGGATGGTTTCGTAGATTTCCCCCGAGCACAGCATCGCCCCGATCGGCTGATAGCCCGCCCCCAGCCCCTTGGCGACGGTCACGATATCGGGGCGCACGTCGTCCTGCTCGCAGGCGAAGAAGGTGCCGGTGCGGCCCATGCCGCACATCACCTCGTCGAGGATCAGCAGGATGCCGTGGCGGTCGCAGATCTCGCGGATGCGGCGGAAATAGCCCTCCACGGGGGGCACCGCCCCGGCGGTGGCACCCACCACCGGCTCGGCCACGAAGGCGATCACCGACTCGGGGCCGAGGCGTTCGATCTCTTCCTCCAGCTCGTTTGCCACGCGCAGGCCGTAGTCCCGCGCGCTCTCGTCCGCGCGGCGGCCGCGGTATTCGTAGCAGGGCGAGATATGGGAGGTTTCGGCCAGCATCGGGGCGAAGGGGGCGCGGCGCCACTGGTTGCCGCCGGTGGCCAGCGCCCCCAGGGTATTGCCGTGATAGCTCTGGCGGCGGGCGATGAAACGGGTGCGCCCGGGCTCGCCCTTCTCGATGAAGTACTGCCGGGCCAGTTTCAGCGCCGATTCCACCGCCTCGGAGCCGCCGGCCACCAGATAGGCGCGCTCGATCCCCTCGGGGGCATGGGCGATCAGCCGGTCGGCCAGCGCCTCGGCCGGCTCGGAGGTGAAGAAGCCGGTATGCGCGAAGGCAAGCCGGCCCACCTGGTCGCAGACGGCGGCGATCACATCCGGGTCGCTGTGGCCGAGGCAGGACACCGCCGCGCCGCCGGAGCCGTCGAGATAGGCCTTGCCGTGGGCGTCATAGAGATAGACGCCCTCGCCGCGCACCGCGAGCGGGGGCGGGTTGTGCGTGTGCCGGGGGAACACATGGGACATGGCGAAGGCTCCGGGATTCTGTTGCTGGGCGGAGTGAAACAAATGGCTCACCCATTGACAAGGTGTGAAACAAATGAAACATACCTGACCTCAGGAATCAGGGGGGACCGCGTGGTCGAATCATTCGACAGGCGATTGGCGGCCAGTTACGGCTCGTTGAGTACCAAGTTGCGGCAGGCGGCGGATTACGTGGCCGCCAACCCCGTTGATACTGCCACCCGCAGCCTGCGTTCCGTGGCCCGCGACAGCGGGCTGGCGCCGGCCACCTTCTCGCGGCTGGCCCGGGCCATCGGCTATGACAGCTTCGAGGAGCTGCGCGAGGTGGTGCGGGTGTCCATCGGCCGCCGGGTCAACAGCTTTTCCGAACGCGCCGAGAGGCTGCAGGCCGAGCACGGGCCGGGCACGGCGGGGTTTCTGGGCGCGCACATGGCCGCCTGCCTCGACAATGTGCGCAACCTTGGCCTTTCGCTCGATCCGCAGCAGCTGGAGGAGGTGGTGGAGCGGCTGCACCGGGCGCGGCAGGTGCGCCTTGTGGGGGCGCTCGGCTCGACGGGGATCGTCGAGTATCTCTCCTACATGGCGAATTTCCTTACCGACGACTGGAGCATGGCCGGGCGCACCGGGGCATCGCTTGGCGGCTCGCTGGCCGGGCTTGACGAGCGCGACGCGCTGATCGTCGTCACCAAGCCGCCCTTCGCCAGCCGCGCCATCCGCGCCGCGGAACTTGCCCGCCGGCAGGGCGCCTATGTGGTGGTGATCACCGATACCCACGCCTGCCCGGCGCTGCGCCATGCCTCCTCGGCCTTTCTTGTTCCGACCGAAAGCCCGCATTTCTATTCCTCCTATGTCGCGACGCTGTTTCTGGTGGAAACCATCGTCGGCATGCTGGCCAGCCGCGCCGGCCGCGCCGGCAAGCAGCGGATCGCGGATGTGGAGGAAATCAATCGTCGTCTCGAGGAAGTCAGGGACGGCTGAGACCGCGTTAACGCGTGAAAACAAACATCAACCAAAGGGAGTAAATGATGTTTTCCAAACTGAAACTAGCCTTCGCCAGCCTGGCCGTCGCAGCGGTAATCGCCCCTGCCGCCCAGGCCCAGGAGGAGTTCATCACCATCGGCACCGGCGGTGTCACCGGGGTGTACTATCCGACCGGCGGCGCGATCTGCCGTCTGGTCAACAAGATGCGCAAGGACACCGGCATCCGCTGCTCGGTGGAATCCACCGGCGGGTCGATCTACAACATCAACACCATCCGCGCCGGCGAGCTGGAGTTCGGCGTTGCCCAGTCCGACTGGCAGTACCACGCCTATAACGGCACCTCGAAGTTCAAGGATGCCGGCCCCTTCAAGGAACTGCGCGCCGTCTTCTCGATCCACCCCGAGCCCTTCACCGTGGTCGCCCGTGCCGACGCCGGCATCAAGACCTTCGAGGATCTCAAGGGCAAGCGCGTGAACATCGGCAACCCCGGTTCCGGCCAGCGCGGCACCATGGAAGTGCTGATGGACGCCCTGGGCTGGACCACCGCCGATTTCGCCCTGGCGACCGAGCTGAAGGCCTCCGAGCAGTCGGCCGCGCTGTGCGACAACCAGATCGACGCGATGGTCTACACCGTCGGCCACCCGTCGGGTTCCATCCAGGAGGCGACCACCGCCTGTGATTCGGTTCTCGTCGAGGTTTCCGGCCCGGCCGTGGACAAGCTGATCGAGGAAAACCCGTTCTACCGTGCGGCCACCATTCCCGGCGGCATGTATCGCGGCAACCCCGATGACGTGAAGACCTTCGGCGTCGGCGCCACCCTGGTGACCTCGGCCGACGTTTCGGAGAAGGCTGTCTACACCGTGGTCAAGGCGGTGTTCGACAACTTCGATGACTTCAAGAAGCTGCACCCGGCCTTCGCCAACCTCAAGCCCGAGGAAATGATCAAGGACGGTCTTTCCGCCCCGCTTCACCCGGGCGCGGTGAAGTACTACAAGGAACGTGGCTGGATCAAGTGATCCGACCCGGATTCGGGGGGCGGTTCCGCCCCCCGAAACTCGATTTCAGGGCAGGGACAAGTCGGCAGTGCGGAGCAAGTGACGATGGCCAACAGTGAAAACCGTCCGCTGAGCGAGGAAGAACTTCAGGAACTGGTGGCCTCGACCGATGCCGGCGCCCGAAACCCGGCCGGCCCCGTGGGCACGCTGCTGGCGGTGGTGGCGCTTGTGTGGTCGGTGTTTCAGGTGCTGCTTGCTTCGCCTCTTTCCAACATCCTGCTGCCGCCCGACCTGATAAACAATTCACGCCAGATCCACCTGGCCTTTGCCATATTCCTCGCCTTCATGGCCTATCCGGCCCTGCGCTCAAGCCCGCGCGATCACATCCCCCCCCAGGACTGGGTGCTGGGGCTTGCCGGGGCGGTTCTGGCGCTTTACGGCTATATTTTCTACGAGAAGATCGTGAACGCCGGCGGCCTGGCCGACGACATGGACAAATGGTTCGCCCTGATCGGCCTGCTGATCCTGTTCGAAGGCGCCCGCCGTGCCCTGGGCCCGGCCCTGGCGGTCATCGCCATCGTCTTCCTGGCCTATGTGTTCTTCGGTTCTTCCGAATGGGTGCCCGAGGTGATCCGCTGGAAGGGGGCCTCGCTGAAGAAGGCGATGAGCCACATGTGGCTGACCTCCGAGGGGGTGTTCGGCATCGCGCTGGGGGTGTCGACGAAATTCGTCTTTCTCTTCGTGCTCTTCGGCGCCCTGCTCGACAAGGCCGGGGCCGGCAACTACTTCATCAAGATGGCCTTCGGGGCGCTCGGCCACCTGCGCGGCGGCCCGGCCAAGGCGGCGGTGGTGGGCTCGGCGGCCACGGGGCTGATCTCCGGCTCCTCGATCGCCAACGTGGTGACCACCGGCACCTTCACCATCCCGCTGATGAAGCGCGTGGGCTTTTCCAGCGAAAAGGCCGGGGCGGTCGAGGTGGCCAGCTCCGTCAACGGCCAGATCATGCCCCCGGTGATGGGCGCGGCCGCCTTCCTGATGGTGGAATATGTCGGCATCTCCTATGTCGAGGTGATCACCCGCGCCTTCCTGCCGGCGGCGATCTCCTACATCGCGCTGGTCTATATCGTCCATCTCGAGGCAGTGAAGCGCAACATGCCCACGCTGGGCAACCGGGTCGTCTCGCTGGGCCGGACCATCGGGGGGATGTTCCTCTTCTTCGCCGGCTTCGCGGCCTTCAGCTATCTGGTGCAGTATCCGGTGGGCTGGGTGGTGGCGCTGGTGCCCGAGGGCGCGGGCTGGATTCTCGCGGTGCTGGTCTTCCTGGCCTATCTGGGGCTGTTGTGGGTTGCCGCCCAGGGCGAAGACCTGCTGCCCGACGACCCCGACGCGCCGCAGGTGGAACTGCCCGACGTGGGCAAGATCTACAAGTCGGGGCTCTACTACCTTCTGCCGATCGTCGTGCTGGTCTACTTCCTGATGATCGAGCAGAAATCCCCCGGCCTCTCGGCCTTCTGGGCCACCATGCTGCTGTTCGTGATCCTCCTCACCCAGCGCCCGCTGAAGG
>Ga0256839_1005011_pt1 | contig 12512 bp, 15 predicted proteins | sample 354166metaG_FD_185968 | JGI IMG/M metagenome (GOLD analysis project Ga0256839, IMG submission 185968) | Hydrothermal vent microbial communities from Mid Atlantic Ridge, Atlantic Ocean - 354-166 | ecosystem: Environmental > Aquatic > Marine > Hydrothermal vents | place: Atlantic Ocean: Mid...
TCACCACGCGGATGAATAGCATAGGCGTCCAACCCCTTATCATGCGGAATAATTTCCCCACTACGTGCCAGCATTAGTTTCAGCACTTTCCGCTGTTTCGACATATAAATCCCCTATATAGCGTTGTTAACTTTCTTCAAAATTGCAGCGGAGTTTAGAAACTCTTCCAGCACTTGTAATTTATGATCAAAAAGAGCGTCCTCCCGTTCATCCTCAATGATGCGGCAAGCATAGCTGGCCGTGCTAGGGTCGCGGCCAAAAGCACGGCCCACACCAGCAACCCGGACTTGAAAGACCACATGCATAAGATACATGGCGACTTGGCGCGCAAAACTCTTATGTGCAGAGCCTTTGCTGGCACTGAGTAAATCCGAAGTCGAAACACCAAATTCTATGGAGACGATTGCACACACTAATTGTGCCAAGGCAATTTCATATTGTTTAGACGCAACGCTCATACACCCTCCAATTATCAGAAGGCCAGTATAGGACTATTTATCGCATCAAGGATTATATTCCTATATTATGGTAAAAAAAGCGTTACCATGCATTCGCTCTTTTGCGGGCGCTTACCATTAAGTCATTGTAATTATGCAGATATTTTTTCTGGCTCAACCAAATACTGTTCAAGCTCTGAATATTTGACCAAATGATCAAAACCAAGGATAGAGGTTACATTTACACCATCATCTGACAAAGGAAGCCGTATCCAGAATTGCGCTAAATGCCCACGCATTGGGGTTCCGGGCTTGGTCACACCTGCTGACGGGCGGCGTAACTCAGTAACGCGGGTCAACACCCGGTGCCAATAATCGCGCCTATTGCCGATAGGTAACTCGTCGATATATCGGCCAGAAATCTCATCTTCAAACATGGGCCAAAACCCTGTGCCTGCCAGTCTATATTTAAACCTAAGTGTGGGAGACATTTCACACGCTTCTATAACCGAAATCATTGGCAAATGTTCGCAAATATCTGCAGGGTCAATATCCGCGCGGCACGGCAAGCGACCACCCCGGCATTTAGAACGCCAATAATCATAGACAAATTGCTGCTGTGGCAATATCATTTGATGACGAAGTGCAGTCCCAGCCAACATGGTTTCCCCCTGAATAGCGCAACGTTCTCCCAAAATACAAACGAAGCAATATGGTTAATGAAGTGTTACTATTGGTTAAGGGATGCAGCAAATACAGGCGTATTTTTGAGAAATTCGGCAAACCTGGTAAAAAAACACGTTTTTTTGTACCGGAACCGATTCAATTACGGGGGTAGCAACGAAAGCTGAGCCGGCCAGATCTCCAAACACACATCATTTGTAATCATGCTGTTTGTAGACAACATGATTGTAAAAATTTGACAGTCAGTGTTCGCGTTTAACTGGAAGTGTCTGGTCGCCCAGATGTGATACCCACAAGTTTTAAATCATCCTCTACTTTCACATACCAAAATGTTAAAACTTGTTCGTGGCCATTAGAGAATTTAAAATTCCCGGTAATATATTTTTGGCCGTCTTGAAAACCTCTACCTGTCCAACCCAGCTTGGTGACAGTAGAAATATCAAGCCTGCCCCCTATGCCCATTGCGGCTTTAAACTCATCTAATGTGAACTTATTAGTCATCATCGAGTCGTTAAATACTTGCTCAACCTTGCCAGCATTTAAGTCTGAAAGCGTAGCTTCGGCAGCCTTTTGAATGCCTGCTGTCGACAAAAATATTGAACCAACACAACCGCCAATCAACAAGATGATTGCAGCCACCACGCTAAAAACTATTTTTGAACCTTTATTCATGATTTGCCCCATATAAATTTAATAATAGAATATACACTATATCAGTGTCATACCGAAATATTCCCAAAATTCAGAATTGTCAAGACTTCCCCAAGCCAGTGCGCTTTGCGAGTTTGGAGCGTTGTTTGGAATAATTAGGTGCGACCATAGGGTAATCTGCGGGTAAGCCCCATTTATCCGTATAAGCCTTTGGAGTCATTTCATGACTTGTTCGCAAATGCCGCTTCAAAGATTTGTATTTTTTACCGTCCTCAAGACATATAAGATAATCATCATGCACGGACTGGTCGGGCGCGACTGCAGGAACTGGCTTTTCACCACTGTCCCTTATATCCGCGCTTTGGGTTTCTTCCATTGCCGTATAAATGGACTTTATCAATCCGGATAGCGCCTCCGGTTCTAAGTTGTTATTGGCAACATAGGCCGCCGCTACATCTGCAGCCAGTTTAAGGATATATTCCCTATCCACTGTCATAAAAAATACACGACAAACAATGTCACCGCCAACATGCCTGCAATCAATACGGCAGCGATACCACTCGGCGCAGCATAGCTAAGGGCACCTGCGGGACTAAACACCTGATAGAGCCGCCGACTGATATTCCCAAACATACCGCGCAAGGCGTAAATTATCACTGCCCCAAGCCTAGACCACATGGCATTGCCCCATTGCAGGAGTGACAAACCAAGCCGCCTATAGGTCCAGTCGAAATCCAATATCTCTGCCCGGCGTTCTGGTGGGTAAAAACCAATGCGCTTCAACAAGGCAAAAGCAAATACGGCGGCCATGATGAGCTGCATCTGGAAGATGACATGGTAGTCGGTATAAGGGTTATATTTAGCCGCGCCCGCAACTTCGCTCGGGAGCAGGCCATACAAATATTGCATGCCGCCATAAGTCCCAGGTATGGCCAGGTAAATACACAGGAATGCAGTAATACCCATGGCGGTCAACATATTCCAAGGTGCTTCCTTGACCCGCTTTCCGCTGTCATGGGCAAAAAATGCGAAATAGGGTACTTTGATACCGCTATGCTCCAGCACCCCGGCAGAGGCAAATAATAGCATGGCATATACCACAAGATGACCATTTTCAAACACGGCGGTAATGATCATAGCCTTGGAGACAAAGCCAGCAAAAAGCGGCACTGCGGAAATGGCCGCCGCCCCAATCATACAAAACACCGCCGTATAGGGCATGGAGCGAAATAAGCCCCCAAGCTCGGAGGCCTTAATTGTGCCCACTCTATGCAAAACTGCGCCCATGCTCATAAATAATAATGATTTATACAAGATATGGGAAACCATATGCGCCGCGACACCGTTCAGGGCTAATTGACTACCAATACCGATGCCCACTACCATAAAGCCGAGTTGGTTATTCAAACTATAGGACAATACTTTGCGCAAATCGTTTTCCAGCACCGCAAAGAACACCGGAAATACGGTCATAACGGCACCAATATATATGAGTATTTCCGTTCCAGCGAACCCGCGAGCCAATGCATAAATCGCCAATTTTGTGGTGAATACTGACAAAATAACCGTGCCAGTTACACTAGAACGCGGATAGGAATCTTGTATCCAATTATGCAAGAGCGGAAAGCCAGCCTTGATACCAAATGCCAGAAATATCAACCAGCCGCCAGGCATGTCTAAGCCAATATTATTGAAGGCATAAGAACCTGTGGCGCGGCCATAAATCACCAAACCCGCTAATAACAAGACACCCGACAGAATATGCATAGCCAAATAGCGCATACCTGCCGGGTAGGACTTAGGTCCACCGCGCCAGACAATAAACACGGACGACAAAGCAAGAAGTTCCCAGAACATAAACAGGGTGATGAGATCCCCGGCAAATACCGCCCCGACCCCGGCCCCAGTATAAATAAGCGCACTGGTATCGGTAATTTTGCATTTTTCGTGCAGGCCGTAAATCCCGTTTAGAATGCCCGCAAAACAAAAGATATACCCCCAAATTATGCTGAGACTGTCAATACGTAAAGTCGTGAGCTCGATACCGGCAAAGCTTAGCTGGCCGCCAAGATATGTGTTCTCGGTCTGACCGTAATAAATCACATTGATGCACACCAAGGCCAATGCAGGCGCACCCACCATCAGAACTTTACTTATAAACGAACCAGATTTTGAGGTCGGGATAAACCCGGCCAAAACACCTGCCGCAATTAGAATAAAGGCCGGGCTAAATGAAGCAAATAACTCAAGCATCTTCACCCTCCTCAACACTATCATCTTCGCCGTAATAATTCTCCGGGCGGGACAACAGCCTGAATAGCGGCCATGCCGACAATACGACAAAGCTATAGCCAACAAACCCAATCACGGTATAGGAAAAACCAAAATCCCACGGCGCGGGCTTTGACACTGGATAGAAAAACCCGAGAATAGAAAAAACAATCATACCCACCAAAGGTATATAGATAAAATTACGTTGGGTCTTTTTACTGCCGAGCCACAAAAATGGTACTGCCGCAGGATGGGCTTCGGCGCGCTCGACAATTTCGAGCGGACTTAGCACTGGGTTTTGTTTGCCAGAACCTTGTTTACGAGAATTTTGCTGATCCGATTTTTGTTTGTCAGTCACGAGAAAGCTCCTGTCATATGAGGGGGCAGGATTGGTGTAAGATAGTCCACCAGAGGCCCAATGGCAAAGAACAGGGCAAAGGCTCCGGCAGCCGTAAATACGGGTGCAAAGCGGACAAATCTGTGTTTCTTAAGCTGGGCTGCAATTTGCGCGTCCGAACGTGGATTATCTGGCTTAAGCAAGAAACCCCGTACCGCTACTGGAATCAGATAGGCAACATTGAGCAGTGAAGACAATATCAACACCCAGAGTATAGCTTTTTGGCCAGCATCCAGCGATCCCATCATCAAAAAGAATTTCGGCCATGATCCGCCCATGGGCGGGACACCAACAATAGATAACGCACCAACTAAAAACGCGCCAAACACCCAAGGCATAGAACGCCCAAGACCATTCAAGCTACTAATTTCAGTACGGTGGACCACCGTATAAATCGCACCCGCGCACATAAACAAAGTAATTTTACCCCAAGCATGCATAATGATTTGCAATCCGCCGCCGACAATGGCGAAGGACGTGGCGAGCATTGCCCCTAGGGTGATATAGGCCAGTTGGCTAATAGTTGAATAGGCCAACCTTGCTTTTAAATTATCTTTGCGCAAGGCTATGACCGACGCCAATAAAATAGACAGCGCCGCAATCCAGACCAACACGGTACTGGCGGGCGTTTCGCCCATCAGGTCGGGGCCAAAAATATAGACCGTCACTTTCAACATAGTGAACACACCAGCCTTGACTACCGCAACCGCGTGCAAGAGCGCACTGACCGGGGTCGGGGCAACCATAGCATTCGGCAACCACGAATGGACAGGCATAAGCGCGGCTTTGCCGATACCGAAGGCGAATAAAAACAGCAAGGCACCAGCTGCAAAGGTTGAGAACCCATCTGGAAAAACACCACCAACCTGAAAATCAGTCGTCCCAGCCAGCACATGCGTACCAATAATCGCAGGCAGAAGTAAACCGAGCGATGTGGCCATGAGGACAAGTAAATAAATCCGCCCCCCTTTTTTAGCTTTGGCATCGCCTTTATGGGTGACAAGCGGGAATGTCGACAAAGTCAAAATCTCGTAAAATACAAATAATGTAATCAGATTGGCCGAACTGGCTATCCCCATAACAGCGGCAATAGCAATGGCAACACAGGTATAAAACCTTGTCTGCTTTTTCTCTTTATTGCCGCGCATATAGCCAATTGTAAAAATGGTATTGACCAACCAAAGCGAACTGGCAATGGCAGCAAATATGGCACCCAGCGGCTCAAGCTTTAGTTTAATTTCAAAGGCACCTGCAAACTCTAACAAGAATAGTTCAGGGCGATTATCGGGTGACATGCCCACATAACGCACCAACCAAATTACTACGCCAAGCAAAGCGGTTGCAGAGACAAGAGAAACGGCTTCACGCACATTAACCCAGCGCCCGACAAACGGAATGAGAACCGCCGCAAGCATCGGAATAAGCATAATCAGGACAAGTGCTAATTCTGGTGTCATATCAATGCCCCCCTATTGGTGCGGGCAGTGCATAAGCCCCACCCGGAATGACCGTATTCGAACCAGCGCTCAACACCTGCGCCGCAGCTTCAGCTAGGTTCATCAGCCACTCAGTCTGAATACCAAATGCCAAAGATGCCAAAGCCAAAACCCACAAGGGAATAAGCATGGCAAGAGGCGCTTCATTGCGCCGGACAGGCCTATCATTTATTTGCGGTACTGGCTTGAAATAGGCTTGTTCAATCATCCGTCCTACATAGATAATTGCCAAGACAGATGTTGCAACAATCACCCCAATTGCCCACCACCAACCGTTTTCAGCTGCAGCTTCTACCAAGATTAGCTTCGAAACAAAACCAACAGTCCCCGGCACACCAATCAAGGATATACCCGCAATCGTAAACCCGGCCATAGTCCAAGGCATGGTCTTGCCAAGCCCGCGCATATCAGAAACCTGGGTGATACCAAATCGGTACCAAAATGCGCCGACAGCGAGGAACAAAGCCCCCTTCATGATGGCGTGATTTATCATATGCAAATAGCCAGCGGTTAGGCCAAGCGTTGTTGCCATACCAACGCCGAGCAACATATAGCCAACTTGCGCCACCGAAGAATAGGCCAAAACCCGGCGAATGTCATTTTGGAAAATAGCCTGAAGGCTGGCCGCCACCATGCCTAATATCCCCATGCCCGCTAACAATATCATTACGGCTATGGCAATATAATCCCAATTTGGGTCAAATACGGTAAAGGTAAACCGGAGCAACAAGTAAAGTGCCGCCTTGGTAGCCGTTGCAGCGAGAAACGCCGTGAAGAAACTTGGCGCATAAGCATAAGCACCCGGCAACCACATATGGAGCGGGAACATAGCCAATTTTAGCCCAAGCCCGATAGCAATAAAGGCAAAGGCCAATTGCACCACACGGTCGCCCGGCCCGATTTCCTGTAGCAAGCGCGCCATATCCATCATGTTCAACGTACCCGTTTGCATATAGAGAAACCCGATACCAATGACAAAGAACGTCGCGCCAATACTCCCCATAATCAGATAGTTGAAACTGGACGACAAAGCGCGGCGGTCACGACTTGCCCCCATAGCCACCAACACATAGGTCGAAATTGAGGAAACTTCGAGAAACACAAATACATTAAACGCATCAGCCGTCGCCACCATGCCCAATAACCCTGCTAGACTTATCAGGAATGCCGCATAAAACGGCCCATGCTTCTTGGGTTCAACTTCTGCAACAACACTGGGTAAAGCATAGAGCGTACACAAAAATGCCACGACTGAAATAAGCAATAAAAGCGGCGCATTCAGTCCGTCAATATAATAACCAATCCCCATAGGTGGCGCCCACCCCCCCATATTATAATGGATGGGTCCAAAGGACATGACCTGCAATAACAGTCCAAGTGCGGTAAATGCACAAAGAGCCGTAACTCCAAGCACAGTAGCCCAAGCCAGCCTAGCGCTCGAGTTAACAGCCGTTATTACCGCTAATAACAAAGGTATAATGACAATCGAAGCCGCGCCGTGGGATAAAATCCACTCCGGAAATAGGGACATAATTTGCATTATTTCGCGACCCCTTCAAGATTTATGTTATAATCTATTTTGTTAATTTCGTCGTCCTCAATAGTACCATATACTTCGCGAACCCGCACCACCAAAGCTAGCCCAATAGCCAAAGTTGCCACACCAACCACAATAGCCGTTAGGATCAACACATGGGGCAATGGGTTGGAGTAAAGGACTTCTGCAGCTTGATAAGTGCTATCCGGCACGCTGGAAGACGCACTATCATACCCTCCCCCCGTGCCATATGAAGCCCCATACAGATCTTTTTTGGCAATAATAGGCGGCTGCGCACCGCTGACTTTTGACAGGCTGATATAGAGCAAAAATACCGACGTCTGAAATACAGACAAACCAACAAGTTTCTTAATCATATTTTGGGTTGCAAACACAACAAAAAGCCCGGTCATCATCAAAACAATAACCACCACAAAGTTGAAATGTTCAAAAAATGCCGCCATTACCAATCCTCATCTTTCAAGTCCGGCTCACGAGATCCAAAAGCATAGAAAATTGCCACCATAGCCCCCGTAACTGCAAATAATACGCCAAGTTCAACCGCTAATATCCCCCAATGCTGGCCTGCGGCATGTGTGCTATCTGGGGCAAAACTCGTAAAGTTTAAAAACTCTCCACCCAGAATCCATGTAGCTACCCCTGTGCCGCCATACACCAACACGCCAAGTGACATACATATCCGCACCCAAGACGGCGGCACAGCGCGCTTAGCCTCTTCGAGACCAAAAATAAGTGCATACAGAATAATTGCAGACGCGAATATCACGCCAGCCTGAAACCCGCCACCAGGACCATAATCACCGTGAAAATGCACATAGAGCGCAAACAAGGCGATCAGCGGTATAAGAATTTTGGAGACAACCCGCAAAATGATATGAGGGCTTTGAGAGTTTTGATTGCTCATGATTGCTCCCCTTTCTTATCCCCGACATTTTGACCATTAGGCTTAGCCCGCCATTTACCCGCATTTCCGTTAAGCCCAAGCAGGAGTAAAATCCCAAGCCCCGCCATATAAACCACAACAACCTCGCCGAACGTATCAAAGCTTCGATAGCTGGCTAAAACCGCTGTCACCACATTGGGCAGGATAATCTCATTCTTGGTAGCGGCAATATAATCGGCACCAACATAACTATTTGCCGGAGACAATGCATCACCAAAGGCTGGCATATCGCCGACAGCATAGAACATTGCAAGGCCTACGATACAAACAACAAACAATGGACCCAATTGTTTTTGTAAAGGTACGGGCTTGGCTTCGCGCTCAGTCAACAACATAGCACCGAGCATCAGAACAGTCGAAATACCCGCACCGACAGCAGCTTCCGTAAAGGCAACATCGACCGCATCAAGGGACACAAACCAAGCAGCGGATAGCAGGGAATAGACACCCTGCAACATGACAATGGCGAACAGTGAACGTAGCCGCACAACGGCCATTGCCACCACGACCAACATGGCCAACAGCCCCATATCCAAAAACAGAGTTGGCGTTATCCCCCCCATTACTTCACCCTCTTCTTTGCTCTTGATTTTCGCGCTGATTTTACTTTTGACTTGGCCTGCGCCTTGGCCTTCGACTTAGCTAACGGCTCTTCACCCGGCGCAAGCGCACGATATTTGCCTAATTTAGGCTTTAGCCCAGCATGGTGCGCAGCACCTATAACCGCATGTGTAGCGGTTGGGCTGGTCAAAAATAGCAGGAACGCAATTAAAGCTAGCTTCAAACTAGTTTGCGACAACCCCGCCTGCACGATTAAGCCCAGCAAAATCATTTCGGCGCCGAGCGTGTCCGTCATACCTGCCGCATGCATACGCGTATAAAAATCAGGCAAGCGCAAAACGCCAACCGCACCTGCAATAACAAAAAATATGCCGCCAGCCATCAGCACTGCACTAATTACAAACTGCAATATATGTAGAAGATCACCGTTCACGACCTGTCCCTCCCACCTCTATTACCTCTTTTATAATTCATAGATACATCCAGCGCACTATACCGAAAGAATTTCAGAACTGCGATAGTGGCAATAAAATTCATCAGCGCATATAGAATACCAATATCAACGCCATCTTGTCGCCCGATGATTAGAGAAAACACACACAAGAACAAAACCGTCTTGGTGCCGAATGAGTTAACCGCCAATATACGATCATAGAGCGTCGGCCCGCTGAGCAAACGCCCAAGCAATAACGCCATACCAACGAGCAAAAACATCGCCGTTCCCACATTCAAATAATGCAGAGCCTGTTCCATTTATCCCGCCCCTTGTTCGATTACACCCAACATAGGGTCGCTTACGGCCCACCCTGCGCGATCACTCATCTCTATAAACCCGCTAGGTTCAGTCATTTCTGCCAACAAAGCATGGACGAGTATAGTATCTTCGCACATTTCCATTGCAATCGTTCCGGGTGTGAGCGTGATAGAATTGGCAAATGTGACGCGCCCCAAATCCGTCGATTGCTTCATAGGTACTTTGGTGATTGTAGGTGAAATTTCCATTTCAGGGCTAAGCACTGCCTTTACGACGCCCATATTTGCCTTTGTGATTTCTACGAACAACCACACATAATACCCTAGAGCCTTGCCATGAAAATAGGGAACCGTTTCCGAGTCTAAAATTTTCATACGCCAAGAGAGGGCGAGTACAATGAAAATAGAAATTACGCCCATTATTAAAAGTATAGGCTTGTGAAAATAACCAGAAAGCGTCAGCCAATATGCGGCTAGCACCATCAGCAATATGATGACTGACCTGATCATTTTTAGTCTCCTCCCTAATCTTTGGAGAAGTCATAGCGGCAATAACCATTCACGCCAAGCATTACCGGAATAAATTTTACAAAAATAATTCTTGACTTATGAAAAAATGCGTTCGGATGACTATCCGCGATTCCCAAATACCAATGCAGCCGTTATAGCAGCCGCACCAAATTCTTCTTCTCTGGGGACAACACCGCGTTTGATATATTGTATGACTTCTGGCGTTAGGGACGATGTCAAAGACCAATTCCAATAGCGCAATACGGTTTGGGCATTATCCGTAGAAATTGATTCGTAGACAGCGATCGCATTTTCCAAAAGCGGATTCGCCGAACCGTCATGCATAGTCTCCGGGCGCTTCAACGCGCGCCAAAGTTTTTTGATGTGTTTTTGCCGCAAACCAGGCGCTTTACATAAAATTGCCAAAGCTTCCCCGGTTTTATCCGATAATATTTGCGCCCCTGTAGCCGGTTTTATCCCTGCAATATAAGAGATTTCATCCGCCATTTCCCGGCTCATGCCTGTTTTCTCTACCTCATCAATAGCATCTTCAAGAGAAGCAAATTTAGAGCGTGCCATAGCCGCCCGGTTGCGTTGGCGGCGTTCGATAAATTGCAAGGCTTGCCGCGCCGCAGAATCGTTCCAGCCCTCCGCAGCGGCAAGCGGATATAAATCGGCGCAACTTTGTTGCAAAACCGCACGGGTCACACCAAAGCGCTGCAATATCAATTTGCGGTGCTTGGTGTCCGCCCACCAGAACATTGTTAGGCCATGGGAAGGACGTGTTTCATCGCGCTTTGCCAAAAGACCTACATAGGGCTGATGTGAGCGCGAAACCGTCAAAATACGTTGTAATGCGGTTTCTGAAAAATGGGCACCTTTGTTCTTAAGCAACATCTCGACCACATTTTCTTCGAGAAATTCCACCAAAACATCCACAACAGCATCCGAGATATGCCGCCGTTGCGCCATCATAAACCTATGCTCAGTCGTCACTTTTCTGGCAATTTGTATCAGATCAGAATCGGTTAAGCTTTTGCTTTTCTCCAAAATATGTTTGGCAACTTCAATCTTATCTTTTGCCAAGATAACCAATATAGTACGCGGGGCTTCGTTGAGCATCACCAAGCGCTTGGCAACACTGGCGCGCAGTGAAATATCTGCATCGCGCAGCAGCTCGACCAATACATCCCCGGCCATATGCCGCTCTTGGGGCGGAAGCTGACTAGCGGGAATACAGATAACATCAGAAAGGCGCTTGGCCAAAGCCCTACGCACTTTGCCAAAGGGCGGCAATTCACCGCTTGCTTCCTCGGTCAAATCGAGTGCCTCAGACTGTCGCTGTGCATTTGCTGACATAGTTACCCTTTTGAATTGCGCATGATTGGGCTAAAACCTAGTGACATTCTATTAACCAAGTGTATATGAAATGACACTTTTCACCCAAACTGCATTTAAGGATATTCATGCCGTTTTCACATTGCAAAATTGCCCCGCCAGCCGCGCAAAAATACCCAAAGACAATAACCCAATTAGGCCGCGAACGCCGTGATGATTATGCCTGGCTTAAGGACGAAAACTGGCGCAAGGTCATGGACGACCCGTCTTTGCTAGCTGCTGATATTCGCACCCATTTGGATGCAGAAAACGCTTATGCCAAAGCCCTCATGGCTGACACCAAAGACCTGCAAGCCAAAATATTTAGCGAGATGAAAGGCCGGATAAAAGACGACGACAGTACCGTGCCTGCACCGGACGGCCCCTATGCCTATGCCCACCGCTACCGTCCCGGCGACCAGCACGGCGAATATTACCGCACGAAGCGCGATAGAAAAGAGAACCTGGGCGAAGGATTGGGCGAAATATTGTTAGACGCGGATGCGCTGGCTTTGATGTATAAAAACGAAGGATTTTCCTTCTTTGATATTGGCAGTCTCGCCCATTCCAATAACCATAAATATCTGGCCTACGCCGTCGATGTGCAAGGGGCGGAGCGCTATGATATTACCGTGCTAGATTTAGCCAGTGGTCAGCCCGTCGGAACGCCGATTGAAAATACGGCAGGCGATTTGGTTTGGGCAGACGACGAGGATGAAAACAGCCTCACCTTATTTTGGGTCGAGCGCGACGACAATAACCGCCCGAGCAAGGTCTGGCGCAAAAACATTTTGGACAAAAACGCCAAACCAGTTTTAGTTTACGAAGAACCAGACCCAGGCTTTTTCGTCTCCTTGGACAGCAGTGATACAGG
>Ga0256839_1005012_pt1 | contig 12510 bp, 11 predicted proteins | sample 354166metaG_FD_185968 | JGI IMG/M metagenome (GOLD analysis project Ga0256839, IMG submission 185968) | Hydrothermal vent microbial communities from Mid Atlantic Ridge, Atlantic Ocean - 354-166 | ecosystem: Environmental > Aquatic > Marine > Hydrothermal vents | place: Atlantic Ocean: Mid...
CGGCTTCCGGCCGGCCCGGCGCCCGGTCCCCTGTGGGGCCGGCTTCCAGCCGGCCCGGCGCGGCTGGAAGCCGCGCCTACGGAGGAGAGGGAACAGATCTGGAAGCACGGTTCACAGACGGATGTGCAGCAGCCTACAGGGCGGTGACGGACCTTCACGCCGCCGCCATGGATCTCCCGGGAAAGCCGGCGCGCGCGGTAACGGCGGCTACCCGCCGCGGACCTCCTTCTCCATCTGCTCGAGGCTGGTGTGGCGCACGTCCTTGCCGCGCACCAGGTAGATCACGTACTCGCAGATGTTGCGCGCGCGGTCGCCGATGCGCTCCAGCGCGCGCGCGGACCACATTACGTCCAGCGCCCGCGGGATGGAGCGTGGGTCCTCCATCATGAAAGTGATGAGCTGGCGGATGATGGCTTCGTACTCCTTGTCGACCTTGCGGTCCTCGCGCCACACCTCCACCGCCGCCTCGGCATCCATGCGCGCGAAGGCGTCGAGCGCGCCGTGCACCATGCGCCGCACGTGCTCGCCCAGGTACTCGATGTGGGCGAAGGGCTTGGTGGTGCCCTCGCCGCTGGCCAGGTGCACGGCCATGCGCCCGATGCGCTCGGCCTCGTCGCCGATGCGCTCGAGGTCGGTGATGGTCTTGATGACCGTGATCACCAGCCGCAGGTCGCTCGCGGCCGGCTGGCGGCGGGCGAGGATCTGGATACACTCCTCGTCGATGGCGACCTCCTCGGCGTTGACCTTGTAGTCGCCGGTGACCACGAGCTGGCCGAGCGAGGCGTCGCCCTCCACCAGGGCGCGCACCGCGTCGGCGAGCTGCTGCTCCACCAGCCCGCCCATGCGCAGCACGCGGTTGCGCACCTCCTCCAGCTCGGCGTTGAACTGCTGGGAGATGTGGTGCCCGATGCCGATGCGCTGCTCGCTCATGCCGGTCTCCCGTCGCCCGCTCAGCCGTAGCGGCCCGTGATGTAGTCCTCGGTCTCCTTGCGGCGTGGGTTGGTGAAGATGGTGCTCGTGTCCGAGTACTCCACCAGCCGGCCCATGTAGAGGAAGGCCGTGTAGTCCGAGACCCGCGCCGCCTGCTGCATGTTGTGGGTGACGATGACGATGGTGTAGTCGCTCTTGAGCTCGTGTATGAGCTCCTCGATGCGCAGCGTGGAGATGGGGTCGAGCGCCGAGGCCGGCTCGTCCAGCAGCAGCACCTCGGGCTTGACCGCGATCGCGCGCGCTATGCACAGCCGCTGCTGCTGCCCGCCCGAGAGCTGCTGGCCGCTCTGGCGCAGCTTGTCCTTGACCTCGTCCCACAGCGCCGCCTTGCGCAGGGCCCACTCCACGCGCTCGGACATCTGCGCGCGGCTCAGGCGCTCGTAGAGCCGCACCCCGAAGGCGATGTTGTCGTAGATGGACATGGGGAAGGGCGTGGGCTTCTGGAAGACCATGCCCACGCGCGCACGTAGCAGGTTGAGGTCCTGGCGGCGGTCGAGGATGTTCTCGCCGTCGAGCAGGATCTCGCCGCTGGCGCGCTGGTCCGGGTAGAGCTCGTAGATGCGGTTGAAGCAGCGCAGCAGGGTGGACTTGCCGCAGCCCGAGGGCCCGATGAACGCCGTCACCTGCCGCTCGGGGATGCTGAGGCTGATGTCGTGCAGGGCCTGGAAGCGCCCGTAGCGGAAGGAGAGGTTCCGCACCACGATCTTGGGGTTCGGCACCTCCGTCACTGCCGGCGCCGGCCCCGCGGCCGCGCCCGCCTCGATGTGCGCCGATGCCTCGTCCATCGTCTCCAGCCTTTCTCGAGCGCTATTGTCGCGCCTTGCGCCGGCGGAAGGCCACCCGCGCGACGATGTTGAGCGCCAGCACCGCCAGCGTGATGAGCAGCGCCCCGGCCCAGGCGAGGTGCTGCCAGTCCTCGTAGGGGCTCATGGCGAACTGGAAGATCACCACGGGCAGATTCGCCATGGGGCCGCTCATGTCGGTGGACCAGAACTGGTTGCTGAGGGCGGTGAACAGCAGCGGCGCCGTCTCGCCGCTTATGCGCGCCACAGCCAGCAGCACGCCCGTCATGATGCCGCCGAGGGCGGCGCGGTAGACGATGGCCACCACCACCTTCCAGTAGGGTGCGCCGAGGGCGGCGGCGGCCTCGCGCAGGGCGTCGGGCACCAGCTTGAGCATGTCCTCGGTGGTGCGCACCACCACGGGCACGACGATGAGCGCCAGCGCCGCCGCGCCCGCCCAGCCCGAGAAGTGGCCGAAGGGCACCACCAGCACCGTGTACACGAAGACGCCGATGAGGATGGAGGGGGCCGAGAGCAGCACGTCGTTGATGAAGCGGATGGCGGCGGCGAGCCGCGAGACCCGGCCGAACTCGGCGAGGAAGGTGCCGGCGAGCAGACCCAACGGCGCGCCGATGAGCACGCCGAAGCCCGTGAGCAGGAGGCTGCCCACGATGGCGTTGGCGAGCCCGCCCTGCTCGCCGGGCGGCGGCGTGGGGGCGGTGAACACGTGCGGCCCCAGCCACTGCAGCCCCTGGCTCAGCAGGGTCCACAGCAGCCAGGCGAGCCAGAACAGCCCGAAGAGCGTCATGGCGACCGAGACGCCCAGGTTGAAGGCGTTCACGAGCAGGCGGCGGCGGTACAGGCTCAGCATGGGCCCGCCCTCAGGCGCGCCGCCCCTCGCGGGCGCCGAGGCGGATCAGCAGCAGCTTGGCCGCCGCCAGCACCACGAAGGTGATCCCGAAGAGGATCAGGCCCAGATAGATGAGCGAGGCCACGTAGAGCTCGCCCACCGCCTCGGTGAACTCGTTGGCGAGGATGGAGGAGATGGTGTTGCCGGGCATGAAGAGCGAGGCGCTGAGCTCGTGGGCGTTGCCGATGACGAAGGTCACGGCCATGGTCTCGCCGAGCGCCCGGCCCAGCCCCAGCATGATGCCGCCGATCACGCCCACCTTGGTGTAGGGCAGCACCACCTTCCAGACCACTTCCCAGGTGGTGGCCCCGAGGCCGTAGGCGGACTCCTTGAGCGGGGCCGGCACCACCTCGAAGACGTCGCGCATCACCGAGGCGATGAAGGGGATGACCATGACGGCGAGGATGATGCCTGCCGTGAGCACGCCGATGCCCATGGGCGGCCCGTCGAACAGGATCCCGATGCCCGGCACACCGGCCAGCCGTTCGGTGAGCCAGGGCTGGACGTGCTCGCCGAACAGCGGCGCGAACACGAACAGCCCCCACATGCCGTAGATGATGCTGGGGATGGCGGCGAGCAGCTCGATGGCCGTTCCCACCGGGCGCTTGAGCCATCCCGGGGCGAGCTCCGTGATGAACAGCGCCACCCCGAAGCTCACGGGCACGGCGATGAGGAGGGCGATGGCCGAGGTCACCAGGGTGCCGTAGATGGGCACCAGCGCCCCGAACTCCTCCGTCACCGGGTTCCACGCCGAGCTCCCCAGGAAGCCCGCCCCGAAGCGCTCGATGGCAGGCCAGGCCCCGACGGTGAGGGCGGCGAGTATGCCCAGCACCACCGAGCCCACGGCCACGGCCGCCAGCCGGGTGCCGTGCCGGAACAGGGCGTCCTGCAGAAGCGCCCGCCCGCCGGGCCGGGCGGCCGGGCGGGCGGGACGGTCGACGGCGGTTGCGCTCGCTTCCCCCAAGGCGATCCCCCACGAGCCGGGCGGATAGCCTAGCGCAGGGGGCTCAGGGCCGCCACAGGGGGCGGCCGTCGGGGCCTTTGACCTGCTCTGCCCAGGTGCGCCGCACGAGCCCGGCCACCTCGGCCGGGATGGGCACGTAGTGCAGCGCCACGGCCATGTCGGCCCCCTTGCGGTAGACCCAGTCGAAGAAGGCGAGCACGGCGCGGGTGCGCTCGGGGCGGCGCGGCCGGGCCGGCACCAGCACGAAGGTGGCGCCGCTGATGGGCCAGGTGGCCTCGCCGGGCTGGTCCGTCAGCACCAGGTAGAAGCCTTCGGCATGGGACCAGTCCGCGCTGGCCGCCGCGGCCTGGAAGCTCTCGATGGAGGGCTCCACGTAGCGGCCCGCGCGGTTGCGCAGCCGCACGTGGCTCATGCGGTTCTGGAGGGCGTAGGCGAACTCCACGTAGCCGATCGCCCCCTTGATGCGGCGCACGTAGGCGGCCACGCCCTCGTTGCCCTTGCCGCCCACGCCCGTGGGCCAGGCGAGCGACTTGCCGAAGCCCACCTTGGCTTTCCAGTCGGGGCTGACCTTGCTCAGGTAGTTGCTGAAGATCCAGGTGGTGCCGGAGCCGTCGGCGCGATGGACCACGGTGATGCGCCGGCCCGGGAGCTTCAGGCCCGGGTTCTCGGCCGCGATGCGGGGGTCGTCCCAGCGCCGCACCTTGCCCAGGAAGATGTCGGCCAGCAGCTCGCCGCTCAGCCGCAGCTCGCCCGGTCCGACCCCCGGCACGTTCACCACGGGGACCACGCCGCCCATGACCACCGGGAACTGCACCAGGCCCGCCTTGGCGAGCGCCCCGGCCTTCAGGGGCGCGTCGGAGGCACCGAAATCCACGGTGCGCTTCTGGATCTGGCGGATGCCGCCGCCGGAGCCGATGGACTGGTAGTTGACCTTGACCCCGGTCTCCTTGTGGTAGGCGCTGGCCCACTTGGCGAGCACCGGGTAGATGAAGGTGGAGCCTGCCCCGGAGAGCTGGTCCGCGGCGCCGGCGGCGGCCGTCGCGAACGCGGTGCCGGCGATGAGGACGCTTGCGATCAGGCGCTTGATGCAGGCTTGCATGGGTCTTCGTCTCCTGTCGGTCGCTTGCGGACGCCGGGCAGTATGGCGCCGCAATGTGACACGACGATGACAGGCCCGGCTCAGCCGCCGCCCGTCCCCTGGCGCCCGTCCCCCGCGGCGTCCGGGCGCGCGACGCGCTCGGGGGGGAAGTCGCAGCGGAAGGTGCTGCCCTGCCCCTCGACGCTCTCGATGCTCAGGGCGGCCTCGTGGCGCGCCAGCACGTGCTTGACGATGGCGAGCCCCAGCCCGGTGCCGCCGGTGGCACGCGAGCGGGCCACGTCCACCCGGTAGAAGCGCTCGGTCAGGCGCGGTATGTGCTCGGGGGCGATGCCGATGCCGGTGTCGCTCACCGTCAGGTGCGCACCGGCGGCGTCGCCCCACCAGCGCACGCGGATCTCGCCCCCCTCGGGCGTGTACTGCACCGCGTTCACCACGAGATTGGAGAAAGCGCTGGCGAGCTCCCCCTCGTTGCCCACCAGCCCCAGGCCCTGCTCGGCGTCCAGGCTGATGCGGTGGCGGCGCGGCCCGCTGAGCGCCCGCGCCTCGGCCACGATGCGCGCGAGCAGGGCGGGGACGTCCACCGCCTGGCGGAGCCGGGGCCGGTGGGCGGCATCCTCGGTCTCGAGGCGCGAGAGCATGAGGAGGTCGTCCACGATGCGGCGCATGCGCGCGGCCTGCTCGCGCATGAGAGAGATGGGACGCGACCAGCGGCGCGCGCATTCGGCGTCCTCCTCCAGCGCCTCGAGGTAGCCCACCAGCACCGTCACGGGCGTGCGCAGCTCGTGGGAGACGTTGGCCACGAAGTCGCGCCGCATGGCCTCCAGCTTCTTGATGCGCGTGACGTCACGGGCGATGAGGAGGCGCTGGTTGTCGCCGTAGACGATGAGCTGGACGGAGAGCTGCACCGCGTCATCCACCGGCGAGGGTATCTCCACGGGCTCGGCCCACTCGCCGCCCTCCAGGTAGCGCACGAAGGCGGGATGGCGCACCAGGTTGTGGATGCGGCGGCCGAAGTCCTGCGGGGCGCGCAGGCCCAGCAGGCGCTCGGCCGCCTCGTTGAGCCATTCGATCTCGCCAGCATCGCGCAGCACCACGGCGGCGTCCGGCATGGCTGCGGCGGCGTCGCGGAAGCGCTCGAGGAGCCCTGCGAGCCGTCGCTTGCGGCTGCGCGAGCGCTGCCGCAGCCGGTAGATGAGCTCGAGCAGCTCGTCCCACAGGCCCCAGGCGGGCGGCGGGTAGATCCCCCGCCCGTCCGCGAGCCAGCGCCGCACCCGCGCCAGGCTCCACAGGTGGGCGCCCAGGTAGGCGAGCGTGGCGAGCCAGAGCGCGAGCAGCACGTTTCCTGCGGCCGCCCCCAGGACGAGGGCAGCGGCGAGCACGCCTGCCAGGCGCCAGAGCTCAGCCGCCACCGCCGGCTCCGGCTGCGTGCGGATCGTAGGCGTAGCCCACGCCACGCACGGTGCGGATGCACGCCGCGAGCCCATGCGGCTCGAGAGCCCGGCGCAGGCGGCGCACGTGCACGTCCACGGTGCGCTCCTCCACCGGCGCCCCGCCCCAGACCGCGTCCAGGAGCTGGGCGCGTGTGTAGACCCGCTCGGGGCGGCTCACCAGAAAGGCCAGCAGGTCGAACTCGCGCCGGCCCAGCATGATCGCCGCGCCGGCGGCCGTCTCGGCCCGGCGGCGGGCCGGATCCACCCGCAGGGGACCGGCGGGCGTGCCGCCGCGGCCCGCGCGCCGCAGCACGGCCCGGATGCGGGCGGCAAGCTCGCGCGGGGAGAAGGGCTTGGTGACGTAGTCGTCGGCGCCGGTCTCCAGGGCACGGACCTTGTCGGCCTCCTCGCCGCGGGCGGTGACCATGATCACCGGCAGCTCGCGCGTGGCCGGCGCCTCCTTCCAGCGGCGCGTGAGCGCGACGCCGCTCGTGCCCGGGAGCATCCAGTCCATGAGCACCAGGTCGGGCAGGCCATGCTCGGCGAGCACCGCCTCGGCCTCACGCGCATCGGCCGCGCACAGGGGCAGCATCCCGGCCCGCTCCAGGGCGAAGGCCAGCATCTCCCGCACGGCCGGATCGTCCTCGACAACCAGTATCCGCTCGCCTGTCATGGGCGCAAGTGTACCGCCGGCCAGAGCGCTGGACGATCGCAGCGCCCCGGTGAGGCCCGACGCAGGATCCGTGAAGAAGGTTACAGGAGCATGACAGGCCCCGGGCCGCGGTGCCCGCGGTCTTGGCGGGCCCGACCGGCGGCTCAGCGGATGCGGACGGCGAGCACGTCGCAGGGGGCGTGGTGGAGCACCGCGTCGGCGGTGGATCCGAGCAGCCGGGTGATGCCGCGGCGCCCGTGGGAGCCGATCACGACGAGATCGGCACCGATCTCCCCGGCCAGACGCACCACGTCGTTACGGGGATGGCCCCATTCCACCCGCAGGTGGGCCTCGCGCGCCTCCAGGCGGCCTGCGAGCTCCTCCAGCCGCGCGCGGGCGACCTTCAGCAGATCCTCCTCCTCGGGAAGCCAGTCGGGTGCCACCATCGGCTCGTAGCCGAGGTCGAGCGGGGGGACGTACTCGACCACGTGCAGGAAGGTGAGCTCGGCCTCGTTGCGCCGGGCGATCTCCAGCGCGCGCCGGGCCACCTGCTCGGCGGCGGCGGAAAAGTCGAGCGCGGCGAGGACGTGGCGGTAGCGGCTCATGGCTGGGCTCCTGTCTGCTCGGATGGGGATTGCGTGGCCGCGGGACCGCCTGCCGCGCGCCCGAGCAGGCGGCGCACGGCCGAGGCGACGCGTCCGGCATCCGGAATGGATGCGGCCTCCAGGGCCGCATTGTAGGGCGTGGGGACATCCTCGCCCGCCACGCGCGCGACGGGTCCGTCGAGCTCGAAGAAGGCGGCCTCGGTGAGGGCGGCGGCGACCTCGGCGCCGGCACCGGCGAAGCGGCAGTCCTCCTCCACCACCACGGCGCGGTGGGTGCGCCGCACCGAGTCCACCAGCCGGGGCAGGTCCAGGGGCCTGAGGCTGCGCAGGTCGATCACCTCGGCCTCGATCCCCTCGGCGGCGAGGGCCCCGGCCGCCTCCAGGCAGACCTTCACCATGCGGTGCCAGGCGATGAGCGTGACGTCGCGCCCCGGCCGCCGCACCGCCGCCGCGTGCATGGGCGGGGGCGGGGCGTCGGGGTCGAAGGACCCCTTCTCGAAGTAGAGCAGCTCGTGCTCCAGCACCACCACCGGGTCGTCGGCCTCGATGGCCTGGGTGAGCTGCCAGTAGGCGTCCTGGGGGGTGCCGGGCACGACGATGCGCAGGCCCGGAACGTTCAGGAACATGTGCTCGAGCCGCTGCGAGTGCTGGGCCGCGAGCTGGCGGGCCACGCCGCCCGGGGCCCGCACCACCAGCGGCACGGCGAGCTGCCCGCCCGACATGTAGCGCAGCTTGGCGGCCATGTTGACGATGGCGTCCAGCGCGAGCAGGGCGAAGTTGACCGTCATGATCTCGACCACGGGCCGAGCGCCCACGAGCGCCGCGCCCACGCCGAGCCCCGTGAAGCTGTTCTCGGAGATGGGTGTGTCGCGCACGCGCCACTCGCCGTACCTGGCGTAGAGGCCCTGGGTGACACGGTAGCTGCCGCCGTAGAGGCCCACGTCCTCGCCCACGATGAAGACGGCCTCGTCCCGGGCCAGCGCCCGGTCGAGGGCGATGTTGAGCGCCTCCCACACCATGAGCTCCGGGCGCGGCTCGGCCGGCGCCACGAGCCCCAGGTTCTCGCCCTCGCGCCTGCGCCGTCCGCCCGTCATGGCGCCGCCCTTCGGGCAGGAATCTCGGGCGCGTAGACGTCGAGGGGCTGGGCATAGACGTCGCGGTGAAGCTCGGTGGGCGGCGGGCTCTGCTCGGCGAAACGCACCGCCGCCTGCACCGCCTTCCGGGCGCGGCGCTCCAGCTCGGCCACCTCGCCCTCGCCGAGCCACCCCTCGGCCAGGGCCCTGCGGCGCAGGCCCTCGAGAGGGTCGCGGGCGCGCAGCTCGGCCACCTCCAGCGCCGAGCGGTAGGCGCCGGAATCCGCCATGGAGTGGCCCCGGAAGCGGTAGGTCTCGCACTCGAGGAGGAAGGGCCCCTTGCCCTCGCGCACGTGGCGCAGGGCCTCGCGCGTTGCCTCATGGACGGCGAGCACGTCCATGCCGTCCACCCGCCGGCCCTCCATGCCGTAGGCGCAGGCGCGGCGCCACACTTCCGGGACCGCCGAGTGGCGATGGATCTCGGTGCCGATCTGGTAGCGGTTGTTCTCGCAGACGAACAGCACCGGGAGCTTCCACAGGGCGGCCATGTTGAGCGACTCGTGGAAGGTGCCCTGGTTGACCGCCCCGTCGCCGAAGTAGCACAGGACCACGTCCGGCTCCTCGTTCAGGCGCAGCCAGTAGGCCACGCCGATGGCGACGGGGAAGGTCTCGCCCACGATGGCGTAGCCGCCGAGGAAGCGGCGCTCGGCGTCGAAGAGGTGCATGGAGCCGCCGTAGCCGCGCGAGCAGCCGGTCGCCTTGCCGAAGAGCTCGGCCATGACGGCCTCGGGCGGGGTGCCGCGCACGAGGGCATGCACGTGCTCGCGGTAGGTGCTGACCACGTAGTCGCCAGGATCGGCGGCCCGCAGCGTCCCCACCGCCACCGCCTCCTCGCCCGGGTAGAGGTGGAGGAAGCCGCCGATGCGCCCCTGCAGGTACTGCTCGGCCGCGGCCTGCTCGAACAGGCGCGCGAGCAGCATGTCGTAGAGGAACTGCCGGATCAGGTCCCGCCGCATCCGTCCCTCACACCCTCATGCCCGCCCTCGGCGCGGCGGGCCCTGCCCGCCGCGGGGACCCGCCGGGCGGCTGCCTTCCTGCCGCCGTCCTCAGGCGGCGGCCTTCTGCTCGCCGGGACGGAAGACGATGCGATCGTCCTCCACGTCGGCGACGATCGTATCGCCCGGCTTGAAGCGCCCGGCCAGGATCTCCCTGGCGAGCGGGTTCTCCAGCAGATGCTGGATGGCCCGCTTGAGGGGACGCGCCCCGTAGACCGGGTCGTAGCCCGCCTCGCCGAGCTTGTCCAGCGCGGCCTCCGTGAGCTGGAGGTCCATGTGCCGCTCCTGAAGCCGCCGGCGCAGGTAACGGATCTGGATCTCGGTGATCCTGCGGATCTGCTCCCGGCCGAGCGGGTGGAAGACCACCACCTCATCGATGCGGTTGATGAACTCGGGGCGGAAGTGCTTGCCCACGATCTCCATCACCGCCTCCTTCATGGCCCCGTAGCTCGCCTCGCCCTGGGCCGCCATCTCCTGGATCAGGTGCGAGCCGAGGTTGGAGGTCATGACGATGACCGTGTTGCGGAAATCCACGGTGCGGCCCTGCCCGTCGGTGAGGCGCCCGTCGTCGAGCACCTGCAGCAGCACGTTGAACACGTCCGGGTGGGCCTTCTCGACCTCGTCGAGCAGCACCACCGAATAGGGCCGCCGCCGCACGGCCTCGGTGAGATATCCCCCCTCCTCGTAGCCCACGTAGCCCGGGGGGGCGCCGATGAGCCGCGCCACGGAGTGCTTCTCCATGAACTCCGACATGTCGATGCGCACCAGAGCCTCCTCGGTGTCGAAGAGGAATTCGGCGAGCGCCTTGCACAGCTCGGTCTTGCCCACACCCGTGGGGCCGAGGAAGAGGAAGGAGCCGTTGGGACGGTTGGGGTCGGAGAGCCCCGCGCGCGCGCGCCGGATGGCGTCGCACACGGCGGTGACGGCCTCGTCCTGGCCCACGACGCGCTTGCGCAGCTCCTCCTCCATGCGCAGCAGCTTCTCGCGCTCGGACTCGAGCATCTTCGCGACCGGGATGCCGGTCCAGCGCGAGACCACCTCGGCGATCTCCTCCTCGGTGACCTTGTTGCGCAGAAGCCTGAACTCCTGGCGCTCGGCCTCGGCGGCGCGCTCGAGCTGGCGCTGCAGCTCCGGGATGCGCCCGTACTGGAGCTCGGCCACGCGCTGCAGGTCGCCCGCGCGGCGCGCGGTCTCGAGCTCGATGCGGGCGCGCTCGAGCTCCTCCTTGATGTGGGTGGCGCCCTGGAGGGCGGCCTTCTCGGCCTTCCACACCTCCTCGAGGTCGGAGTACTCGCGCTCGAGCCGCGCGATCTCCTCCTCGAGCTTCTCGAGGCGTTTCCTCGAGGCCTCGTCCGTCTCCTTCTTGAGCGCCTCGCGCTCGATCTTGAGCTGGATCAGGCGCCGCTCGAGGCGGTCGAGCTCCTCCGGCTTGGAGTCGATCTCCATACGGATGCGCGAGGCCGCCTCGTCGATGAGGTCGATGGCCTTGTCCGGGAGCTTCCGGTCGGTGATGTAGCGGTGCGAGAGCGTGGCCGCGGCGATGATGGCCGAGTCCGTGATCTCCACGCCGTGGTGCACCTCGTAGCGCTCCTTGAGCCCGCGCAGGATGGCGATGGTGTCCTCCACGCTGGGCTCGTCCACCAGCACCTTCTGGAAGCGGCGCTCGAGGGCGGCGTCCTTCTCGATGTACTTGCGGTACTCGTCGAGGGTGGTGGCGCCGATGCAGTGCAGCTCGCCGCGCGCCAGCGCCGGCTTGAGCATGTTGCCGGCGTCCATGGCGCCCTCGGCCTTGCCCGCGCCGACGATGGTGTGGATCTCGTCGATGAAGAGGATGATGCGCCCCTGGGCCTGGGCGATCTCGCGCAGCACGGCCTTGAGGCGCTCCTCGAACTCGCCGCGGAACTTGGCCCCGGCGATGAGCGCGCCCATGTCGAGCATGAGGATGCGCTTGTCGCGCAGACCCTCCGGGACCTCGCGGTTGACGATCCGTTGGGCCAGCCCCTCGACGATGGCGGTCTTGCCCACGCCCGGCTCGCCGATGAGGACGGGGTTGTTCTTGGTGCGCCGCTGCAGCACCTGGATGGTGCGGCGGATCTCGTCGTCGCGCCCGATGACCGGGTCGAGCTTGCCCTGCTCGGCCCGCTCGGTGAGGTCCACGGTGTACTTCTCGAGCGCCTGGCGCTGATCCTCGGCCGATGGGTCGTCCACCGGCTGGCCGCCGCGGATCTTCTCGATCGCCTGCTCGAGGGCGCCCTTGCTGGCCCCGGCCTTGCGCAGGAGCTCGCCCAGGGTGCCCTTGTCCTCGAGGGCGGCGAGCACGAACAGCTCGCTGGAGATGTAGTGGTCCTTGCGCTGCTGGGCGAGCCTGTCGGTGATGTTGAGGAGCTTGACCAGGTCGTTGGACAGATGCACCTCGCCCGCGGCCCCGTGCACGGTGGGCAGGCGGTCGAGGGCGGCGCCCAGCTCGGCCCGCAGCCAGTCGACGTTGACGTCGGCCTGGGCGAGCAGGTGGCGCACGGTGGAGCCCTCCTGGTCGAGGAGGGCCACCATCACGTGCACCGGCTCGATGAGCTGGTGGTCGCGCCCGATGGCGAGGCTCTGGGCGTCGGCCAGCGCCTCCTGGAACTTGGTCGTCAGTCGGTCCATCCGCATGTATTCGCTCTCCGGGTGTGAGTGCCTGGGCTAGGGGCGGAGATGGGGGCCTGCCCGGGCTTTTCCAAGGCCTGCGCGGGAGCGGGCGGGCTCCCCTTCCCCGGCGACGCCCGACGCCTGCCGCGGCCGCGCCATCGGCGGTCCTTCATGCCGGCCCCTTGCATCGGCGCGGCTGGAAGCCGCGCCTACGGGGGGACCGCGGCTGGAAGCCGCACCCACGAACGGAAAAGCGGAAATGGGGACGGACAGCAGCTCCTCCATGGCCTTCTCGCATGACCCTTCGGGGCCGGCTTCCGGC
>Ga0256839_1005013_pt1 | contig 12510 bp, 12 predicted proteins | sample 354166metaG_FD_185968 | JGI IMG/M metagenome (GOLD analysis project Ga0256839, IMG submission 185968) | Hydrothermal vent microbial communities from Mid Atlantic Ridge, Atlantic Ocean - 354-166 | ecosystem: Environmental > Aquatic > Marine > Hydrothermal vents | place: Atlantic Ocean: Mid...
AAACCATAGAAGATTTAGATGCGTTTATGAAAGAAGTACGTCAGAAGATACCTTTTACCTCTAAAGTAGAGATAGAGTGTGAGAGTTTGGAGATGGCACAAAAGGCTATGCAAGTAGGTGCAGATATCATTATGTGTGATAACATGAGTATTGACGAAACCAAAGAAGTTGTTTTGTATCGTAATGAGAACTACCCACACATACTCTTAGAGGCTTCAGGAAATGTTACTTTAGAGACCATTGAAGCCATAGCTAACACGGGTGTAGATGCGATTAGCTCTGGGTCAGTCATACACCAGGCAAACTGGATTGACTTATCCATGAAAGTAGAAGACATTAGCTAAAGTAATATAACGTTAACGCATAATACGATATAGTTTTCATCCATTTGAAAGGTAGAAATGATAGAAGAACAATTTCCTTTTGAGGATGTAAAAAAAAAGATAGCCCAAGCTCAGAGTATAAGTATCTTATCTCATTTAAACCCTGATGCAGATACTTTGGGTACATCATTGGGTATTTATGCCTTGTTGAGTAAGGACAAGTCTAAAAAAGTTGAAGTGGTGAATGCTTCAAATGCATTGCCTATGTATTTGGATTTTATGCCACATTATAAAAAGATAAAACATAAGATGGACTATGCCAATAGTCTTATTATTGCATGTGATTGTGGGAACATAGATAGACTTGGGTTTGATTTGAGTGGTCGAGATATTATCAACATTGACCATCATCAAAGCAACACAAACTATGGTAGTATTAATGTGATAATCCCACACTATGCATCAGCGTCACAAGTAGCTTACACACTATTTAATAAACTTTATCCTATTTGTGAAGACGCTGCAACATGCTTTTATGTGGCACTGCTCTCGGACACAAGATATTTTACAACATCATTGGTCAATGCTGAGGTGTTTGCAGTGTCAAAATCTTTAGTAGATAAAGGGGCAAAGCCAAACGAAGTGGCACATTATTTTACGCAAAGACGCTCTTTGGCATCTATTCGCATACTGGAAAAAGCATTGACCTCATTAACCTTGCATGAGGAGGGGAAAGTCGCAACACTTTTTGTGACAAAAGAGGACATAGCTATGACAGGAGCCAAGGTTGTAGATATGGAAGGGATGGTGGACTACGGACGTTCATTAGCCACTGTAGAAGTAGCTGTTTTTGCCATGGAGATAGAGGAGGGTGTCCGCATCTCTTTACGCAGCAAAAGTGTAGATATTTCTAAAGTAGCATTAGCATTTGGCGGTGGAGGACATAAAGTTGCAGCAGGGTTTACTCTCAAAGACGTTCATCAGACCCAATGTGGATTACAGACAAGTCTAGATACAATTTTAGAGAAAATTCGTACTTTAAAGTTATGTTAAAACAAGTAATATAGCGTAAAATAAACTGATAGAGGATTAATAAATGGGTAGAATGGGTAGAAAAAATGGAAAAGTAAAGAGTAATAAAATTTTTGGCATATTTTTTTTAATACTGTTATTGGCTGGTGTAGGGTATATCTATTCCGCTCCAGAATTTGAACGAGAGATACCGACTATAAAAAGTGAGAAAAATATTTGGTGGAATCGTAAAGACCCCTTGGAAATAGTACTCTCTGATAACGAAGGTTTAAAAAGTTTTGAACTTACTTTAAATGATGGAAACAAAAGTATTATTATCGGACAAGGTATTTTTGAAGAGAAGACAAAAGAAAAAACACTTTTGGTCAAGTATCCTAAAAGTAAAGTATTAAATCCTAGGGCAAAACGATTAACACTTACTGTAGATGTAACAGATAGTAGTCAGTGGAATTTTTTTGCAGGTAATAGTAACCAAAAAACCATCACTATTGACATCGATCATAAAAGACCTAATGTTAATATATTGGCTAATTCTCGTATGATTAATCAAGGAGGATCTGCTTTGGTTGTCTTTCAGGCAAATGATGATAATTTAGATGAACTCTATATAGAAGCAAATGGTAATAAGTTTTTAGTACAACCGTATAAAAAAGAGGGATATTATGCAGCTTTACTAGCTTGGCCTTTTAAAATGGATACTTTTTCTGCAAAAATAATTGCAACGGATATGGCTAAAAATAAAAGAGTGACAAAAATCCCTTTTTATCATAAAAACCCTAAATATCGTACCTCATATATAAAGGCAAGTGATAAATTTATCGATGGGAAAATCACTGATTTGGCTTCAAGTGACCCTGATTATGCAACGATAGATGAAAGACTAGAAAAACTTAAAGCTATTAATGAAACGATGCGTTTAAAAAATGAAGAACTCATCAATAAGCTAAGCTCCAAAGTATCTAGTGAGATGCTAGATAGATGGAAAGTAAATAAATTTCACCCACTTAGAAATGGACAACGAGTGGCGAGTTTTGGCGATCACCGTTATTATTATTACGAATCAAAAGATAATGTTGTCTCTGAATCTTACCATGTAGGGTATGACTTGGCATCTAACAGTATGGCGAGTATTAAAACATCAAATGCAGGAAAAGTTGTTTTTGCAGAAGAAAATGGCATTTATGGAAATATGCCGATGATTGACCACGGGTTAGGTCTCTATAGTCTTTATGGACATTGTTCACACATTCTTGTTGAAGCAGGTGATGAGGTAAATGCAGGAGATGTAATCGCTAAAACAGGTACAAGTGGACTGGCACTTGGTGATCATTTACATTTTGGTTTATTGGTACAAGGGATAGAAGTAAGACCCGTAGAGTGGTTTGACCAAACATGGATTACAAAGTTTATTGATAATGTATTTAAAGAAGCAGATAAGATTATTCAAGGGAATTAATTGACAGAATATGCTATACTTGCGAAAAAAATTAAATTAGTGTATAATATTTAATAATATAAAAAGCAAGGAGGGAATATGAAACAACGAACAATAAAAAAATCTATTGAAGTTGTAGGTATTGGCTTGCATAAAGGTGAACCAATCAAGCTTAGACTTGAACCTTTAGATGCTGATGCAGGTATTGTATTTTATCGTGAAGACTTAGCCCTTACTATCCCTCTTTCTCCCGCTTCTGTCATAGATACACGTATGGCAACTGTCATAGGAAGTGACAAAGGCTTCATTTCTACTATAGAACATTTCCTTTCTGCTATTTATGCCTATGGAATTGATAATTTACGTGTCATTGTTAATGGTAATGAAATGCCTGTCATGGATGGTTCTTCCATCTCTTTTTGTCTGTTGTTGGACGAAGCAGGTATCCAAGAGCAAGATGCACCAAAAAAGATTATCTCCGTGAAAGAGATAGTTGAAGTAAAAGATGGTGATAAATATGTACGTCTCGTACCCCATCATAGTGCAGAGTTTAATTTCAAAATTGATTTTGACCATCCTGTTATTGGAAAACAAGAGGCATCCTTTGATTTTTCAACGAAAAACTTTATAGAAGAAGTATCACGTGCAAGAACGTTTGGTTTTGCTAAAGACATTCAGTATTTACAAAGTCAAGGTTTAGCATTAGGGGCAACACTTCAAAATGCTATTGGGTTAGATGACCATAAAGTACTTAATCCAGAGGGATTACGGTTTAACAATGAATTTGCAAGACACAAGATATTGGATGCTATGGGAGACATGATGGTCACCGGACATAATATTTTAGCAAAGTATGAATCATTTGCGGGTAGCCACCATTTAAACTATAAACTTACAACTAAATTACTCTCTGAGAGTAAAAATTACGACCTTGTGGCAGTAGAAGAGTTACAAAGTAGGGCATTTGCTAGATCATTCGCCTAAGAGATATACTATACTCATTATTTCCATCTCCTCTCCCCTGCTTATAGGGGTGTATGAAGATGGCATACTTATTAAAAACATAACCTTCGAAGAAAAAACCTCAGAAATACTTCTTCCCACACTTACAAACATACTTGATACCTATGAAATATCTAAAATAATATATACAAGAGGTCCAGGCTCTTATATGGCTATAAAACTTACCTATATTATGCTTAAAACCATCGAAATCTTACGGGGTATTAGATGTATAGGCTGCAGTGGTTTTGAACTAAATAATAACCAACCTATAAAAGCCATAGGCAATCTTTATTTTATCAAGGAAAAAGAGACTATAATGACAAAAAAATATGAGCAGCCAGTCAATGCACCTTTCGCATTACCTCAAAGTATTCATGATCTTGTGTTGGATGAAGAGTCAACCCCTGAGTATGTACTGCCTGCTGTATAAGAATGGAAAACTATTATGTTTGTAAGCGTACCCGCAACTTCAGCAAATCTTGGACCTGGTTTTGATACTTTAGGACTTGCAGTCGATCTAAGAAATGAAATTATCATCAAACCTTCAAAATTTTTAAGTCTCTCTACCCATGGAGAAGGTGCCCAAAACCCTAAGATAAAGAAAAATTCTCTTTTTCTTAGTATTTTTAACGAAAATTATAAAAAACTTACAGGAAGAGATGATAACTTTAGGTTTGAGTTTCATAATCGTATACCTATCTCACGTGGTCTTGGTTCTTCTTCTGCTGTGATAGTTGCAGCTTTGTCTGGTGCTTACATTGCAGCAGACAAAAAGTATAACAAAAGAGAAATACTCAATCTTGCTTTACGTTATGAACATCATCCAGACAACATCACACCAGCAGTGATGGGTGGATTTAACGTTGCATGTGTTGAAGGTGATAGGGTCTATAGTAAAAAAAGACGAATGCCTGACTATTTAAGAGCAGTGGTCGTGGTACCAAATCGTACCATTTCAACAGCAAAATCACGTACGATTTTGCCTAAAATGTATAGAAAAGAGGAGACGGTGTACTCTTTGTCTCGTTCTGCCTACATGACGGCACTTTTTATGTCCGAGTCTTGGGATTTGCTTCGTATTGCTTCAAAAGATAAATTGCATCAAGCCAGACGTATGAAGATGATACCTGAGCTTTTTGATGTACAAAAATTAGCACTTAAACATGGTGCTTTGATGTCTACACTTTCAGGGTCGGGTTCAACATTTTTTAATTTAGCCTATGACAAAGATGCAGAAAAAATGGCACAAGCTTTACAGGCACGCTTTCCTCAATTTCGGGTTTTTACACTTGCTTTAGATAACAATGGCGTTATCACTAAAAGCTAAGCTAAAGACTTAATCTCTTTTTAGGTATAATACGCATGAAAAAAACACAGCCAATACGTATGTGCATCACTTGCCGAAGCAGACATCCTCAAAACACTTTGATTAGAGTTAAACATATGTGCAACGAAGTAGTAGCATATGATGGACAAGGACGTAGTTTTTATCTATGTTTAGACTGTGTTAAAAATGAAAAAAAAGTCAAGGGCTTAGTGAAACGTTTTAAACAAGATGCGGAACGATTTGTTAAGCTATTGACAGAGTTGGCCTTAAAAGTCAGCACATGCGAGAAATCGCATTTAAATTAAGGAGTTAATCACCCATGGATAAAGTTAAAATCCAAGATATAGCAGTAGAAGCTAGTTTGTCAAATGCCGAGTTACTGCAAAAGGCAAAAGAATTAGGCTTTGATGTAAAAGCAGGAAATAGTACGATTAGTATTGAAAATGCAGGGATTCTTGTAGATTATGCAATCTCAGGAACACTACCAAAAGGGTTTAAGAAACCAGGTAAAAAATCAGGTATTACTGTTGTAAAGAAAAAAACTGAAGCACCTAAAAAAGTTGAATCAGAAGATGTAGTAGAAGCAACAGAGGTTCCTGCACCTGTTGACAATGAAGAATCTGCTGCACCTGTCGTAGAAAAATCAGAACCTGTTACTAAAAAAGCTGTAGCTGTAGAAGCAACGGAAAACACTGAAGATGCATCTACTGAAGCAACACCTGCAGAAGATACAGAAGTAAAAACTGTTGCTGAAAAAGTGGAAACAGAAGAAACACCAGTAGCTGTTGCACCTAAAGAAGTTAAAAAACGTAAAGGTATTTCAGTTGTTAGTAAAAAACCTGAAGCTGGAGCAGAAAAAGATAGCACAGAAGATGCTAAACCTACACGAAGAGTACTTTCACGTGGGGGCATAAAAATTGTAAGAAAAGCAAAACCTGCACCTGTACGTTCAGCTACTAAGATATCTTTTGGTTCAACAAATTATGAGCCTTATGTTGGTAAAAAGAAACCTAAGAAAGTAGCACAAGCAAAAGAGAGTGGTACAAAGATTGATATCTTTAACCATGACAGTATGTCAACAGAGATAGACAGTGGATTTGGAGAAGAAGAAGTAGTACTTTTAGACTTTTCAGATAAAAATATCTATGAAGACATGATGCGTCAAGAACAAAAGCGTAAAGAAGAGATGAAAAAACGTGAGGCGGCAAATGGAGGACCTATCAGAGGGCGTTCGCCGTTCCGTCCTCAGCAAAGACGTGGGCTCAAACGTGGTGGAAAACGTAAGAAATATGTAAGAGAAGAGAGTGTTGAAGCTGTTACTTCAGTGGAAATACCTGAAAATGTAAGAGTATATGAGTTTGCTGAAAAAGTAAACCGTACTATAAGTGAAGTGATTTCTGTCCTATTTGCTCTTGGCATGATGGTTACTAAAAATGATTTCCTTTCTAAGGATGAGATAGAAATTTTAGCAGAAGAGTTTGAAGTAGAAGTCACTACTGTTAACCCTCTTGATGAGCTTGATTATTCAGATGCGTACGATGCTATTGATGATGAAAATGCTATTGAAAGACCACCTGTTATTACTATCATGGGTCATGTTGACCATGGTAAAACATCATTATTAGACAAAATCCGTTCTGCTAAAGTTGCAGACAGAGAAGCGGGAGGTATCACGCAACATGTTGGAGCCTATCAAGTAGAAAAAAATGGTAAGAAAATTACCTTTGTCGATACACCAGGTCACGAAGCCTTTACTGCGATGAGAGCACGTGGGGCTCAAGCTACAGATATTGTTATTATTGTTGTGGCTGCTGATGATGGTGTGATGCCTCAAACCAAAGAAGCTATAGCACACACAAAAGCAGCAGGTGTGCCTATGATTATCGCAGTAAACAAGATGGATAAAGAATCAGCTAACCCTGATAATGTGAAGTCTCAGTTATCTGAATTAGGTGTCTTATCTGTAGATTGGGGTGGAGAATATGAGTTTGTATCAGTATCTGCTCACACAGGTATGGGGATAGACGATTTACTAGAGACCATTTTGCTTACAGCTGAAGTGATAGAACTCAAAGCAGACCCATCAAGAGATGCGAAGGCAGTTGTTGTTGAAGCCTCTTTAGAAAAAGGTTTTGGGCCTGTTGCAAATGTGATTATCCAAAATGGTACACTGAGAGTGGGTGATAATGTGATTGTTGGTAAAACATATGGACGTATCAAGGCTATTAAGTTAGATGATGGAAGTTCAGTGAAAGAGATAGGACCATCAACCCCTGCTGCTATTGTGGGACTAAACGAAGTACCAGGTGCAGGTGAAGAACTCATCGTTATGGGTACAGATAAAGAAGTACGTGAACTTGCAGACAAAAGAGCAGAATTTGAAAGAGCTAAAGTACTCTCTAAAAGTACTAAAGCGACGCTTGATGACTTGTCTGCACTTATTGCAGAGGGTCAGTTAAAGTCACTTCCTGTCATCATAAAAGCAGATGTTCAAGGTTCTCTTGAAGCGATTAAAGGTTCATTGGAAAAACTTAGAAATGAAGAAGTGAAAGTCAACATCATCCATGAGGGTGTAGGTGGGGTTACAGAGAGTGACCTTACACTTGCCGATGCCTCTGAGCATTCAGTTGTTCTTGGCTTTAACGTACGCCCAACAGGTGCGGTGAAGAAAAAAGCAAAAGAGCTAGGTATAGAGATTCGTACCTATTCTGTGATCTACGACTTACTAGATGAAGTGAAGGCACTTCTTGGTGGCATGATGAGTCCAGTTATCTCTGAAGAAGTCACAGGTCAAGCAGATGTACGTGAAACATTTGTAGTTGGCAAAGTAGGAACGATTGCAGGCTGTAAAGTCTCTGATGGTTCTATTGTAAGAAACTCTAAAGCTAGACTTATTCGTGATGGTGTGGTGGTGTATGAAAGTAAAATTGCATCACTTAAACGTCATACAGAAGATGCAAAAGAAGTGAAAAATGGATATGAATGTGGTATCATGCTTGAGAACTTTAATGATATTAAAGAGGGCGATGTGATAGAAACCTATAAAGATGTTGAAGAACAAGTTGTAATGGACTAAACGTCAATGACACAAGAAGAGATAAAAAGACACCGTGTAGAGTCGGTTCTTAGGGAGATTATCCCTGAAGCATTAGGTACACTTGATGATGATCGCATTAATAGTTTATCTGTGACAGCAGTAGTGTGTTCCAAGGGACGTAGTGATGCTAAGGTCTATATGGACAAGTCATTTTTAAATGAAAAAGAGCAACGTGAGGCACTAAGACAACTGCGTGTAGTCTCTAGCTATCTTTCAAACCATTGTAAGCAGAGTGAAGGATGGTTTAAAGCACCACGTTTTACGTTTGAATTTGATGCTCAACCTGAGTATCAATCAAAGATGGAAGATCTGTTTAAACAGATCGCTTCACGTAAAAAGAATGATGACACAGATGAGGAAAATTCAGATGAATCTTGAAACACAAATTTCTAAAATCATTGAGGCTAATGGTGCAGCACTGTATGACACTGAAATAGTTACTGAGTTTGATGAAACTATCTACCGTGTACTCATCACTAAAGTGGGTGGCGTGAGCTTAGATTTATGTGCTACTATCTCGCATGAACTTTCTCCTTTTTTAGATGTGCATCCTCCTATGAGTCAAGCCTATAGGCTTGAGATATCCTCTCCAGGTATAGAGCGTAAACTTACCAAGCAGGTACATTTTGAAAATGCTATCGGTGAAAAAGTTAAGGTGAAACTCGGAGCTGGAGATAAAGTAAAAGGTACACTAAAATCTGCCGATGCTAAAGGTATAGTACTTGAAACTAAATTAGGTGAAGAGTCTTATGGCTATGCTGATTTAAATACGTGTAAAACGTATTTTGATTGGAATTAACACAGTTTAGAAGATGTAAATTTTAAAGGAGTTGCTATGCAAGATGAATTTTATATGCAACTCGCTTTAAATAAAGCTTGGCAATACCAAGGGCTAACGTATCCTAACCCTGCAGTGGGAGCTGTGGTGGTTTGTAATGGGACTATTGTCGCTATTGAAGCTCATCAAAAATCTGGTACTTCTCATGCAGAAGTGTTGGCGTTACTGTCTGCATATGAAGCAATGCAAAGGTCAAAAATTGATTTTGACCCTACAGATGCACAATCTGCACATGACTTTCTTTTACACTTACCTGAAAACTTTTTTTCGAACTGTACTATATATGTGACACTTGAGCCATGTTCTCATACAGGTAAAACACCCTCTTGTGCATCATTGCTGCAAAAATTAGCATTAAAAAAAATAGTTATTGGTACAAAAGACCCTATTGTCGGTCATGATGAGGGTATCAGAATTATGGGTCTGGGCGTTCCTACCCCGACAATCAAAGTTGGTATATTGGAGCAAGCGTGTAAAGCCTTGCTCGAACCTTTTCTAATATGGCAAGAACGTGCCTTTGTTCTTTTTAAAATAGCCCAAACAAGCAACGGACGGATTGCGACTAACCGTAATGAAGGGTACTTGAGTTCTAAGGCTTCTTTGAAACATGTGCATCAACTAAGAGAACGGTGTGATACTTTACTCATAGGGGGCAATACTGTACGGATAGATAGACCTACATTAGATTGCAGATTTACTGAGGCAAAAGCACCAAATGTTTGTATTTATAGTAAGGATGATGATTTTGATAAAGCGATTCCTTTGTTTTCTGTTCCTGATAGAAAGGTGAGCGTTACAGATAGTTTGGATTTTATAAATAAACCTTCCTTTGTAATGGTAGAAGGTGGAGAGGGTATGCTTAATGCCTTAAAAGAGAAAATAGACTATTTGCTTATCTACCAGACTCCTAAGCTCTCTACAAACAGTTTAACCTATAATACTACAATGAATTTAGCATTTTTACATGCAGAAAAAAATGATGTAGATATGATGATATGGAGCAAGAACCTTGGGCATTGAAAAACTAACAAATAAGCAAGAAAAACAAGAAAAAATTGTCACGATGTTTGATGACATCGCATCTACCTATGATAAAGCAAATAGAGTTTTAAGTATGGGTATCGACATACAGTGGCGAAAGCAAGGGTGTAACAAAGCCTTTGAAATTTTAGGTAAAAAATCTTTAGGGCAAGTGACAGATGTAGCAACTGGTACAGGTGATTTACTTATCTACTGGAAAGAACAAGCTAAAAAAAATGGTGTAAACATAGAAAAATATGTTGGCATTGACCCCTCTACTGGGATGCTTGATGTTGCACGTACAAAAGTTGATTTTGCTACCTTTATAGAGGGAAAAGCACAAGCACTCCCACTAGAGGACGAAGTAACAGATGTTATTTCTATCTCATATGGCATACGAAATGTCGTAGACAGAGTAGAAGCCTTAGAAGAGTTCCATAGAGCATTAAAGCCTGGTGGTCTAGTTGTTATTTTAGAATTTACCAAACAAGACAGAAGTGGCATAGTCGATAAAGTGGTTGATTTTGGTATGAAAAACATATTGCCACGTGTGGGTGGATTTATCTCTAAAAACTATGAAGCCTATAAATACTTACCTGACTCGATAGAAGAGTTTTTAACCACAAAAATGCTGAGTGAAGAACTAGAAAGTGCAGGGTTTGAGATGAAATATACTAAGTCATTTTCTATGGGTATTTCTACACTTTTGGTTGCACAAAAGATCTAGTATGTCACAAAACATGATGAGCGTAAGCTCACTCAATACCAAGATAAAATCTCTTCTTGAAGCTACCTTTATGCATACGCTTGTAGAAGGTGAAGTTGCTTCTGTGACATACCATACTTCTGGACATTTATACTTCTCCATAAAAGACGATAAAAGTTCTATCAAGTGTGTGATGTGGCGGTCTTCAGTAACAAGAATGAAGTTTCGCATAGAAAAGGGTATGCATATCGTAGTAGAAGGCTCTGTATCTGTCTACACTCCTAGAGGAGAGTATCAATTTCAAACAGTACGTATAGAGCCTTATGGTCAGGGGGCTTTAGCATTAGCATATGAACAGCTTAAAAAGAAATTGAAGGACAAAGGTTATTTTTCACCAGAAAGAAAAAAGCCCATGCCTAAACATATTCAAAAAATAGCCTTAGTAACAGCAAAAGATTCAGCTGCCTTACATGATATGTTAAAAATTATTGAGCATCGTTGGGCAGCGATAGAAGTGGTGATTGTAGATACCTTGGTGCAAGGCGAACAATCTGCTTCTCAAATAGCAAGAGCATTGAGATATGCAGATACACTGCATGTAGATGTCGTAGTTGTAGGTCGTGGTGGTGGTTCAACTGAAGATTTATGGGCATTTAACGAGGAAGTTGTGGCGGATGCATTGTTTAGTATGACTACACCTACAGTCTCAGCAGTAGGGCATGAAGTAGATGTCATGATAAGTGATTTTGTGGCAGACTTACGTGCTCCAACACCCAGTGCTGCTATGGAGATGATACTACCAGACAGTAGAGAGATTTTATATACGCTCACTGAACTCTCTGATAGATATACCTATACGATAAACCATAAGATACAGACACTTTCCCATAAACTTTTACATGCAGAAGAGATATTACATCGCTCTTCTCCTTCACGTAAATTACAAGAGGCTCATGATAATTTTAGCACTGTAAAAGATGAATTTTCACGTGTCATTGCATATAAGTTAGAACGTTTGAATGAAATGATACCACAAAAGAAAGAACAGTTGAAGCACTCTTTATCATTTGTACTTGAGCAGAAAAGGAAAACCTTAGAGTTGATGCAAAAAAGTATCATAATGAATAACCCTAAAAATCAATGCAAGATAGGATGGGCAAAAACTTCAATTAATGGTAAAGTTGTAGCGTTGTCTTCTTTAAAAAAGAATCAAAAGTTTGTTCTAGAAGATGAATCTATAAAAATTGAGGCATTGTGTTTAAATATATTATAGGCTTTAATGGAGCTATGATATAATTTAATTTACTTACATAAAAAGATGATATATGGATTCACTATTACCAACATTTATAAATTTTATACAAACTATGGATAAGAATGAATATATATATTTATCGATTGGACTTCTTTTTCTTCTTTTATTTACGTACCTTTATTTTATTAAAAAAGAAAAAAAGAAACTTAGCCAAAAACTTAAACAAAATCTAGAAGTATATCAAAAAGCATTTAATCATATAGAAGATGGGATATTAATTCTTTCGGATAAGAATGAGATTATCTATTTAAATCAATCAATGATAACTTTGCTAGCATTAGAAGAAAAAACTTTGCTAGACATCTTACCAAAAGTACTACAGGTTAATATAAAAAAAGAGTGGATATCTTTGGTTGATTTTTTTAAAAACCAAGAAACAAAGAGTAAGAATGGAGTCATGACTTTTCCTCAA
>Ga0256839_1005014_pt1 | contig 12510 bp, 12 predicted proteins | sample 354166metaG_FD_185968 | JGI IMG/M metagenome (GOLD analysis project Ga0256839, IMG submission 185968) | Hydrothermal vent microbial communities from Mid Atlantic Ridge, Atlantic Ocean - 354-166 | ecosystem: Environmental > Aquatic > Marine > Hydrothermal vents | place: Atlantic Ocean: Mid...
ACAATACAAACTATATTAACCTGCCTTTTTAGATATCCCACCCGACACTCCAATTCACATATCAATATATTAAAATGTAGAATGGACTGAAATCATCAAGCAGAATCTTTAAAGATATCTTTAAAAGTTTCGAAGTAGTAGTTTATTTTGATTGATATGACAGAGAAGGTGAAAATCGAGATTTCAAAGGAGGTATATGATCTCTTGGTCAAGACTGTTGAGGAGAGTGAGGGAGAATTCAAATCGCCAGAGGAACTGCTCGAATTCATTATCAAAGAGACATTAGGTGAGGAAGAGGCGGTCTACACACCAGAAGAGGAGGAGAAGATTAAGGATAACCTTAGGAGCCTTGGATATTTATAAAAAAAGGGAGTGGAATAAAGCTATAGGCTCTTAAAGGATGACAGTATCTCCGTTACATCGGCCTCTGTAAATCCATATCCCTTCTTAAAGCCCATATTATATCTCACATTATTCTCTAGATCATATGCTGTAAACATATAGTCGAAGAGACTCTCCTTGTCAAACCTCGTGTCAATAACAACAACCTCGAATTCATTGAACTTATATGCCTTAGCTGGATAGGCCATGTCAAGCTCTATAGTCTCACCAGCTCTTACAGCTACCGGAGTATGGAACTCATTAAGACCCGGTATAATCGCCACCTCAACAGCGAAGGGTGCATCGAGATAAGTTTCTATCTTCGAGCCATCAGTATACGCAATTATATATACATTACCATTACATATCCAGACATCACTTGGAACATACTTTCCGAAGACCTTATCTGGAAGCTTGATATTGACACCTAAAGCCTTGATTTTCGGGAGATACTTAGTCATGAAGTCTTTAAAAGCTATTCTTTCACCTATCTTATAGCAGTCTGGAGGCGTTAGAATCATATCCCTATCTGATGCCTCCATGAAAACTCCCAGCCTAGCCACCACAAGAGACGCCGCCACTAGAAGACCTATTAGAAAGAATATCTTATTTGGTGTATACATGGAACGCAAAATGGCTCACCCCCCACAGATATAAGGGTGGATTATATTTGGCTAGATGCTGGTCCCAATACCTCCACCCACCTTTATAAAGCTGGAGACTACCGATATATGTTAAGGGGACATCAACTCTACCGTCACTAATCTCAGCCATCGCAAGAAGATCTATTGGTTCGTAATTAGTCCAGAGGTAATAAGATGCAGATACCCGATTTCCAAGAGGCCCTGCCACAGCTTTCCATAGCTGCGGGGGATATTTGACCCATCTATCACTCAATATACTCATACTAAATACCTTAGCTGGGAAAGCCTTATTCATTTCTGGGGAGTTCCCTTCTATGCGTTTATATCCTACACTTGGATGGTTGAACTCTACATAGAGTTTATAGGTATCGCCAAACAGACCCCATTTACCAAAGTACCCAGCCTGAACCCATGAAAACCGAGGATAATATGTGAAGATGGCGCTTATCCACATAGCCCCCCAGGTTGGCCATGGAAGACTGAAATCTACAGCCCTTATTCTCCCTTTAACACCCCAGTAATTTAGGAAGCCAGGTTCATTGGTCATGTAGTGGTAGCCAGCATATATGGAGATAGGGAAGGCCGAGGCTAGAGTGAAGAAGGGATAGATAAGCATTAGAGCAACTGTATATAGCAGGATTCCGTAGCCTAGCGCGGTCATTGGCCCCCTTAAACTAAGCCTCATCAAAATATAGTTTTATATGGACTCAATATTTAAATTAGTAGATGACATATAGACGTTTGAATCTAATATCTATATCCAAAGATATTTATGGAATGTTTTTGGTCATTATCGATTTAAATTGTGTAAAGCTTAAAGATAGTCGTAAAAAATGGGGTATAAGCATGAAAAAATCTGAAAATTAAGTGTGTGTAGTTATTAGGATATTCCTAAAAAGAATTTATTCTCTTAATACCTCCTTTATAACCTTCCCACGAACATCTCCATACTCTAAACCATAGAAATGGAGTATTGTAGGGAAGACATCATATATTGATATCTCCTCCAACTCCATCGGCTTGGAGTCACTCCTCTCCTTCCTATACCAGATAAATACACCATCGTAATCGTGAACCGCATCATCAGGTCCAGTATCATTCTCCTCCAGATATGGTGAATCATATCCTATAGTCCCAGCTGAACGCCAATTTAGATCGTCGAAGTAGACCATCAAATCAGGTGGATTTCCATTAACAGTTCTATATAGCTGGTGAGGCTTGTGAACAACATTCTTCCAAGTCTCACCCATAGGCCCTCTAATCGATAATATCTCATCGGTCAACTTCTTTAGGTAATACTCATAGTCATCTGGAGATACAACTCCATTACTCTCCCTCCCCTCGACATTTAGGAATATTCTAGCGTAATATCCACCCCACCCCCACGCTATAGAGTCACTCCAATCTATCTCCACATCGGAGAGCCTGGAACCCGGCTTAACATCTCCCTTTACCTTAAGATATCCCTTATCGATAAGCCACTGGTTAACAGCGAAGGCTCCATCCATCTTCTTAGCCCCATGGTCAGAAACAATTAGTATGTCTGCATCACCAACCTCTTCGAGGACCTTACCTAGGAAGCCATCTAATTTGATATAATATTCAAGTATTGCCTTTGAATACCTCTCATGATGCTCATATCTATTATGGGTTTCATCCATATACTTCCAAAAGGCATGTTGAACCCTATCTAGACCAATCTCCATATACATGAAGAAGTCCCATGGTTTGGTGGTCATCATATGCTCAACAACCTTGAAATGTATATCAGTCATCTCCCAAATATTATCCAAGACCCAATCCCTATCCTCCCTCCTGAAAGGAACATCAAAGATATACTTCCCAACAATCTTCTTAATCTCATACTTTAACGTCAAGGGATGGGTATATCTAACACTATCATCTGGGGTAAGGAAACAACCTACGAGCCAACCATTTATCTTATAAGGTGGATAGGAAGGTGGGACGCCCAATACAAAGGATTTAAAACCTTCCTTTCCCAAGATATCCCATATCCTAGGATGCTTTATAGAGCTGCTATTTGGTAGGGAAATCTCCCTATAGCTATATCCCTTCCTATGTCTAAATCCATATAGGCCCAATTCACCGGGCTCCCTACCAGTCATCATAACCATCCAAGCAGGGACTGTAATAGGTGGGTCGCAGCTCCTCATACGGCCATATACCGACTTTCTGAGGACCTTCTTAAAATTGGGAAGATAATCAAGGAATTTATTGAATATAAGGTCTGGAGCCGCCGCATCCAGACCAAATACGAATAACCGTCTATCACTCATAATCTATCCCTCTATATACCCACTCTCTATGAGGTACTGAATAATTTTATTTACCGATTCATCTACAGACTCCTTATCAGTCTCAACAACAACCTCAGGATTCTCGGGAGGCTCATAAACATCTTGTATACCAGTCATATTCTTAATCTCTCCCTTCAAAGCCTTCTTATACAGTCCCTTTGGATCCCTCTCTATCGCAACCTCCACCGGGCATTTGACATAGACCTCGATAAAAGCGTCTCTATTTAATTTCCTGGCTAAGTCTCTGGTCTCCCTATATGGAGAGACGAATGACGCTATAACCACTACACCATTCCTAGCCAATAGATGGGATACAAATGCTACTCTACGGAGGTGTCTAACCCTATCCTCCCTTGAGAAGCCGGCTTCAGGGCTTAACCAAGGTCTAACCTCATCACCATCCAAGTGTTCGACACATAAGCCTCTAGACCTAAGAATCTCTCTAAGTCTTTTAGCGATTGTAGACTTTCCAGAGCCGGGTATACCTGTAAGCCATATTACAAAACCGCCTCCACAGTTCCCCATCCATCTCCACCTCTTACAGATTATATAGCATATCAACCATTAATTTAGAGTCTATCTTTAAATCCAAGCCATGAGAAGATATAATTTAGAACCTCATTATATCTATCCCTATCCATGAAAACCCCAACTACGTTTTCCTTACCACCCGCATATACACCTAATTCATTCAACTCCTCGATAAGCTCCAGGAAATTTTTCCCACTCTTCCCTGATATCCTGAGGTATATCTGTGAATAGCCTCCTAAAAGCTCTGGGACGCCGATTAATATATAGTCTCCTCTATATTTATCCGCTAAATACCTACCTACATAGGAGGTTATATAGAGTTTATCCTCCAATTCGATGAACCTTAGTCCATCTCTAGACTCTATATCTAAAGAAAGAACCTTATTTATGGATTCATACATCACCTGATATCTCTTTCTCCATAGGCTATTCTCAAGAATTATATATGGATCCTCTAATGCCTCAATCAACTTATATACAGAGGATATTATCTCATCCCTATCCATAAAAACATAGTTTGACTGTATAAGGTCAACAAAAACTTTTATATCTCCATAGCCAAAGCCATATATATTCCACTTCTCACGGAGGATATATGAGTATTTATTTTCAAGAGCCTTACCAAATAAGTCGCCCACGAAGCCCAATGCAGTTAGGATGTTAGTCTCTATACCCAATAGATCCGTAACCATAATAGATTCTGATGGATAGATATCTCCATCGGGGTCTCTATATGGAAATATATTTATCTTCTCAGACTCTCTCCTGAGATGATGGTCAAAGACATATACCTCATCATCTATCTCAAGCTTCAGAGACTCTATAGCCCCCGTCTCAACCCCAAAGTCGACGATGAATATCGAGTCGTATCCTTTAAAATCTAGTATCTCTTGAATATCCAATTTATAAAACCCGATCATAGGAGTATAGAGGATAGGGCTAAGCTCTAGATACTTCGTTAAGAGGGCTGTAGAGGCTATACCATCTACATCCCAATGGAAGATTATGAGGGGGGTGGAACCCCTTAACTCATTCAAAACATCATTCGACAAATGGATCACCAAACTCCATAATTCTATCTGCAACCTCAGGCCTCATCATCTCAGATGGAGGCCTCTGACCACTTATAAGGCTGCTCCTTATCTTCGTACCACTTATGTAGATCTTCATCTCATCTGGGTGGGGACATATCCTCTCGTTTGACATCCCACCACATCCATGGCAGTAGAAGAATTCCTTAAAGAAGAATGGTGTAATACCCAAATCTGGAAACTCCTGGAATATTTCCTGAGCCTCATACCTACCGTAATAATTACCAACACCAGCATGATCCCTACCGATAACGAAATGGGTAGCCCCAAAATTCTTCCTCATTATCGCATGATGTATCGCCTCCCTAGGCCCTGCATACCTCATTCCATACCTTACAATGCTTAACACAACCGAATTCTTGGGATAATAGTGTTTAATCAAGGCTTTATAAGCCTCTAGAATAACTTCATCCCTAAAGTCCCCCTTCTTCTTCCTACCCAAAACGGGGTTTATGAAGAGACCGTCTACAAATGTTAATGCAGTCTTCTGAACATATTCATGACCCATATGTGGGACATTCCTAGTTTGAAAAGCAACTACAGTCCTCCATCCCCTCATCTTAAAGAGGAGACGGGTCTCCTTAGGGCGGAGAAAGTAATCCTCGAAGCCATCCCTATATAGAGGGATATATTCTATCGATCCAGATACAAGATAATCTTTATATCCATATATCTCAGCCACACCAGGGTGGTTAGGATCATCTGTCCTAAAGACTTTCTTTACAAAATCCCTCTTATCGTAGGAATATATCTCCTCCACATGTAGAAGGGCTACAGGAATATCGTTATACTTGAGGAGAACAGTATCACCCATACCGACTTTAGACTTGAAGGACTCGTCAACATCCAAGATGATAGGTATAGTCCAGGGAAGATCGTTAGCAAGCCTCATGTTATTCAAGATAGACTCAAGCTCAACAGAATCTATGAACCCCGTCAACGGACTATATACTCCATATCCAAGGTTCTCAAGATCCCTATACCTCACATCATCTACTCTATATGTAAAAAACTCTTTACTCTCAGTAAGGATATGTTCAATCTTACTCTCAGGTATAACCCTCTCAACAAGCCTTCCTCCATGAGGTCTACTAACCATCTCGATACACCGTCAATCTAGGTAGCCAAGGCTCTTTAGCCTATCCTTAATCTTCTCCATCTCCTCCTCACTTAGGACTACACTAGTTCCGAGCTCCTCCTCATATCTGGAGACGGCCTCCCTCAATAGGTCTATTATGAAGGAGTTAACGTCATCTACACCCAGTTCATTAGTCAACCTAACTATACGATAGTATAGAGCCTTGGGAATCTTAACATCAAATTCTTCCCCCATCTATATTCACCACACCTATTTAAACAATTTAATCTTTTATATTGAGTATATGCCAGTGGAAATATATAATGGTCTATATGTAGGGCCCGGTAAAATACCTTTATTCGATATAGATATTGATGTCATAATCTCGCTAGACTGTGGAGCCAAGCCATATGGCAAGGAAGGAGTTGAACATATATGCCTAGACATAAGAGACTTCGATGTAGAGCCGTTATCCAGGGTTGGAGAAGCACTGGAGAAGATTGAGGAAGCCATAAACAGGGGTAAGAGGGTATACCTACACTGTAGAGCGGGATGTGGAAGAACCGGTACCGTAGCAATAGCATATCTAATAGGAAAAGGATATGAGTTTGATGAAGCATATAACATGTTTATCCGTAGGAGGGGATGTGGCCCAGAGGACCACCGACAAATGACCTTCCTAGAAGTCTTCACCGAAGCGGTTAAGAAATATGGATTTAAAAATTCAATTGAATTGGTCAAGAAGAGTATGTCACTGGAGGATTTCATACTAAAGGTTGGAGATACGTAACATTAAAAATAGTTATGGAGAAAGCCTAACCCCAAAGCCCTCCTCGGAATATACTATTTATACTATTATTCCATACTATGCAATAATATAAAATATTAAATGTTGTGGTGTCTAAAGTGGAAAGGGATGTGAAAAAGTTGATTGAGAAGGCTGAAAGGCCAAGTAAATTGTCTCCTATCCTCCATAAATTCTATGGTGGAAAGATACAGACCATGCCTAAATGCCCCGTAAGGGGCCTACAAGACTTTGATATATGGTATACACCCGGTGTTGCGGCTGTATCAAAGTTGATTACTGAAGATGAAGATAAATCATTTGAATATACCAACCGTGGTAATATGGTTGCAATCGTGAGCGACGGCTCCCGAGTATTGGGTCTAGGGAATATAGGTCCTGTAGCTGGATTACCTGTTATGGAGGGAAAAGCCCTACTATTCAAATATCTAGGGGGTGTGGATGCAGTCCCACTATCTGTAGATATTCACGACCCATTCGAACTAATAAGATTCTTAGAGTCTATCCAACCTTCATTCGGGGGTATAAACCTTGAGGATATTGAAAAGCCAAAGTGTTTTTATGTATTGGAGGAGGCAAGGAAGAGACTCTCCATACCAGTCTGGCACGATGACCAGCAGGGTACCGCCACAGTAATATTGGCTGGACTCATAAACGCCCTGAAACTTGTAGGTAAAAAACTTTCCGAGGCTAAACTAGTATTATATGGAGTAGGAGCAGCAAATACCAAGGCTACAGAGGTATTGATGCTTGCAGGTGCAAATCCCAAGAACATATACCTAATAGACAGTAAAGGCGTTGTACATGCTGGTAGGAGAGATATTCTCGAGAAGGAGAAGAACCCATGGAAATATAGGCTTGCAGAGAAGACAAACCCTGATATGATAGAGAAGATTGAAGATGCATTTAGAGGGGCCGATGCGGTTATAGCAGCCTCTAGACCAGGTCCAGACGTCATAAAAAAGGAATGGATTAGGCTAATGGCAGATGACGCAATAGTATTTGCAACGGCTAACCCAATTCCCGAGATATGGCCCTGGGAGGCTAAGGAGGCGGGTGCCAAGATAGTGGCGACAGGTAGATCCGACTTCCCCAACCAGATAAACAATAGTCTAGGTTTCCCAGCCATCTTCCGTGGAGTCCTAGATGTAAGAGCCAAGACTATAACAGATATGATGTGCGTCGTAGCAGCCAAGGCTATAGCTGAATATGCAGAGGAGAAGGGTCTAAGAGAGGATTATATAGTGCCATCTATGGAGGAATGGGAGGTCTACCCGAGAGTAGCGGTCGCCGTAGCCTTAGAGAGTATAAGAGAGGGGGTAGCTAGAGTAAAATTAAGTAGAGACGAACTATGGGAGAGAGCAGTTACTATAATCAGGAATAGTAGGGAATCACTCCAGAAGCTTATGAAGGCAGGGATAATAGAAAGTATGCCTGAGGTCGAACTATAAAAAACATAGTTTGATATTAACCCTCCCCCCTCTACATCATAAAAACATATATCAATACATTCAGTAAGGGGGGTATACATTAGCTAAGCTTCATAATCCATTTTCACTATTATATTTATTACTCACTCATTCTTCTGAGGGAAGTTCCATGAAAGTTAAAGTAAAGCATATCATAAAGAGAGATGGTAGAATAGTTGAGTTCGACCTCAATAGGATAAGGAACGCAATTAAGAAGGCGATGAAGAGCACCAAGAAATATAACAGGAAGACACTTGATAAAGTCCTAAACTACATAGTGGAGATAATTAATGAGAAATATAGTGAGGATAAGATACCAACGGTAGAGGAGATTCAGGATATAGTTGAGTTTGCATTGGTGAAGTTCGACCTCTACGAGGTTGCCAAGGCATATATATTATACCGAAAGGAGAGGGAGAAGATTAGAAGGGAGAAGATGCTCCTCCTAAACAAAGATAGATTGGATGATGTCGATAAGAAGTTCAGTTTAAATGCAATTAGACTCTTAGCTGCTAGATACCTCCTCAAAGATGAAGAGGGTAAAGTCATTGAAAGCCCGAAACAGCTTTTCCAGAGAGTAGCCATGGCTATAATAATTCCAGATATCCTATACGACCCTAGAGTGTATCATAAAGAGGGTGGTCTTAAAGAACATCCATATGAAGAGTTCGATCCAGAGGAGTATGATGGGAAACTTGGATTCACATATGAAAACGGAGAGAGGATGACGTGGAACAAATATCACCTTGAGAGGATGAAATACCTATATGACGACTTAAACAAGAAGGGTATGATGAAGCTTTCATGGTCAGAGTTCCTTAGGAAACTCGAGAATGGAGAGTTTAAAGATTATGCCTCAAAGGCATATCAATATTACGATTTGATGGTGAGTAAGAGGTTTATGCCTAACTCACCTACATTATTTAATGCAGGCACCCGCCTAGGACAGTTATCTGCATGCTTCGTCCTAGACATTGACGATGACCTAGAGAGTATAATGGATGCTGCTAAGGATGCAGCCCTTATATTCAAGAGTGGCGGAGGTGTAGGGATAAACTATTCAAAGCTCAGGCCAGAGGGAGACATGGTATTCTCAACATCAGGGGTAGCATCGGGACCAGTCTCCTTCATGAGGATAATAGACACTGTAACAGAGGTTATAAGGCAGGGAGGTAAGAGACGTGGGGCAAATATGGGGATCCTAGAGGTTTGGCACCCAGATATAGAGAAGTTTATAACTGCTAAGGAGAGAGAGGGAATACTTGAGAATTTCAACATCTCTGTAATGGTGAATAAAAAGTTTATGGAGGCAGTAGATAAAGATGAGAAATATCCACTAATCAACCCTAGAACAGGGGAGGAGGTAAGATATGTAAAGGCTAGGAACTTATTTAGATTAATAGCTGAGTATGCATGGAAGACTGGAGACCCAGGCCTACTATTTCTAGATAAGATAAACGAATACAATGTAATGAAGAACTCTCTAGGACTCATAAGGAGTACAAACCCTTGCTCAGAAGAGCCTCTCTATCCATACGAGTCATGTAACCTAGGGAGTATAAATCTCTATGCCTTTGTAAGATTCGAGGAAGATGGAACTACTTGGTTCGACTGGGATGAATTCCACAAGACAGTTGAACTAGCCTATGAATTCCTAGATAATGTCATCGATGTAAATAAATATCCAATCAAGAAGATTGAAGAGACCACAAAGGCATTAAGAAGAGTTGGTCTAGGTATAATGGGATTAGCAGATACCCTAGCAGCGTTGAAGATACCCTACCACAGCGAAGAGGGATTCAAATTCACCAGGAAGATAACGGAACACCTAACCTACTTCAGCCTAAAGAAGAGCGTTGAAAGAGCTAAGGAGAGAGGGAGATTCCCCCAATATGACAAGAGCTCATTCAAAGAAGGTATGATGCCCGTCGCTGGATATTATAGAAGAGAATACTGGACATTAGACTGGGACTCACTAGTGGAAGAGGTGAAAAAGTATGGCGTTAGAAATGTAGGGGTATCCACTATAGCGCCAACGGGCTCAATATCTATGTTAGTGGATGTATCGTCAGGCATAGAGCCGATATTCGCACTTGTATTCGAGAAGAGAGTTACAGTCGGCGTATTCTTCTACACAGATACAGAATTCGAGAGACAGCTTAAAGAGAGGGGCCTATATAGGGAGGATATCTTGAAGAAGATAGCCGACAACGGCGGAAGCCTACAGGGAATTGAAGAGCTACCAGATGATCTAAAGAAGATATTCCCAGTAGCATATGATATCCCATGGTGGGATCATATAAGGATGCAGTATGAAGCTGGACTCTGGATAACAGAATCCATAAGTAAAACGATAAACATGCCGAACTGGGTTACAGTGGATGATGTTGAGAAGGCATATCTATTCAGTTATAGACTGGGTGTAAAGGGAATTACAATATATAGAGATGGTTCTAAGACAGTCCAGGTATTGGTAACACCGAGCCAGAAGAAAGGCAAGTACTTCACAGTCGTTGAGAACAAGACACTTGAGATACTTGAAAAGCTAGGAATAGAGAAGCCATCACTAACCGGAGCCGAGACTCTATTATCACAAGCCACACTACAAGTGGTATCTAAGGGAAAGGCTGGAGATGCGGCAGTAAAGAAGGATAAAAAGGTATTAACCTGTCCAGACTGTGGAAGTGAGATGCTAATCTACAGTGAAGACTGCCTCAAATGCCTCGACTGTGGATGGACTGCTTGTGTAGTAGCCTAGCTATAAAAACCTTTTTTTACTCTCTTTTTCTACTGGCTCCTTATCTCCATACCTCTTCTTTAAATCCCTCAAGATAAGGTAGGCCTTAGCAACCTTCTCAATAAACTCCTCAAAAGACTCTACCTCAACAACCTTATCAGTAAGCTTCAGAATAGCGAATGAATTAGACTGGTTTTTAAACCTCTTGAGTGAAATTGTGAAGTCACCGGTCGCCGGGTAATAGGTTAGGAAGTATTTCCAAGAAGAATCTTTATCAGCCTCTCCAAGCTCCACTACCTTACTTACACTCCCCTTCTTAAACCGTATCTCCTTAGAGGACTCAATTAGTTTTACAAGCTCATTCACCATCAACCCAATATCAGCCGAGGTGATGGATGTCAAGACCTCCTCTAACTCCTTCATGAAACCTCGCCCTGAAACGTTATCCTAATATTATTATTCTTAATATCCTAATAAAGTTAAATATTACTACATTACTATATTGCTGCTAAATTAATATAGGTTTGAAAGCCACTCTACAATCTTCTCCTCATTGTTATCAGCCTTTATCCTCACAGGGATATTCGGATACCTAGTCGCCACATGACTTACGAAGAGCCACTCACCCTTATCGAACCCTACGACGCTATCAACCACACTCTTACTAATAGAGAAGGCATCAGCAACTACGCTTCTGTCATAAGACCTAGGCAGGATGGATATAAAATAACTATGAAGCTGCTGTAGAATATTTGTATTTAAATGGGCGACTCTCTGAGTCGCTATCCAGCCACCGATACCGTACTTCCTACCCTGTCTAAAGAGTAGCTCCAAAGCCTCATTAGAAAAGGATGTAAAAGCTTCTTTCTTGGTATCCCTAGGTATAAATTCATGGGCCTCATCAACGACAAACAGTACATTCCTACCTCCAGACCTACGCTTCCTAAACGAGAATATAGTGTTAACCAGTTTACCGAGCACTAGTCTAGCCGTCTTAACCTCAGGTAGATAGAAGAGGTACAACCGTCTATCACTACCAAATAGAATATCATTACATATGTCATAGATCGATTCCGTCCTCTCACCAACAGGCTTCACCGACATCGCAGCTATCAAACCCTCAATAATATCCTTCACATTCGACCTACTCTTCTTATACTGCTCCAGAATATAATTCAATACGCCATGGATCTCATTCCATACTTGATGGTCTGTCTCATTAAGCTTATAGACATATTCATTGAGATCGAATTTGGATAGGAGCCTCTTCAACCTATTTATAGCTAGCCTATGATATGGCTGTATCTTACCACTTATCTGGTTAAGAGTCTCTATAAGTACATGTATAGTTACAAACTCAGGCTCCGTCTCGAAATATTGCTTCTCAATATCATCCAATATCTCATAGACAAGGCTAGTATCCAAACCTTTCTCCCTCATCAAATCTTCTAATGTC
>Ga0256839_1005015_pt1 | contig 12508 bp, 7 predicted proteins | sample 354166metaG_FD_185968 | JGI IMG/M metagenome (GOLD analysis project Ga0256839, IMG submission 185968) | Hydrothermal vent microbial communities from Mid Atlantic Ridge, Atlantic Ocean - 354-166 | ecosystem: Environmental > Aquatic > Marine > Hydrothermal vents | place: Atlantic Ocean: Mid...
CACCACCTCTGAGACCGGCTCCTCCGCCTCTGAGGTGTGGGATCGGGGATCGCCCGACCCGACCTGCCGGCTTGCCACCAATTCGTCGATGGTGGCGAGCAGCCGGTCCAGCTCCACCGGCTTGGTGAGATAGCGGGAAAAGCCCAGGGCCAGGCACTCCTCCCGGGTCTGGGCGGTGGCATCCGCCGACAGCGCGACAATCGGCGGCAGTTCCTCGGGATCGAAGGTGAAGCGCAGCATCTTGACGGTCTCGGGACCGCTCATGCCGGGCATGTTGACGTCGATGAAGACGATGTCGAAGCGCCGCTCCTCGAGCCGTTCCACCACCCCGAAGCCGTCGTCCACCACTTCCACCCGATGGCCGGCCTGCTCGAGCAGCCGCGTGATCACCTTCTGGTTCACCGGATTGTCCTCGGCGAGCAGGATGTCCGCCCCGCGCACCTGTTGACGGCGGCCGCCCTCCGCCTCCGCACTCTCCCCCTCCCGCTCGAAGGGGGCGAGGGCGAGGCGCAGCATCCGCCGCAAAAGCTCGCCTTCGGCGTCCCGGGGCAGGTTCGCGAGCAAGGGCAGCGCTTGCTCCCCCTCCTCCATCCCGAGGCCGAGGATGTCGATGGGCTCGGCGTGCTCCAGGGCGTCGATCCTGGCGGCGAACTCGGCCGTCGAGGGCAGCTCGGCCCCAGGCAGCAGCAGCACGCAGCGCCGTCCCCGGGCCCGCCTCAGGGTATCGATCACCCCGGTGGGGCCGACGCTGAGGCGAGCGTCGAGACCTTCCTCGCGCAGCTGCTGGCAGAGTGCCAGGCCCGGCTCCGGAGGAGCGAGGATCGCCACCGTGCCCTGGATCCTGCCGTCGTCATCCTCCGCCAGGGGGCGGAACGGCACCTCGAACCAGAAGGTGGAACCGCGGCCGGGTTGGGAGGACACGCCGATGCGGCCGCCCATGAGCTGCACCAGTTCGCGGGCGATGGCGAGGCCGAGGCCGGTGCCGCCGACCCCCGCGCGCTGGACCGCACGGCTGCGGGCGAAGCGCTCGAAGATGCGCTCCTGCTCCTCGGGTTCGATGCCGATCCCGGTATCGCGAACCTCGAACCGCAGCCAGATCCGGTCCCCCTCGGCATCGAGCCGTTCCACCCGCAGCGTCACCCCGCCGCGGTCGGTGAACTTCACCGCATTGGCGAGCAGGTTCTGCAGCACCTGGTGCAGGGGTTCGAGGGCCCCCTCGAGGCGGGGCGGAATGCGCGGATCGAAGCGCAGCCGCAGATAGAGTCCTTTCTCCCGCGCGCTCGGTCGCAGCATGGCCCGCAGCTGGGCGAGCTTGCGGTCGAGATCGAAGGGCTGCACCGCCACCGCGAGCCGCCCGGATTCGATGCGGGCGAGATCGAGCACGGCGTTGACCAGGGTGAGCAGGGAGTCGGCGGCGTTGCGGATGGTGGCGGCGTAGTCGCGCTGTTCGCGGCTCAGGCGGGTGCGCAGCAGCACCTCGCTCATGCCGATGATGGCGTTGAGCGGGGTGCGGAACTCGTGGCTCATGTGGGCGAGAAAGCGGCTCTTGATGCGGTTGGCCTCCTCGGCCCGGGCAAGCGCGTCGGTGAGCTTGCCGAGCAGCACCGAGACGTAGGCCGGCAGGATGATGAGCGCGAGGATGAGGGAGGAGCTCAGGATCGGAAAGCGGTGCCACTGTTCGTTGTAGGTGGTGACCACCAGGAACATGAGCAGCGAGAGCACCGCGGCGGTGAACAGATAGAACCGGCCGTAGCGGAACCCGTGGCCGAACACGATCCAGAGCAGAATGGGATAGAAGGGGGTGGTGGCGGTGCCGCCGATGAGCATGGCGGCGTTGACGCCGCTTGTGTCGGTGAGAATGCCGATCAGGCGCCGCACCGGCGAGACCTGGGGGCGGGCGAGCAGGTGCAGGAACAGGCCCACCGCCACCACCATGCCGACGAGGAAGATCACCGTGCTCCAGTAGACGACCCAGGGCCGCTCCTCGGGCGGGAAGGGCGCCCAGAGCATGTAGAGGTACATGCCGGTGATGGTGACGATGCGGATGATCTGTTGTTCGTGCTCGCTGTCCTCCCGGCCGGCCAAGCGGGCCTTCAGCCACGCGATGCGGCCCCGAAGGCCGGAAGCCCCGGTCTCGCTTGTGCCGGTGTGATCCCCACCTTCACGCACGGGCGCACCCGGTCCTCACCGGCCGGAGCGGCGGCCGAGAAAGCGCTGGGCGAACTCCTCGGCAGGCAGCGGGGGGGCGATGGCGTGCCCCTGCACCTCCTCGCATCCGAGCGCCTCAAGCCGCTCCAGCTGTTCCCTTGTCTCCACCCCTTCGGCGATCACCCGCATGCCCAGGCTGCGGCCGAGCCCGATGATGGCGCGCACGATGGTATGGGAGCAAGCGGTTTCCTGGTCGAGGGCGTGCACGAACTGGCGATCGATCTTGAGCCGCTGCACCGGCAGCCGGTTGAGATAGGCGAGGGAGGAGTAGCCGGTGCCGAAATCGTCGAGCGCAAGCGAGATCCCCCGCTCGCGCAGGCTGTTGAGGCTGCGCAACAGGGCGCTGTCGTCCTGGACCAGGGCGTTTTCCACCAGTTCGATCTCGAGCAGGTCGGGCGCGAGACCGGTGCGCGCGAGGATGGCGTCCACCAGCTGTTCCACCTCCTCGTTGCGGAACTGCACCGGCGAGAAATTCACCGACAGCACCACCTCCCCGAGACCCTGCCGGCACCAGGCCTGATGCTGGCGGCAGGCGGTCTCCAGCACCCAGGCGGTGAGCGGCCCGATGAGGCCGATGCGTTCGGCGAGGGGGATGAAATCGGAAGGGGGGACGAGCCCGCGGTGGGGATGGTTCCAGCGCAGCAGCGCCTCCACCCCGATGAGCCGGTCCTGGCTCAGGCTCCATTGCGGCTGGTAGTAGACCAACAGCTGGCCCGCGGCGAGGGCCTGGCGCAGCTCGCCCTCGAGGGCCACCGCACGGCGGGCCTGGACGTTCATGTCCTGGGCGAAGAAGCGGTAGGTGTCGCGGCCGGCGTCCTTGGCCCGGTAGAGGGCGAGCTCGGCGTTCTTGAACAGATCCTCGGCGGAGCGGCCGTCGGCCGGGAAGAGGGCGACGCCGATGCTGGCGCTGATGTGGATCTCCTGCTGGGAGATGCGGAAGGGCTGGGCGAAGATGTCGCGCAGACGATGGCAGAGTTCGGCCGCTTCCTCCACCCGCCGGATGCCGGTCTGGATGACCGCGAACTCGTCGCTGCGGCGGCGGCCGAGATAGTCGGTCTCGCGCGTATGCGCGCGCATGCGCTCGGCGATGGCGGCGAGCAGGGCGTCGCCGAAGGCCTCGCCGAAGGCGTCGCCGATCACCTTGAAGCGGTCGAGATCGAGCAGATGCAGCGCCACCATGCGGCCGGAGCGACGGGCGCGCCACAGTTCGGAGGCGAGATGTTCGCGCAACAAGGCCCCGGTGGGCAGGCCGGTGAGGCGGTCGTACATGGAACCGCGTTGCTGCTGGTCGCGGCGCTCGAGCTCCGAGATGTCGAGGAACAGGGAGATGACCCGCCGCTCGTTCGGGTTGGGGCCGATGAGGGGCGCTTTCATGCACAACAGATGCACGCTGTCGCCGGCGAGCTCGACCACCTCGCGCAGCGGCTGGGGGAGCGGCCGGTTGCTCTGCAGCACCTTGTCGTCCAGCACCCGATGCCGGGTGGCGAAGCGCTCGCCGTGCACCTCCTCGAGGTCGCGGCCGATGAGGCGCTCGGGCTTGCTCATGAACAGGCTGGCGTAGGCGAGGTTGACGTAGACCAGCTGGCCGCGCTCATCCACCACGCTCACCGCCACCGGCAGGGCGTCGAGCAAGGTCCGCAGCGAGGCGTCCCGCCCGAGCAGGGAAGCCGGATGGTCGCGCAACGCCCGCTCGAGTTCGGCGGTGCGGCTCTGCAGGAGTTTTTGTTGGCGGCGCAGGGTCAACAGGTTGCGGGCGCGGGCGCGGAACTCCACGTGATCGACCGGACTGAGGAGGAAATCGGTGGCCCCCGCATCGAGCGCCCGATAGCAATAGTCCCGATCCTCGTAGACGGTCACCACGATGATGGGGACGTCCTCGAGGCCGGGGCGAGCGCGCAACAAGGCGATGAAGCTGGCGCCGTCGAGCTCCGGCATGTTGTAGTCGGTGATCACCAGATCGGGGGGCGGATGGTCGTCGAGATACCGCAGCGCATCGCGCGGGCTCGCGAAGGCGTGCACCCGAACCCCTTCCTCCACCGACTGGGCGAGACGGGTGAGGATGTTGCGGTTGGTGACCCGATCGTCGACCACCAGCACCGTGGCCATGCCCCCCGCCGGCACCGCTAATCTCCCCCGCCTTCGCTCACGAGGCCCCGCGCGCCTCTGCCGGCCAGCCGCTTCGAGCCATAGGTCATGGCGCACCACCGTTCAAGTGACAGGAGAAGTGCAGGCCCCCACACCCAACCTATCGGTTAAGCTCACCCGGCTGCGCCGACCTCGCCATTGTCGCCCACGCACGCCGATTGAAAGTGTATAGCAATTTCAAGGAGGCGGCCGCAAGATTATCGTCATATCGGAGTGCATCAGGGTGCGGACGCCCGAGCCGGGAGGAACGCTTCGGTGATCGAGGCCCTGTTCGCCCTTCTTGCCCATCCCGTCCTGCCCTGGGTGCTGTCGGGGGCGATCGTGGCGGCTGCGTTCGGTCTGTGGCTGCGCTTCGTCCACAGGCTGGCGCCGCTCGAGCAGGCGCTGCGGCGTGCGGTGGCGCTCGTGGAGGAGGCCCAGGGCAAGACGGGCTTTCGACAGCGTCTTGCGGCGCTCTCCCGGGAGCTTGCGCGGGATCCGCTGTTGGGGCCGAGCTGGTCGGCCTTCGCCGCCACCCTGCGGCCGGCACCGGGCGGGGAGGAGGCGATCGGCTACCTCCACCGGCCACGCGATCATTTCGACGAGCGGCTGATCCAGGCGGCCGGGATCAATGTGCGCTTCTATCAGACCCTCCCCCAGCTGCTGGTGGGTGTCGGGCTGTTCTTCACCTTCGTCGGCCTGGTGGCGGCGCTCTATTTCGCGAGCCGGGGGGTGGCCTCGCCGGAGGTGGCGGTGGCCCAAGCGGCGCTCAAGGACCTGCTCGCCGCCGCCACCTTCAAGTTCGCCACCTCCATCGCCGGTCTCGGCAGCTCGCTCCTGTTCTCCTGGCGCGAGAAGGCGGCGTTGCATCGCGTGCAGCATCTGATGGAACGTTTCGCTCTGGCGCTTGAGGCGCGGATGACGCCGATCTCGCTGGAGCAGGTGGCGGCCGCGCAGCTGGACGAGTTGCGCCATCACGGCGTGGCCCTCCAGCGGCTGGTCGAGGCGAGCGGGGAGGGACTGCCGCGGGCCGCGGAGGAGGCGCTGGAGCGGGAGCTGGCCCGGGCGGTGGCGCCCTTCGCCGCCGCCATGGAGCGGCTGGCCCGGCGGGTGGACGAGCGCGGCGAGGATCTGTTGCGGGTGAGCGTCCAGGGCCAGGCCCCCAGCCGCCGGCGCCAGGGCGGGATGGCGCCGGTCGAATCCACCCCTTCGCGGGACGCTGCGTGGGGTCTGCTTTTGCGGGAGCTCAGGGCGCTGCGCGAGACCCTGGTGCGCCGGACGGCGCCGGCGGGCGGGGATTCGGGCGGCGGTGCGGAGTCGGAGGAGAAGGTCTCGGCGGCGGCTGGGGGCGGGCTCGTGGCCCGGGACGCGGCGGCTGCGGAAGCACGGCTCGGGCGCCTGCTCGCCCTGATGGGCCGGCTGCACGCTCGGCTTACCGGACGCGGTGTGCGGCGGCGGGAGCTGATCGAGGCGCTCGAGCGGCTCCAGGAGGAGGTACGGCTTGCCGCGGCGAGCCTGCGGGAGCTGCGCGAGCGGCTTGCACGCGAGCGACCGCAGGAGGAAGAAGCCGTCCTCACCCTGGGCCGGCTCGAGGAGGAGCTGCGGCGCTCGCGGGAGACCTTGGCGGAACTCGCGCAGTCGGTCGGCGAGCGGAAGTGAGGGTGGAGGACGTCGATGCGGGAGGGCGTGCGTGCGGGCGGCCCCCAGGAGGAGGGCTATTTCGCCTCCGTGAGCGACCTCATGGTGGGGCTGTTGTTTTTGTTCATCATTCTGTTGATGGCCTTCGCTCTGTCCTTTCGCCAGGCGGAACAGGCGGCCGACACGCTGCAGCAGCGGCTCGCCGGAGAGCTCGGCGAGGTGCGGGAGGAGCGCGACCGGCTGCAGGACGAGCGCAGCGCGCTCGAAGCGGAGCGGAGGCGGCTCGCACTCGAGCGGGACGAACTCGTGCGGGAGCGGCAGCTGCTCACCGAACTTTTGGCCCGCTTGGCGGGCCGCGAGGCGTTGCGCACCGATCTGTTGTGGCGCATCGCCGACGCGCTGCTTGCGCGCGGGGTGGAGGTGGAGGTGGAGCCGGAGAAGGGCATCCTGCGCCTTCCGGAGAAACTGCTGTTCGATTCCGGGAGGGCGGAACTGCGTCCCGAAGGCCAGCGGGCGCTCGCCGTGTTGGCCGAGGTGCTGGCGGAGATCCTGCCCTGCTATGCGGGCGAGCCGCCGAGCCGGCATCCCTGCCCGGCCGCATCCGAGCCGATCCTGGAGACGGTCCTGGTGGAAGGCCACACCGACGACGTGCCCATCCACGCCGGCCCGTTCCGGGACAACTGGGAACTGTCGGCGGCGCGCGGGGTCAACACCTTCAAGGCGCTGATCGCATACGCGCCGGCTCTTGAGCGGATGCGCAACCTCAAGGGCGAGGCGCTGTTGGGAATCTCTGCCTATGAGGCCCGGCGGCCGGTGGTGGCGGGCACCAGCGAGGAGGCGCGACGGCGCAACCGGCGCATCGACCTGCGGTTTCTCATCGCCGCACCTTCGGCCGCCGACGTGAATCGCATCCGGCAACGGCTCGAGGAGCTGGCCCCTCTACAACCGTAAGGGGACTGTTCTTGCGAACAGTCCCCCCAGGGTCCCATCTCATCAGTCCGTCACACCGGAGACCCGCACAACGCCAGGTCGCTCGGTGCAAAGAAGATATTAACCAGTGGTTGAATTGGCGTCAAGCCCCTCGCTCAGCGACCGTTGTCCGGGCCGCCGGCTTCCCCTAGGTGAGGCGAAGAGGGGCTGTTGCCCTCCGGGGCCAAGGCCATGACGCGAGCCGTCTCCGAGGCGCGCGGGTTCTGCCCGTGGTGCGGCCACCCCCTGAGGCTCGTGCAACTCCACGGTTCGGCCCGTTGCGCCGTGTGCCGGGTGCCCGTCCACCCCTGCTGCGAAGGGGCGGCCCTGGATCACGGCGAAGCGTGCGGAAGTTACCGGCCCAAACCGGCGGAGCTCACGGACGAGCCCGCGCAGGAAGGACGCATCGGGCACGAGGAGGAGGGCGGGACGAGTCATGTCTGCGGCAGGATCCCACGGGCCGAGCCCGGATCCGGCGACGATACTGAAGGGTGAGTTGGTGCTCGCATCCGCGAGCGCCGCCCGCAGGCGGTTGTTGGAGGCGGCGGGTGTGCGGGTGCGGGTGGCGCCGGTGCGGGTGGACGAGGCGGCCCTGCGCAGGCGTCTTTGGGATAAGGGCGTGGACGGCGCCGAGGCGGCGGTGGAGCTCGCCGAGGCGAAAGCCCGCGCCGCCGCGCAGCGGCCGGAGAGGCGGTGGATTCTCGCGGCGGATCAGATTCTCGAACATCGAGGCCAGTGGTTGGGAAAACCCGACGATCTCGGGGCGGTGCGCGCGCAGCTGCAACGCCTGCGCGGCGATGTCCACCGGCTTCACACCGCGGCGGTGCTGTGGCATGGGGACGTTCCCCGCTGGCGGCATGTGGAGACCGCGCTGCTCCAGATGCGTTGTTTTTCGGACCGTTTTCTCGAAAGCTATCTCCGCGCCTGCGGCGAACAGGTGCGGGGTGCGGTGGGCGGCTATCACATCGAAGGGCTGGGGGTTCATCTTTTCGAGCGGGTGGAGGGCTGTCTGTTCGCCGTCCAGGGGCTGCCCCTGCTCCCGGCGCTCGAGGCCCTTAGGCGTTTCGGGATCCTTGCCGCATGAACCCGGGCCTGAGGCTGCTCGGTCTCACCGGCTCCATCGCGACCGGCAAGAGCAATGCCGCCGACGGATTCGCGGCGTTGGGCGTGCCGGTGTTCGACGCCGACCGCACCGTGCACCGGCTGCTCGCACCCGAAGGCGCCGCCGTTGCCGAGGTGTTGCGGCTCTTTCCCGACACCGCTGACGCCAAGGGCGGCATCGACCGGGGCCGGCTCGCGGCGCGGGTGTTCGGAAACACGGCCGCCCTGCGGGCGCTCGAGGCGGTGCTCCATCCCCGCGTACGGGAGGCCGAATACCGCTTCCTCGAACGCTGCGCACGAGCACGGGTGCCGCTTGCGGTGCTGGACATTCCGCTCTTGTTCGAGACCGGGGCGAGGGAACGGGTGGATCGCGTGCTGGTGGTCACCTGCCATCCGATGATCCAGGAGATCCGGGCTCTGCGCCGCCCCGGCATGAGCCCGGAGCGGCTCGCCCGGGTGCGCGCCGAACAGTGGCCGGAGGCGCACAAGCGAAGACAGGCCGATTTCGTGATCACCACCGGGCTTGGCCGCGACGTCACCCGACGCCAGATCGAGGCCGTCTATCTCTGCATGCTCGACGAGCCCGCCCGGGCCTGGCCGTGGCGCTGGCGGCTGCGGGCGGCGCGATCCGGCTGGAGGCGATGATGCGCGAGGTGGTGCTGGACACCGAGACCACCGGTCTCGAACCGGAGGCGGGACACCGGGTGGTGGAGATCGGCGCGGTGGAGCTGGTCCACCGCATGCCGACGGGCCGCACCTACCACCAGTATCTCGACCCCGAGCGCGACGTACCGCCGGAGGCGGAACGGGTGCACGGGCTCACCCGCGCCTTCCTCTCCCGTTTCCCCACCTTCCCCGAGATCGCCGACGACTTCCTCGCCTTCCTCGCCGACAGCCCGCTGGTGATCCACAACGCCGGCTTCGATCTGCGCTTTCTCAACGCCGAGCTGGCCCGCTGCGGGCGCCCGCCGCTCGATCCGAGCCGGGCGGTGGACACCCTGGTGCTGGCGCAGCGGCGTTTTCCCGGCCAGAGCAACAGCCTCGAAGCCCTGTGCCGGCGCCTCGGGGTCGACGATTCCAAGCGCGGTCTCCACGGTGCGCTGCTCGACGCCCAGCTGCTGGCCGAGGTCTACGTCCTGCTGGTGGGAGGCCGTCAGCCCACCCTCGCCCTCGAACCCGCCGCAAACGCACCCCAGCGGGCGGCGTTGCAGCGACGCTACCGGCCCCCGCGACCGCACGCCCCGAGCGAGGCGGAGCTCGCCGCCCATGCCGCGTTCCTGCGCGAGATCGACAACCCGCTTTGGCTGCGCGAGGAGGAATGAGGGCTGAGGCGCGCTGCGACGAGCGACCGCTTTGGCAGGACCGAACCGCCCCCCTTAGAAGGCCGTGGGCGCTGCGGTGCGAGCGAACGGAGAGGGCCGCATGAGCAAGATTCGCGTGAAAAACCCGATCGTCGAGCTGGACGGCGACGAAATGGCGCGCGTCATCTGGCAGATGATCCGGGAAAGGCTGATCCTTCCCTTCCTCGACGTGGATCTCGTGTATTTCGATCTGTCGATCCAGAACCGCGACGCCACCGAGGATCGCATCACGGTGGAGGCGGCCGAGGCCATCAAGCGCCATCAGGTGGGCGTCAAATGCGCCACCATCACGCCGGACGAGGCGCGGGTGCGGGAATTCGGCCTCAAACGCATGTGGAAGTCGCCCAACGGCACCATCCGCAACATCCTCGGCGGCACCGTCTTCCGCGAGCCCATCATCTGCCGCAACGTGCCGCGTCTGGTGCGCACCTGGACCAAGCCCATCATCATCGGCAGGCACGCCTTCGGCGACCAGTACAAGGCGGTGGACCTGCCCATCCGCGGCCCCGGCCGGCTCACCCTCACCTTCCATCCCGCGCACGGCGGGCCGCCGGAGACGGTGGAGGTGCACGACTTCCCGGGCTCGGGGGTGGCGCTCGGCATGTTCAACGAGGACCGCAAGATCGAGGACTTCGCCCGGGCCTGCTTCAATTACGGGCTCGAGCGCGGCTATCCGGTCTATCTCTCGACCAAGAACACCATCCTCAAGACCTACGACGGACGCTTCAAGGACATCTTCCAGCGCGTCTACGAGCAGGAATTCCAGGAGCGCTTCGCCGAACGGGGCCTCACCTACGAGCATCGGCTGATCGACGACATGGTGGCGGCGGCGCTCAAATGGGAGGGCGGCTTCGTCTGGGCCTGCAAGAACTACGACGGGGACGTCCAGTCCGACGCCGTCGCCCAGGGATTCGGATCGCTGGGGCTGATGACCTCGGTGCTCATGACCCCGGACGGCCGCACCATCGAAGCGGAGGCCGCCCACGGCACGGTGACCCGTCACTACCGGCTCTGGCAGCAGGGCAAGGAGACCTCCACCAACCCCATCGCCTCGATCTTCGCCTGGACCCGTGGCCTGACCTATCGCGCCCGGCTCGACGGCACCCCCGAGGTGGCGGCGTTCGCGGAGACCTTGGAGCGGGTGTGCGTGGAGACGGTGGAGGCGGGCAAGATGACCAAGGACCTCGCCTTGCTGATCGGGCCCGACCAGCCCTGGCTCACCACCACCGCCTTCATGGAGGAGATCGAGCGCGAACTGCGCCGTCGCCTGGACGCCTGACCCGCTCCGGCGCGCGCGTCTGCGCGACGGCCCGAGCCGGCTGTTCCTCACACGAGGGGCGCTTTGTCGTGGCGCTGGCGCGGGGGCATGGTCCGGCGGCCGCGCCGGCCGCACGCCATCTGGATGCCGGCTACGGTGTCTGGGCTTGCGTGAGCAGGCGCAGGGCGGCGAGCGCCATCACCTGGCTCGCGCGCACCATGTCGTCGATGGCGATGTGTTCGTCGGGCTGGTGCGCCTGTTCGAGCCGTCCCGGGCCGTAGGCGATGCAACTGGGCTGGCGGCCGATGCGCAGCACGTGCTTGTGGTCGTAGGTGCCCGGCGAGCAGACGAAGGCCGGAGCGATGCCGAGCACCTCCTCCACCGCTCGGGCGAAGGTGCGGGGGAGCAGGCCGCCTGCATCCCCCCAAAGCGGCTCCACCAGCAACAGTTCGCGCAGCTCGAAGGCAAAGCCGGGGCGCGTGCGGGCAAGCCGCTCGAGCAGCTCCAGCACTTCCGCGCGCACCTGGTCGGGGCTCTCCTCGACAACAAAGCGCCGGTCCAGGATGACCGTGCAGCGGTCGGCCACACAGGGGGTCGGAAGCCCGCGGGCCGGGGGCATCTGGCCGCCGTGGATGGAATGCAGGGTCAGGCTCGGCCTGCGCGCGGCCTCCGGCACCACCGGCATGGCGGTGCGGCGCTGGGCGAGGCGCGGCCGCAGCTCCTCCTCCAAAAGCTGCAGGAAGGCGGCGGCGTGGCGGATCGCGCAGGCGCCGAGATGCGGCATGGATCCATGGCCGATCCGGCCCGAAAGCGAAACCTCGGCCCACCACACCCCGCGGTGGCCGATGCAGATGCGTTCGGGATCGAGCGGCTCGGGGATCACCACATGCTGCACCCGGCGCGGATCGAACCAGCCCTGTTCCGCCAGATAGCCGACCCCGGCAAGGCCTCCCGACTCCTCGTCCACCGTCGCCGACAGCTCGAGCGCGCCGGGAAAATCCGGCCAGCGGTCCACCAGCACCTCCACCGCCACCACCGCGGCCGCGATTCCCCCCTTCATGTCGGCCGTGCCACGGCCGAAGATGCGGCCGTCGCGCACCTCGCCGGCGAAGGGATCGACGCTCCAGCCCGCCCCCGGCGGCACCACGTCCATGTGCCCGTTGAAGTGCACGCACGGGCCGGGGCGGCCGCCGCTCTTGCGGGCGATCAGGTTGATGCGGGGAAAACTGTCGCTGTCCGCATCGCTTCCGCGCGCCCGCTCGAAATACAGCTCGAAGTGTCGCTCGCGCAGCCGGGCGCCCAGATAGCGGGCGAACTCCGGATAGTCGGAGCCCGGCGGGTTGACGGTGGGAATGCGCACGAGATCGCGGCAGAGCTCGACCATCTCCGCCCGCCGTGCTTCGATGTCGGCCAGGATGGACTCGACCGCCGGTACCACCGCGCGACCTCCTTCGGGGCCGAGCATGGAATGGTCGATGCCGGCTGTCAAAGTCCCGGCGGGGAGGAGGACATGGTTGACGACGGCGATATCGCCCCCATCCTGCGCGCCCGGCTTGCGGGCGAGCCGCTTGTGCGTGTTGCGGGGCTTCGGGATCTGGACGATGGCTACCGGCTCCAGGAGCGGGCCAATGCCGAGCTTGCGCGGCATTTCGGGCCGGTGGTGGGAATCAAGATCGGCGGCACCACCGCCGCCATGCGCCACTACATCGGCGCGCCGGAGCCGGTGTTCGGATGCGTGTTCAGGGCACACCTCCAGCGCGGACGGGGACGGGCGGAGCTCTCCCGCTATCGGCGCCTGGGCCTTGAATCGGAGATCGCCGTGCGCCTCGGCCGTCCGCTTCCGCTTCAC
>Ga0256839_1005016_pt1 | contig 12507 bp, 11 predicted proteins | sample 354166metaG_FD_185968 | JGI IMG/M metagenome (GOLD analysis project Ga0256839, IMG submission 185968) | Hydrothermal vent microbial communities from Mid Atlantic Ridge, Atlantic Ocean - 354-166 | ecosystem: Environmental > Aquatic > Marine > Hydrothermal vents | place: Atlantic Ocean: Mid...
TTATCAAACCAAGCAGCTACATCTGGCATTTCTCCACCGTAGATGATTTTTGTATTATCTTTCTGCCAGCCTTGATGTTTTTGTTTTAATGATGCGACTAACTCAGATCTTTTAACAGGATCATCCCTGCCATCTGGCGTATGCAGGCTAATAGATGATACCTCTCTAATATCTTTAAAGTATTGCTTATAAAGCACCTTGTTTTCATCACTATTATCTAGCGTAAGCATGGGGAAAATATCGACAAACACACCTTGGTGATAATCTACCTCTTTGTCTTTTTCATGAAACTCAACAATACTGGCTTTGTTGGAGCGAAGTTTTATGTAGTCAAATTTAAAGCTTTTATCGGTCTGAGAAGTTTGTAAGAAAATCTCTGATGAGAGCTCATCCTTAGCAATTTTTAAAAACTGATTATAGTCTTCCAACGGCATTGAAAGATCAATATCATCATCCCACGGGATAAAACCTTGATGCCTAACCGCACCTAGAAGTGAGCCAGAATCTAACCAATATTGAAGTTGATGCTTTTTACAAATCGCATCAAACTCTTTTAGCATATCCAGCATAATGAGCTGTGCTTTGCGTAAATCTTTCGGTTCTATCATTTGCTTGCTCTTCTATTTAACCTGAATCCGTGACTTCAATGCGGATAACAGGGCGTAAGATATTGGTTTTGTACTCTAAAAGATAAGAATTTACCACGAAGGGCACGAAGAAAAACAAAAGCCTATATATTCCCTTCTTCGTGTTCCTTCGTGCCTTCGTGGTGAATTTTTTTTTAATACCTCCCAGTCAGCTAGTTTCTAGCAACCCCGTAATAGTCATGCATCGCATCAATCAACACATCGGTATATGCTTTGGTCATTTCACCCATATGCGAAATACGAAAAACAATTTCACGCTCCGGCCCACCATTCGGGCAGACCATTACTTTGTAGTTTTCTTCTAAGGCATTAACCACATCCATCGCTGACCTGCCATCGGTTGGGGTTAGCGTAGTCATCGCATTGGGCATAAATGGGGTATATTCTTTTACGGGTAAACTCTTAATATTGGCGCGAAAGTATTGCGCAATTTCTTTTGCGTTGGCGATACTTTGGGCGACACCACCGCGTTGTTTAATTTGCGCTAAGCGGGCTTCGAGTTGCAGCATAATCGTCACCGCTGGCGTGTAGGGCGATTGCCCTCTTTCGCCGTTAGTGAGGTAGTTTTTATAGTTAAAGTATAAAGAATCAATATCCTTTATTTTTGCGATTGCACTCGGTGCCAGTATCACCATAGTTAACCCCGGTGGTAACGCTAAACCTTTTTGCGAACTGGCGATAACTACATCAATATTCGATTGTTGCATATCCAATGGATCGGTGACTAACATCGAAATTGCATCAACAATATAAAGCAGGTCATTTTTCTTCGCGTATGCACCCATCGCATCAAGATCGTACAAATGCCCAATCGAAGTTTCATGTGCATTGACAACTAACGCACTGTAATTTTCACTGGGTGCTAATGTTTCAATATCAGCAAGATTCGTATTGCTTACTTTAAAATCGGTATGAGGGATCGCATGAGTCGCACAAATATCCACAAAGCGCGCACCGAAGCCACCGCCATTAACGACTAGCGCATTATCATCTTTGCTGAGTAAGTTCATCACCGCAGACTCCATGCCTGCGGTACCGGATGCCGCCAGAAAAATGGCTTTCGAGCCTTGCGGCGCGTTAACCATTTCTAACATGCCATTTTCACAGGCGTAGGTCACATCAGAAAAAGCACTGTTTCTAAAGTACGGCGTTTGTTGCGCGCCTATTTTAAGTATCTCTTCCGACATTTTTACAGGGCCTGGGGTAAAAATGTAATAATCCTCATAAATCATTGCTTTTCCTTCCTTTTCCGTTCGTTGTACTCTATAAGCACGCGGTTGATGCCCACCATATCTTCGGGGCTTAGCATTTTAGATTTGCGCTTATTACGTTGGATCAATGAAGCGAATTCGGCGATCATATAACGTAGCCCACAGCCATCAAATTCATAATTAAACGTTTGGCTTTTATGCTCATCTTCAAAGCGTACATGAAACTTTTTGGTCAGCCACCAAGGTGCTGGGATATAAATATAACCTTTGGTGCCAGATATAACCGCATCACCTTCTGATTTAATCCCTGTCGCAACATTTGAGATACCGATAGCGCCGCCTTGATGCTTACTTATAATCAAGTTAGACACATCGTAGCCCTCGGTACCTTGATCAAAAAAGGTAATATCTTTGCTTTCCCCAAGGATTTTATTCACCAGCAAAGAAGGATACGAAGCGAGAATATTTGTTGCCCCTTGCGCCATAAAAGTGTCGGGGTAGTCCTTTTCTTTATACAGTGATGTACGGGTCGCACGTACTTCTTTTATATCGCCAATGATGCCTTTCTTAAGCTCTGTTAATAACTGGTTAAAAGCAGGAAGAAATGCAGTTTTAAGTGCTGAAAGTAACAGCACTTTTTCTTTTTTAGCCAGTGAAAGTAACTCTTGTAGCTCATCCTTATGTAGTGCCATTGGGTTTTCGCACAACACGTGTTTTTTGGCTTTAAGCGCTTTTTTAATAAGCTCGTAATGTTGTTCTAAGGCAGTATCAATGTAAACAGCGATAATACTCGTGTCTAAAAACTCATCGTAGTTATCATGCCCAAATTTGATTATTTTGCTTTCTTTAGTGAATTTTTTGAGCGATAAAAAATCAGAGGAGTAAATACGCCTCATCTTCAAATTAGGTACATGTTGGGCTTCATCAATAAACGCTTTGGTATCACGCCCAAGCCCTACAATGCCTAGTTTGATGACATCAAAATTATCTTCCCTTAATTGAGTGCTGGATATGCCTTCGGTGCGGGGTAAATATTCAACATGAGTGAATTCATTAAGGTAGTCAAATGTGCCGACCCAATCATCGCCAATGGCAAAAATATCCACATCGTATTTGACCATATCCAGTGCTTTTTGCTTTTTATGTTTTTCAACAATGACTTTATCAACAAAGTCTAAAGCTTCAATGGTGGCGACCCGTTTTTGAGTACTCTCAATGACATTTAACTTACCGCGAGAACGGTCATAATTTTCACCGGTTACACCCACAATAAGATAATGACCCAGTGCCTTAGCACGCTTTAACAGCCTCAAATGCCCCTCATGAAACATATCGTATGTTCCATAGGTGATAATGGTTTTTTTATTGCTACTAATGCTTTACCCCCTTTTTCTATTTATTTAATTCTAACCCATTGAAACTATTATATCTTTCAGCGTGATAAAAAACACTAATTTAATCTGTCTTACGATAGAACTGTGCATCCATCAGTGGTTTTAAGGTTGTAAGCAAACTACCAAATAAATTAGGGATGGCTTTTTCTTGTGCCGCCAAAAGCTGCTTCATATGCTCACGCTGTGTCGGCTTCGAAAAACAGGCGGGACAGTTTTCAACGATTACCGGCAAGTTATTTTCTTCAGCAAAACGAGCAAGTGCTTGCTCACGCACATAAACAAACGGGCGAATGATACGGCAGTCACCTTCATCATTCAGATAGTGCGCCTTCATGGTATTTAACCGTCCGCCGTGAAAAGCAGACATTAAAAAACTTTCAGCCAAATCATCAAGATGCTGACCCAACACCAGCACATTATAGCCTTCGTTACGCGCAGTTTTATACATTAAACCGCGTTTGATGCGCGAGCAAAAGGAGCAGTACGAATCCCCTTGCATCTGCGTTTCTGCCAGTTCCAATATAGGCTCTTTGACATAAAAATAAGGAATCCCAAGCGATGCTAGATAAGGAATCAAAGGACTTGGATCAAAGTCACCTGACTGCGGATCTACCGTCATCGCGCCAAGTCTAAATTTAATCGGCGCATGTCGCTGAAAATGTAATAAGGCATGCAACAAGCTTAAAGAATCCTTGCCACCTGATAAACCAATTAATAGTTTATCGCCCTCTTTTATCATCTCAAAGTCACTAATAGCACTGCCTGTGAGGCGGCGTAGCTTTTTGGGAATAGTGATATTTTCAGTTTTATTTTTCTTGAGGCTCATAACTTTACTCATAAACATGCAATATAATCATGTTCTGCCTGATGCACAAGACATGATATTATCATCATGTTTTCTATCTGGGAATTAGGAAACTTTACGAACATTGCAGTCGTTTATTAGTTATGCAACCATAAAGCCATGAGCGCGATACCAAACACAATACAAATAAAAAAGCATGATAGCCAAACCTCGCTGACTCATATAGCATGCCCGGAATGTGATTTATTGCAGTCCATCCCGCCCTTAGCTGTGAGTGAGTCGGTATTATGTTTGCGTTGCGACAAGACGTTATATACCCACCATAAAAATTCGATTGACCGTAGCTTAGCCTTTGCGATTACCGGCTTGCTGCTTTACATCATTGCCAATATGTTCCCGCTGTTATCACTAAAAGCGTTAGGGCTAACACAAGACAGCACTCTATTTTCAACTGCCCTGGCGTTGTTTCAAGCAGACCGACCTTTTTTAAGTATTATTATGCTTTTAACGACCATTGTTTTTCCTGCTACCACATTAATCGGTACCATCTATATTTTATTACAGGTCAAAACTAATAAAATTAATGAACTTACCGCGCCGCTATTTCGCTTTTTGCGTAGCACCGATGCATGGGGAATGTTAGAAATTTTCATGCTTGCCATGCTAGTTGCCATCGTAAAATTAGGTGATGTAGCTGAGGTAGTTTTTGGCATATCATTATATGCGTTTGTGTTATTGATATTAACATTAACCTTATTAAGCGCATCGCTTGATCCCCACGATGTATGGAATAAGCTACGCGAAAAAAATGTGAATGAAGGCAATAACGTATGAATATGCAAACCGCTCGGCAAGCAGGTTTAATTGCCTGTCATTTTTGCAACACCCTAAATAAGGTTCCAACTGTTTCTGAGAACGATACACAGCAAGAATATTTTTGCTCTTGTTGCCAGTCAGAGATTCACTCACGCATCCCCAACAGCCTAAGCACTACATGGGCATTATTAATTGCAGCGATTATTTTATACATTCCTGCAAACACTTTACCCATAATGACCGTAGTTATGTGGGGTGATGGCCAACCAGACACCATCATGAGCGGTGTATTTCATTTATTAGACAGCGGCATGTGGCCGTTGGCTTTATTGATATTTGTGGCAAGCATCTTTATACCAGTACTTAAATTAATTATACTCACGGGTTTAGTCTTAAGCGTTCATTTTAAAAGCCACTGGAAGCCTCGTGATAGAACCTTACTATATCGCATCACCGAATTTGTCGGGCGCTGGTCGATGGTTGATATTTTTGTCATTGGTATTTTAGTATCACTGGTACAATTCGGTAATACCGCCAGCGTCAGCCCAGGTATTGGGGCATTATCTTTTTCCGCCGTGGTGATTTTAACCATGTTTGCCGCACATAGCTTTGACCCACGACTAATTTGGGATGTGATTGATGATTATTACAAAACCACGTCTTTAAAAGAATTTGTCCACGAAAGGCACGAAAAGGCACGAACGTTATGATGCAAGGTTAGCTTTAAGCGTTAACCCTATGCAGGGTTAGAAAACAATTGATGTCCACGAAAAACACAAAAAGACACGAACGTAAGTAAATAGAATTGGATTCTAGAATTAACACTACAAAGACTTTGACTCATATCAAGGATAATTATCAAATGAATAGCTTTATAAACTTTTCGTGTATTTTCGTGCCTTTCGTGGACTATCCTTTCCCGCTGTTAATTGGAAGTAACGATGATAGATAAGATTATTTATAAGGAAGAATCATTCCTTATACAAGGTGCTATTTTTGATGTTTATCGTGAAATGGGTTGTGGCTTTCAAGAATCTGTTTATCAAGAGTGTTTAGAAAAGGAATTAGTCTTACGCAAGATACCCTATGTCGCGCAGCAAGAATTAACGCTACAATACAAAACTCAAAAACTCGCACAAACATATAGACCCGATATAGTTTGTTACAACTCCATTATAATTGAGTTAAAAGCCTTGTCTAAAACCACTCCTCAACATAAAGCTCAAGTTATTAACTACTTAAAAGCATCAAACCTAAAACTAGGCTTATTGGTAAACTTTGGTAGTTACCCCAAAGCAACTATCGAACGAATTGTCTTATGAAAATTTCACACTCGTCGCTTGAGTCAAGTAATCCTCTTATTAGAACTTTTCGTGTTTTTTCGTGCCTTACGTGGACACAGCTTTTTATTGCACATTATATTTTACAGATAAATAAATAATGACAACCCAACAATATCCAACGGCGCAAATTAAGCCGAAATCTCGTTTCTCCCTGATTTGGTTAATCCCATTGTTGGCGCTCTTAATCGCGGGCTGGCTGGTGTTTAAATATTATAGTGAGCGTGGCTCAATCATCACCATTACCTTTGATAGCGCAGCGGGTATTGAAGCGAAAAAAACCCCCATTCGCTATAAAGATGTTCAAGTTGGTAAAGTTAAAAAAATTAACCTCAGTGATGATCTGAAAAAAGTCACTGTTACCGCAGAAATATTCCCTGAAATGGCAAGTCATCTTGGCAGTGAAACACGCTTCTGGATAGAAAAGCCACGGGTAACCCTGAAAGGCATTAGCGGCTTAGACACACTATTATCCGGCGTACATATCAGTCTCGACCCAGGAGAATCTAACACAGAAGGTAATGTAATCTTAGATCATTACGATGGTCTTGCCAGCCCACCCATTTTCACCAGTGGTGAAGAAGGCACATTACTTACCCTTAACACCCAAAACCTCGGCTCATTGGCGGTCGGCTCACCCGTTTATTATCATAAAATTAATGTCGGTGAAGTTACCAGCTTTAAGTTAAATGATGCCGTTTCAAACACCAGCCAACAGACCGTTGACGTGTCGATTTATATCCGCGCACCCTACGACAAAAACATCAAAACTAATACCCGTTTTTGGAATGCAAGCGGCTTAGATGTAAGCCTCACATCTGCGGGTGTTTCAGTGCAAATGGAATCATTAACCTCACTATTAATCGGCGGTGTTGCTTTTGAAACCCCTGCCAATGAGCTAGGTTACGCGCTTGATGGAAACATGATTACCTTTAAGCTATACGACACCTACAAACTTGCTAAAGATGATACCCAGCGCCTCAACAAGCTCTTCTACACCATGTACTTTACAGATAGCCTGCACGGCTTAACGGAGGATTCATTAATTGAATACAATGGTGTCAGCGTTGGTAAAGTTGAAAGCATACTGCTAAAAAATGGGCTGAATACTTCAGCGCAAAATTTAGAAATTAAAACAGTGGTAAAAGTTTCCTTAAGAATTGACAAATTCTCACCCAATGCCAGCAAGGAAGCGGCAGAAAAAACCTTACAAATGCTCGTTGCGGAAGGCTTACAAGGTCAATTAGCTGTTGCCAGTTTAGTCACTGGCGCTAAATATATTTCACTCAGTAAAGGGCAAAAGCCGCTAACAGAAAAATATGTACTACAACCGACCTCTTATCTTAACTCCAGTGTTTTCCCTACTTCAGTTGCAAAAACATCATTACTTAATTTTGATGCGAGTGAAATCACCGCTGAGCTGAATAAAACACTGCTAAGTGTTAATAAGCTCATCAACTCGAAAGACATTAAAAAAACCCTCAAAGGGCTAGCCGCAACCTCCAGCAGTTTGGATAAAATAACCCGACAACTTGCTAAAAAAGGCTTCTCCGGCGAGCTAGTTAAAACCTTGGCAAACTCACAAAAAGCCATTAAAGATATTAGTGTGCTGATTGGCGATAGTCGCAAAACCATGCAAAGCCTTACTAACGCATCTAACAAGTTACAAAAAGATGCCAGTCACAGTATGAGAACGTTTAGCAATGTAAGCAATAAACTACAGCGCGACACCAGCAAAACACTTAGCGCCATTAATCACACCCTTAAGTCAACGCTTAGCGAAGATTCTGCAATGCAATACAAATTACAACAGCTAATGAATGATTTAAGCGAGGCATCCAACTCATTCTCGGTACTCGCAGACACCATACAGCGCAAACCAAACTCAGTAATAATAGGAAAATAAGCTTAGTCACAAGAACGCGATGAAACACAACGCTAAACACATAAGGAATACATGAAAAACAAACTAAAAATAATATGGGTAAGTCTGTTAATTATTAGCCTCAACGCTTGCTCCAGTGTTTTAAACACTCCCGATTCAGCCTTAGGCGATACTCACTTCTATTCCTTAGTCGCCCTTGCCCCAGTAAGCACCGTAAACAAAAGCCAGCTTCGCATAGGAGTAGGCCCGATAGAAATCCCGCGTTTACTCAATCGCCCACAAATCATCAGCCGCAAAAATAATACTGAAATCTTAATGGCGGAAAAACACCAATGGGGTGGCTCATACAAAGAAGAACTCATCCAAGCTCTTACTGATAACTTATCCAACTTACTCAACACCGATAATATAGAGCAATACCCATGGAAATTCTCCTTCAAACCCGCCTACAGCGTACGTGTAAATATCGAGCGCTTTGATGGACAACTCAGCAAAGCCGTCATCTTAAAAGCACGTTGGCGTTTGTATAAAGGAAGCCAAGAAGTATTAGTAAAAAGAAGTGTAATCACCGTAGCAACCCTTGGCAGAAGCTACAGCGCCTATGTAAAAGCTCAGAGCAAAGCGCTAGCGCAACTAAGCCAGAGGATTGCTAAAATTATAAAATAAATGCGCTATGCGGATACCAAATCTCTTTTACCTTTCCCGCGTTACGGCAGCAAATTACTGATGCTGCCTATGTTAAAAGCAAAGGTTTATATAGTTACTATAAGCGCTTAGTACAAATTAGCTTTAGTGTGGTTAAACCTCAAAAGAGTTTTGTTTGCCAGCTTGATAAAATAAGTTTGTAAACGAAAAAGAGAGATAGTACCTGAATAATCTAACTGAGTTCTGGCAATGCCAAGTTCTCTATGCCATAAATAAATTAGCAAAGTAGTAACTTTAAATACTTTGCTAATTTTAAACGATTTAATTATGACCGCTCTTATTCTCCACAAATGAACCCATTGCTAACTCTCCTCCAATCTCTAAGCGTTCAACCACTTTCTTCTCTGTTAAATCAACCTTAACTAATGCCCCCTCTTCTGTTAAAAATAAGTAAAAGTATCGCCCATCTTTAGAGAAGTGATATTTTGGATGCGATTGACTCTGTCCTGTAATGGTTGTTAATTCACTCACTTTAATATCAGCAATTTTCGTATGGTTAGATGTATTCATAAGGGTAATAAATGTATCTTTATGGTTAATAATCACCGCTAACTTATTATGTTTCATCTCATCAGCATGTCCAGCACCAATCCCTGCCTTTTCAGTCTTCATAACACGCATAGGCGTTGTAGTATAATCAATCACAAAAAGTGTCCCCTCGTGTGAACCAGCATAAATGGTTTTTTGGTCTTTTAAGAAGTTTAAATGGTGAATTCCCATTTGGTCTGCTGTAAAACCACTCGCTTTCAATGGTAACTCTTCACTTAAGCTCAAGCCCTCATCTGCTGTAAAAGTTAACTTCAAAATAGATGGATAGACCCCCGTAGAACCCTCTCCTGTTGCATAGAAAATAGTAGCGTTTACATGTGAGTGTTTTTGACCATGAATCTCTGGTGGAATTAAATTATGCACAGGTGATGAGGTAGCCAATGAATTAACCAAAGAGGTTGACCATGTTCCATCGCTGTTTTTTGTTAACTTATAGGTGTCTATCTTTTTGTTTTGTCTATCTATAAGCACAAAATGATTTTCATCTAACCAATGAGGATGCCCAGATGCCAAAGTACCACTAGAGACATAACTGTGTCCACTTGTTGTCGGTTGTGTTACCACATCATTACCCACCGTTGCAATTACTGTATCTGTCGTACTATCTATAATTGCTGTCATCGCTTTATTTGTCCCTGAAACAGCGACTAATCCTGTTCTCTCTTGGACAGCAATACTTCGTGGATAAAACTTTAAAGGGATACTTTTGATAATGGTATTGGTTGCAGAATCCAATACATCAATAAAATTACTTCCACGATTATCAACATAGAGCTTAGGGTTAACAGCATGTTTGGTAGCTTTTGTTTTAATAACCTCAGCCGCGTAAGAGACCTCATGCCCTGTTGCAATACTCTCTAACAACTTCATATTATCAACATCAACCACCACCACAAGATTGTTAACCTTGTCTCCAAAATAGGCTCTGGTGGTCGTTGTACTCGCCGTACTATCTAAACCATTATGCCCACCACTTTTGGTAGAAGCTTCATTCGTTGTACCTCCACACCCCACCAAAAGAAGTGACGCGACGGTGAGTGAACTCATAATTAACTTTTTCATTGTTTATCCTTTAAGAATTTAATGAAAGAAGTGTAACCGCTTGACCTTTCGGGCACAAGAAATTACAGATAAACAACTCAACCACTATGCACTGAAAGTGCATAGGTTGTGACTGGACTGAAAGTCCTAAACTATTCAAGAATCATATTCCCCCTATCTCCATTAGATGGATTACGGTGATGCTCTAAATACTCATCAACCATATCATCTGTAATATTACCCGTAGACCAACCACCATAACCAATCGCCCAAAAGTGACGACCCCAATAACGTTTCTTTAATTGAGGGAACTCTTGCTGTAATCTTCTTGATGTTCGACCCTTCAAACGTTTCACTAGATCACTCATTGATAACTTAGGTGGATACTCTATGTGCATATGATCCTTACTGACCACTCCTTTTAATATTTGAACATCTTCTGCATCACATATTTGAATAATTATTTCCCTACACCGTTGCTGAATATCACCCGTTAAAACAGGGTAACGATACTTTGTTACCCATACTAAATGAGCTGTAAATCGAGTTATTGTGTGTCCGCTTCGTCTTTGTTTATCCATAACTCAAAGAGTAGCATAAGTGTGTAGCAGCTAAAGCCTTGCACTAAAGTGCATAGTTTTAACTAGCGGTCTGAGACCAATAAAAGGACATCCAAAATTTTATTTTTTAAAAACAATTACTTATCGCCGCATCTCCCACAAATAAATCAAAACCAGCATCATAAAGCGCATGACTATTTCCCGCACTCAACAAATTGACCTATCTGTAACCCCTTATTATCACTGCGTTAACCGCTGTGTTCGTCGTGCCTTTCTTTGTGCCGTGGATGATCACACAGGTATAAGTTACGAACACCGTCGTGGTTGGATTAGCGATAGAATTAAAGCCTTATCAGAAACCTTTGCCATAGATGTGGCTGCCTATGCGGTTATGAGCAATCATTACCACATTGTTTTACGTGTTGATCAGAAGCAAGCTGAATCTTGGAATACCTTAGAAGTGATTGAGCGTTGGAATACGTTTTTCACGCTTCCTGTGCTAATTTCTCGTTTTATGAAAGGTGAACGCACCACGCCCTCCGAGTTAAAAGTCGTTGATGAAATCATCGAAAAATGGCGCACTCGATTGCATGATATAAGCTGGTTTATGCGTCTTTTAAATGAATCCATCGCGCGCGAGTCAAATAAAGAAGATAATGTTACAGGGCGGTTTTGGGAAGGTCGTTTTAAAAGCCAAGCGTTACTCGATGAGCAAGCTGTAATCGCTTGTATGGCGTATGTTGATCTAAACCCGATACGAGCAGGTATGGCAAAAACACCCGAGCAATCAGATTTCACCTCCATACAAGAACGTATCCAAAAGGTGATGCAAAAACAGCCCTGTTCCTTACTGCCCTTTGTTGGTTCCACCAAGAACAAAGAAACAGCCATACCCTTCGAGCTAAATGATTATATCGCCTTAGTTGATTGGTCTGGCAGGGCCATACTGCATAATAAGCGCGGTTCAATACCTGCCAACACGCCGCCGATACTTCACCGGTTAGGCATTGATGAAAAAAGCTGGGTTCAACATATTCATTATTTTGAACGACAATTCCCTACAGCGGCTGGCAATATCGATAAGCTCAGGCAACTCGCCGAGAAAACCTCACGAAGCTGGATAAAAGGCATGGACCAAGCGTTTAGTCCGTTATCCCCCTAGAAAAAACCCAACATCATCTTATAAAAAGCATTGTGAAGTGAGGCTTAAGCACGTCTGCAATAATAAAAAATTAGCCAAATCTACTTTATAGAAACCAATCAAGCACACACTGGCCATTTTCTGACCATTTAAAGGCAAACAATTTAAAGTGAGAACTTTTGTAAGCCACGTGGTATTGCTTGGCAATTAGATGGCTGTCCTTTTATTCGCTTACAAAGAAGAACTCATCCAAGCTCTTACTGATAACTTATCCAACTTACTCAACACCGATAATATTGAGCAATACCCGTGGAAATTCTCCTTCAAACCTGCCTATAGCGTGCGTGTGAATATTGAACGCTTTGATGGGCAACTCGGTAAATCAGTCATCTTGAAAGCCCGCTGGCGTTTAT
>Ga0256839_1005017_pt1 | contig 12506 bp, 13 predicted proteins | sample 354166metaG_FD_185968 | JGI IMG/M metagenome (GOLD analysis project Ga0256839, IMG submission 185968) | Hydrothermal vent microbial communities from Mid Atlantic Ridge, Atlantic Ocean - 354-166 | ecosystem: Environmental > Aquatic > Marine > Hydrothermal vents | place: Atlantic Ocean: Mid...
AGTTTGCCCCGATCATTTCCACCGAGTACTTTTTCAGGATTCCTTCCTCGTGTAGCTGAACCGCGAGGTTTAGGGCAGTCTGCCCTCCGAGGGTCGGCAGAAGAGCGTCAGGAGATTCTTCTCTGATAACGGTTTCCAGAACTTCCACCGTAAGGGGTTCAATGTAAGTTCTGTCCGCAATTCCGGGGTCAGTCATGATGGTTGCCGGGTTTGAGTTAACGAGAACCACCTCGTACCCTTCTTGCTTTAGAGCCTTGCAGGCTTGAGTTCCAGAGTAATCAAATTCAGCCGCCTGACCTATGACGATGGGACCCGAACCGATGATGAGTATCCTCTTGATATCTTTTCTTTTAGGCATTAAAAATGATATTATAGTAAACGATAAACTACCAAGGAGGGAACGGATATGAAAAAAATAAGAGTTGCACTCCCCATTGCTGGAATTTTCGCCCTGGCGGTATTCAGTCAGTCCTGCGCTCAGAAGTCGGATGAGGTCAAAGCCCTCAAGCAGGAGATAGAAACCCTCAAGAAGGAGACGGAGCAGGTCAAGAAGGACACGGAACAGCTCAAGCAGGAGGCACAGGACCTCAAGGCAATGGCTGAGGAGATCAACAGGAAGATTGACGAGATTTCTCAGTAATCAGGAGGGAATGGGATGAGAAGGGAAATGATAGCTCTCCTTCCCGTTATCGGACTTTCGGCGGTTTTCGTGGTCAATCAGGGTTGTGCAACCAAGCCCGCCCTTGAGGAGGTCCAGAAGGAGAAGGAGGTTCCAAAAAAGAACATTGAGGAGGCACGGAATAACCTCAACGAAGCGAGGGGACTTCTCAGCGATGCGAGAAATCTCCTTGAATCTGCAAAGGAGAAGATAGCCCGGAAACTCGCGAGCAAGCCTGTGGAGGAACCCGTCGTTCAGGAGGAGCCAAAACCCGGCGTGGGATTCGGAAAGATCAGGGTTGAGTGGTGCGATACCCTCTGGGGGATCTCGGAGAAGGTTTACAACAACTCTCTCTACTGGCCCGCCATTTACGACCTCAACAGGGACAAGGTCGGTGAGGATCCGTGGGTCCTATCTCAGGGAATGGTCCTCAAGTACAAAACAGAGCTAACAGAGGAGGAAAAGAACGAGGCTGTAAGGGAGGCTATTGCCTGGAGCATGAAGTTTAAAGACAGAAGGCTCGATCCCAAGTGCCCTCCTAAGTGAAGGCTTTTATTCCCATTCAATAGTTGAGGGTGGTTTGGAGGAAATGTCGTAAACCACCCTTCCTACACCTCTTACTTCGTTTATAATTCGGCGCATTACCCTGTCAAGAAATTCCGGATCAAATCTAACCCAGTCCGCTGTCATTCCGTCCCTGCTCTCCACCGCCCTGAGGGCAATAACCTTTTCGTAGGTCCTTACGTCTCCCATCACGCCAACGGACCTAACGGGCAGGAGAACGGCAAATGCCTGCCAGATATGGTTGTAGAGTCTCTCTTTTTTCAGCTCCTCAATAAAGATCCTGTCCGCCCTGCGGAGAATATCAAGGTCCTCCTCATTGACCTCCCCGATAATCCTGATGGCAAGACCGGGACCGGGGAAGGGGTGCCTGCTGAGGATGTGCTCCGGAATTCCCAGAATCCTTCCAAGCTCCCTTACTTCGTCCTTGAAGAGGTCTCTGAGGGGTTCAATTAGCTTAAGGTTCATCTTTTCGGGAAGCCCTCCTACATTGTGGTGCGTCTTTATCTTTGCCGAGCCTCTTATGCCTGCGCTCTCAACTACATCGGGGTATAGGGTGCCCTGAAGGAGAAACTCAGCTTCCTTCACCTTTCGTGCCTCATCCTCAAGGACCTCTATAAAGGTGTTTCCTATTATCTTCCTCTTTTCTTCCGGGTCCTCAACTCCCTTTAACCTTTTCAAGAACAGCCTTCCCGCATCAACCACCTTAAGAGGTAATCCGAGACCTTTCAGGGAATTCTCAACCTCCTCCCTCTCACCCATTCTCAAAAGACCGTGATCAATAAAAAAGCACATCAGCCTATCTCCGATCGCCCTGTGAACGAGGACGGAAGCAACGGTTGAGTCAACACCTCCAGAAAGTGCAGCAATTACCCTTTTACCCTTTGTTCGTTCCTTGATCTCCTCCACCTTCTCCTCAACGAAGTTTCCCATCTGCCAGTTTTTTTCCGCACCGCATATGTTGAAGACAAAGTTCTTGAGGAGTTCCTTCCCGTAGTCGGTGTGGCTCACCTCCGGATGAAACTGAAATCCGTATATCTTCTTTTTCTGGTCAGCGATCACGGCGTTGGGTGAACCCGTGGAGGAGGCGAGGTTTTTAAAGCCAGCGGGAAGAATGGTTACCCTGTCCGCGTGGCTCATCCACACATCAAACTCATTGGGAGTACCCTCAAAAATGGGATCCCCCTTCAGGACCCTGAGCCTTGCCCTCCCGTATTCCTGAGAATCAGCCTTTTCAACTCTTCCTCCGAGGAGGTGAGCTATAAGCTGAAGTCCGTAGCAGATACCAAGGATCGGCACCCCCAGAGAAAATAATCCCTCCGGAGGTAAGGGTGCGGAAGGTGAATAGACCGATGCGGGTCCGCCGGAGAGGATAATCCCGTAGGGATTCTTTTCCCTTATTTCCTCAAGGGTTGAGTCCCAGTTTAGGATTTCGCTGTAAACTCCGAGCTCCCTTACCCTTCTCGCTATAAGCTGGACATACTGAGATCCGAAGTTGATTACGATCACAGGTCTTCTTTGCATGAGTATATATGATAATTCCTCAATAAACGGCGAAGGAGGTTGCAAATTGTCAAATTTAAGTGAGATGGCGGTAAACTTCGGGAGGTTCGTTTCCGAAAGGGATGAACTTCATGTGGATGAGATAAACGACGAGGTGGTGGAGGAGGTAACGAGGGAGTTTGTGAGGCAGGTCCTCAAAGGGAAGGAAATATCAGAGGACATGCTTGCAGAGATACACGTTGCCATTGAGAACGGTCTGATTGACGGAGCAACGGTTAACGAGATGGAGGGATAACTTCCTTCCATAAAATGTTTCTTTCTCCGATTCCCGGAATACTGACGGGAAAAGCTTTGAGATGGTGCTTCTCGCACCACTCCCTATCGTAATTTTTTTCTTTCATGATGAAGAGGAATCCTTCTGAGAGTTTTTCCAGGTCCTCTACACGCTTTTCAAGGTCGTCAAGTGCTCTCGTAATGACGAGGGTGTACTTCTGTTTTACCTCCTCTGCCCTCTTGCAAATAACTTTCCACCTCATTCCCAGCAGGACACCCGCCTCCTCAAGGAAGGCACACTTCTTGTGATTTGACTCAATCATGGTGAGTTCAATGTGCGGGAGGTAGATTTTAAGCGGGATTCCGGGAAATCCTCCTCCGCTACCTACATCAGCTATGTCAATCTCTTCCCTGTCAATTCCCAGTTTTTTCATGAGCAAATGGGGAGTTATTGAGTCAATGAAGTGGAAGGTTATAATTTTGCGGGGTTCCCTGATTGCGGTTAGGTTGTGAACCCTGTTCCACCTGAGGAGCTCCCTGAGGTAAAGGTGGAATTTTTCAGCCTGATCATCGTTGAGGCTGAAGCCACAGCGAAGAAACCGCTCTTTAATTTCATTGGGAGTAGGCAATTTCATTGATCACCTTCTCCACCATCTTTGCGGGGTCGGGGGACCTTATAATTTCCCTTCCCATAACGATTATGTCGGCACCCTCCCGACGTGCTTCTCCCGGTGTTGAGACCCTCACCTGATCCTCCCTGCTTGCCTCTAACCTTATACCGGGAACTACCGTAAGAAGGCTGAATCTCGCTTTGATCAGGCGCACCTCTTTGCTTGAACACACAACTCCGTCAAGCCCGAACTCCTCAGCGATCCCGGCAAGCTTAATTACCATTTGAGAGATTGTTCCTCCCTTTGACCCTAAAAAGGAGATGTATTCCTCGTCGTGGGATGTAAGAAGGGTTACTCCTATCAGCTTTACGCTCTCCCTTGACTCTGCCGCCCTTCTAACCATCTCCCTTCCACCGAGGGTGTGAAGGGTCAGGTACTGGACGCCGAGCCGTTCCGCACTCTCAACAGCTCTTGCCACCGTATTGGGTATGTCGTGGAGCTTCAGGTCAAGGAACACCTCAAGTCCCATTGAAAGGATTTCTCTTACGACATCTTTCCCGCCTTCAATGAGTAAAGAAGGACCCACTTTCATAATGAGGGGAAAGTGCCTCACCTTTTTGACGAGGTCCATCGCATCATCGGGGGGAAGGTCAAGGGCAACGCATAGTTTTGCCATCGGGATTATTAAATCACGAGGTGAAGGTGCTTGAGGGGAAGTGTTTTCATCGGATAAAGGATCTTGAGAAAAATCAGAGCGGTGGTGTAGGCATCGTCAAGGGCGCTGTGGACCGCCTTTACGGGTATCCCCATTTGCCGTGCGGTTTCTTCAAGAGAAGAGGGCTTTATGTGGGTTCTCTTCAGAAGAGTCAGTACATCTATTCTTGGAAAAGGGAGCGGAATGCCATATTCATTCTTTGTGTACTTCTCAATAAGCTTAACATCGTAGGTAACGTTGAAACCCACGATAATAGAACCTTTTGCGAACTCAAGAAATTCCTCAATAACAGCCGAAGGCGGTCTTCCGAATTTTTCCAGATCCGATGGTGTTATTCCGTGTACATGCACAGACCGACGGAAATCTCCCTCAACCTTCAGGAGCCTGTTGAATACTTGCGAAAGGTCAATTGCCATGTTTTCAATCCTTACCCCACCTATGGAGAGGAGCCTTGCCTTTCTGGGGTTGGCGGAGGTGCCTTCAGTATCAATTACCGTAAAGGGCGTCCTCTCAAGGGTTTCATCAAGGTCATGGTCCGAGAAGAAACGGCGAAATAATTGGTTTGAGCCGTATCTCTGGAGGAGAATCCTTCTCTTGATCCTGTAAACTATACTCATCTGGGAAGGTGCATGGTGTACCGCCTTTCTATAAACTCCTGAAACTCCCTTACTATCTTGAGGCTGTCTTTGAGGAGGTCCCTCTCAATCTTGTTCATTTCCTCAGGAGAAATGTAATTTTCAGGTGATTTTCCCGACCTCATCAGCTCTATCTGGTTTTTGAGGCGAATGGTCTGCATGTAAGTGAAGGCTTCTTTAAGGTCCCGGGCAATGTCTAACGGGATCTCCCCCACTTGAGCCAGCCTATCAATCCTCTCAAGGGTTGAAGTCTCCTCAATCCGGTTCTTGAGGGCAAGGGCTCTTACACCCTGAGTTATGGGGAAAATACCTCCCTTTTTGATGTCAAGCCTTCCCGATGCGGGACCTTCCCTTTCTGTGATTATTCTGCTGAATAGTCCTATGGGCGGTTTGAACCTTATAGCGTCCATGAGCATGTAGGAAATGAATAGCTCTCCCCTGCTTGCTTCCCTGAAAACAAATTCTTTTAGTTCTTTTGCCAGATCATCACTTCCAAATGAATTTCTAAAGTCAAAGAAGACGGCCACCCGGAGAGTGTTCTGAGGATCTGGCTTTGAGATCCAGCGCCTGACCTCATTCTTCCATGCACCCAATCCCTTTCTCCACTCGGGGTTGGAAACCATTACCCTGCCCGGGCATGGAGGAAACCCTACATCAATAAGGACTTCCGATAGGACCTTTGAAAAGGTTTCAAAGTAAAGGGAGGGCTCTTCCTCAAGGGAAGGGAGCGAATCGTCGTAAATAAGGGCATTGTCCTGATCGGTCTTCAGTGTTTGCTCCCTCCTCCCTTCGCTCCCGAGAGACAGAAAGCTGAAAGAAGCGGGCGGTTCTTTGCCTATCTTCCGAATGGTTAATAAAACGCACCTTGAGACAATCCTGTCGCTAAGCTCCGATATGAGCCTTCCTATTTTGAGGACATTCAATCCTTCGGAGAAAAGGTTGAAGACAAGTTCTCCCGTGAGTGAGTAGATATATCTGAGCCTTTCAACATCTTCCGACTTTTCAATTTCCTTTATCAGAGTAAGTAAGTTTCTGCTTTCCGCGAGGATAATGTCCCTGTCTTCAAGTATTCCCGTGATCTCTTTTCCTTTGAGTACCACCACCCTTCTTACATTGTTCCTCGTCATCCGAATGATCGCATCAAAGAGGAAGTCCTCCTCATCAACGCCTATGAGTGGTGAGCTCATGATCTCCTTAAGCATGACCCCTCTCGGGTCCCTTCCTTCCGCCACTACCTTCTTGATGATGTCCCTTTCCGTTACTATTCCCGTCTCTGCGTCTTTAACGATTACGCAGCTTGAATTTTTTTCCCTCATATGACGGCTCGCCTCGGCGGCGGTCCTGTTTCCCCGAAGAATGATTGGAGGAGAGCGGGGGAGGTCCTTTATTCTGAGAGTCAGGAATCTGTCAAGGGTTAATCTTTTTTGAGGAGAAATCCGTAGGAATTTGGCGGTGGCGGAGAGTTTTTTTGCGAGGCTTTTTGTAAAAAACAGCTCAAACTCTTCGTACTTTTTAATGAGCTTGAGAAATACCTCTTTGGGAATAAGGTAAAGAATGGTATCCGTAAGGGTTAGCGCCGTTGAGGTGGGGGGTTCACCGCTGATCAGAGATGGATAACCGAAGGTATCTCCCTCCGAGAGGAGGTCAATCTCTGCTGTGCCGACCCTAAGGGAAACTTCTCCTTTTCTGATAATGTATAGTTCCTCAAGTGGCTTTGAGCCCTCACTGAATACGGTTTCACCCGAAGGGTAGTACCTTATTTTTATGTGAAAGGCGAGGGCTTCCAGAGCGGTGTCCGGAAGCCCAGAAAAGGGGTAGTGGTCCTTGAGGAAGTCTTCAACATCTCTGATCATACCTCGTGTATTTTCTTAGGATACCGCAGTTCTTCAACCATTCTCTGGATTTGTTCCGATGGCGGTTTGGTTGCAAGGGAAACACCTACGGTAACCACCAGATTAGCAATTAATCCGAAGAGACCCGAAGCGGTATGCTGAATACCCGCTATGGAAAATCCGTGGACTTTGTTCAGGTAAATGTAGGCAATTGTCACAAGAAGTCCCACCACGAGACCGCTGACAGCCCCCTCTTTGTTTAGCCTCTTCCAGAAGACACCAAGAACGAGAGCCGGGAAGAAGGATGCGGTGGCGAGGGAGAACGCCCAGGCAACTATCTGAACGATGAAGGCGATTTTTTGAGCGGCGATGAATCCTCCGATTATTCCCGCAATGGCAACCGCTACTTTTCCTATCATGACGACCCTCTTTTCGGGTGCTTTGGGATCTATCATTTTGCTGTAAAGGTCGTTGGATATCGCTGCGGCAATAACCAGAAGGAGTCCGTCCGCGGTGGAGAGTGCCGCTGCTAGTCCCCCCGCCATAACGAAAAATCCCACTATAGCAATTAACCCGGCAATCTCAGGCGTTGCCAGGACCACTATGTCCCTGTGGATGTTTAACTCAGCCCACTGGATTATTCCGTCACCGTTTTTATCAATGACTTCAAACAGTCCGGTTTCAGCCCACTTCTGAGCCCACGCGGGAAGCTGGTCAACGGGTTTACCCACCACATCCTTTAATACAACGAGCCTTGCAAAGGCGGCGTACGCAGGTGCTGTAAGGTACAGAAGGGCTATAAAAAACAAAGCCCATCCCGCACTGACCCTTGCGTCCCTGACGGATGGAGTTGTGAAGAACCTCATGAGGATGTGGGGAAGTGCCGCGGTTCCCGCCATCAGGACAAAGGTGAGTGCAAGAAACTGAGCCATGTTGAACTTAACAAAGGGCTCAACATAATGGGGGCTTATACCCATTTGAGTTTCAATCTGCACTATGTTTTCAAGAACCTTTCCGTAAACGAACTGAGGGAGGGGAACTCCGAACCACTGTGAGGCAAGAATTGAAACGGGGAGAAGATAGGCTGTGATCAAAACTATGTACTGGGCGACCTGAGTCCATGTAATTGACTTCATCCCCCCGAGTATGGTGGTGGCGATAATAATTATCATTCCTATGGCTATTCCCAGCTCAAAGGGAACGCCGAAAAGCCTCCCCATAATGATCCCCACGCCTGCCACCTGACCCACCATGTAGGTAAAGCTGATAATTATGGCGGTGACAAGGGCAACGAGTCTTGCAAACTGCGATTCGTATCTTTCCGCGATAAAGTCGGGAACTGTGTACTTGCCGAATTTTCTGAGATAAGGGGCAATAAGAAGGGCGAGAAGAACATAACCACCCGTCCATCCCATGATATAGGCAAGACCGTCGTAGCCAAGGGCGTAAAGGGCTCCCGCCATTGATATAAAAGACGCGGCGCTCATCCAGTCAGCCGCAACAGCCATCCCGTTCCAGAAGGCAGGTATTCTCCTTCCAGCAACGTAGAACTCAGCGGCCTCCGTAGCCCTGTTGTAAATGGCAATAGCCATAAAAACTATGACTATGCCGAAGACGATTACATAGCCCATTATGTTTTCCATGGCTCACTCCTCCACTCCGTACTTCTGGTCAAGCCTGTTCATAAGGAAGGCGTAAACGAAAATGAGGATCACGAAGGTTATAACGGAAAGCTGTGCGCTGACCCAATAATGAAGGGGGAATCCGAATACCGTTACCTTGCTCAGCGGTTGTGCAAGAATTGCACCGACATAGGATACTGCGAACCAGATGGCAAGCAGGATGATTATGATCTGGATATTTTCCCGGTGATACGCCTCAAGTTTTTCTTTGTCCATCCCGCACACCTCCTTGCTCAAAAATCGTTTTTCAGTTTAAGATAGGAGAGAATTAAAAGTCAAACACTTGGTATAAAATCAAACATCGTTTTAGTTTTATTTCCCAATAAATAGGATTTTAGACCCATTTTTTTAATTTTAGCTCCATTCAAGTAAAGAAGAATTGTCCCCAATTAGCCTAAATTAATGATAATTAAGTTGTTGGTTGGCTTATAAAAAAATAATAATAATTGAATATCAAACACCGTTTTATTTTTTTAACAAACCCATTTTTCAAAGTATCATTTCTATAAAATTTAAAAAAACCAAATGCGGAGGTGGTCCCATGGCGGAGCATGAAAAGGCGGAGGTACTTCTAAAAGTTAAGGAGAAGTACGAACCACCTATGGAGGTTGTAGAGAAGGCGTGGATAAAGGATTACGAATCTCTATACAGGGAATCTGTCAGGAGCAGGGAGGATTTCTGGGCAAAGGTTGCGGAAGAGCTCCACTGGTTCAAGGGCTGGGACAAAGTCCTTGAGTGGAAGCCTCCATACGCCAAGTGGTTCGTGGGAGCCCAGACAAATATCACCTACAACTGCCTCGACAGGCATGTCAGGAACGGAAAGAGGAACAAGGTAGCGTACATATACATTGACGAGGATAACAACGAGCGCAAAATTACCTACGGCGAACTTCTTGAGCTTGTGTCAAGGATCGCAAACGGACTCAAATCCCTCGGGGTGGGGAAGGGAGACAGGGTATCCGTTTATATGCCCAACACCATTGAGGCTGTTGCGGTAATGCTTGCCTGTGCAAGAATAGGTGCCATTCACAGCGTTGTTTTTGCCGGTTTTTCCGAGGGTGCCCTGAGGACGAGGATTGAAGACGCGAAGGCAAAGGTTGTTATAACCGCTTCCTACACGAGGAGACGGGGAAAGAGAATAGACCTCCTCGCTACCGTTGAGAAAGCGATTGACGGTCTTGACTTTGTTGAGAAGGTGGTTGTTTGGGACAGGGACGGAGATGCACTGAGCAGGGACAAAGGTAACATGTTTGTTGATTTCCATTCCATGATTAACTCCGCTGAGGCGGAGTGTGAACCCGAAAAGATGTCCTCTGAGGACCCCCTCTTTATTCTCTACACCTCGGGAACAACGGGCAAGCCAAAGGGCGTCCTTCACACCACGGGGGGTTATATGGTCCAGACCTACTTCACCTCAAAGGTGGTTTTTGACCTTCACGAGGATGACATCTTCTGGTGCACCGCGGACATCGGCTGGATAACGGGTCATTCCTACATAGTTTATGGAATACTTGCAAACGGTGTCACCTCCTTAATAGTTGAGGGTGCTCCCGACTATCCCGATCCGGGAAGGTGGTGGAGCTATGTTGAAAAGTACAGGGTCAATGTTTTCTACACAGCTCCCACAGCCATAAGGATGTTCATGAGATACGGCGAGGAATGGCCAGCTAAGTACGACCTTTCATCCCTCAGAATTCTCGGCTCTGTGGGAGAGCCCATCAATCCCGAAGCCTGGCACTGGTACCACAAAAACATAGGAAGGGAGAAGTGCGTTATCGTTGATACATGGTGGCAGACGGAAACGGGTGCTCACATGATTACTACCGTTCCCTCCTACCCCGCTAAGCCCGGAAAAGCAGGAAAGCCAATGTTCAGCGTTGAGGTGGACATAGTTGACAAGGACGGAAACAGGCTTCCTCCCGACACGGTGGGCTTTCTCGTTATCAAAAGCCCGTGGCCCTCAATGCTGAGAACATGCTGGGGCGAGCCCGAAAGGTATGAGAAGTACTGGAACACCATACCCGGAGTTTACTTTGCCGGTGACCTTGCCTCTTACGACGAGGAGGGTTATGTGATGATCCTCGGAAGGGCTGACGATGTCATAAACGTTGCCGGCCACCGGATAGGTACGATGGAGGTTGAGAGTGCACTCGTGGATCACCCATCGGTGGCGGAGGCTGCAGTGATAGGCAAACCCCACGAGGTAAAGGGAGAGTCAATAAAAGCCTTTGTTATTCTCAAGAGGGGAGTGGAGCCCTCCCAGAAACTTGTTGATGAGCTAAGACTCCATGTAAGGAACGAACTCGGCTCAATAGCGGTTCCCGACGAAATTGAGTTTGTGGAGAAGCTTCCCAAAACGAGGAGCGGAAAAATCATGAGGCGTGTTTTGAAGGCACAGGAGCTGGGGCTTGATGTGGGCGATGTATCCACTCTTGAAGATTAGATGCTTAGGTAGGTTTTTCTTATTGAGTCCCTCTTCATGAGATCCTCCGAGGTCCCCTCGTCCACAATCTCCCCGAGGTCAAAGACGTATGCCCTGTCGGAGATCTCAAGGGCAAGGGAGACCTCCTGCTCAACAATTAGCATGACTATTTCTTGCTCCTCCCTGATTTTCAAAAGTGTTTCTGCAAGGGTATCTACCACAGCGGGAGCAAGACCGAGGGAGAGCTCGTCAATCATGAGGAACTTAGGTGATGACATGAGAGCCCTTCCTATTGAGAGCATCTGCTGCTGACCGCCGGAGAGATCTCCGGCAAGCTCTCTTCTTTTTTCCCTAAGCTGAGGAAAGTAGGAATAAACCTTTTCCAGATTTTCCTTTAGCTCCTCTCTGCAGAGCCATCCGCCCATGATGAGGTTTTCCTCAACGCTCATTCCCAGAAAAAGCCTTCTTCCCTCCGCAGCAAGACTCATGCCCATTCTGACCCTATCCTGCACAGACAGGGACTCAATGTGCCTGTCCTCAAAGCGGATTATGCCTCCCCACGGTTTGACGAGCCCAATGAGGGTTTTGAGGAATGTACTCTTTCCTGAACCGTTGGAGCCGAATATTGCCACTATCTCCCTTTCCCTGACCTCAAGGGTAATAGCCTTGAGCACCTCAACATCACCGTATCCCGCACTGAGATCCCTTACCTCAAGTACTTTCCTGTTTTGCATACTTCTCTCCCAGGTAAGCCCTGATAACCTCTCTGTCCTTTTTTAATCCTTCGGGATCTCCCTCGTATATTATTCTTCCTTCCGAGAGGACAATAACCCTTCGGGTAAGCCTGAAAAGGGCTTTAAGGACGTGCTCAACGAGAAGCAGGGCTGTTCCCCTCTCCTCGTTTATCCTTTTAAGCAGGCCTGCGATCTCCTCAACGGAAACCGGATTAAGCCCTGCAAATATCTCGTCAAGAAGCATAAGGTAGGGACCGAGGGCAAGAGCCCTCGCAAGCTCAAGCCTTTTTCTCTGTGCGAGAGAGAGGCTTCCCGCACGGTCCTTTACCTTCTGGGATAGCCCTACCATGTTGAGGATATCAAGCGCCCTCTCCTCGGAAGACTGTCCTCCGCCGTAGTGAAGGGCTATCATAACATTTTCAAGCACTGATAGATTTGAAAAAAGCCTCGTTATCTGAAAGGTTCTTGCTATGCCCATCTTTGCCCTTTTGTGGGGTCTCATTCTGCTTATGGGCTTTCCTTTAAAGAAGACTTCTCCCCCATCGGGCGAAATTACTCCCGAGATAATGTTCAGCAGTGTGGTTTTTCCCGAGCCGTTGGGTCCAATTATTCCCAGAACCTCTCCCTCCTTCATCTCAAAGCTAATACCCCTCAGGACCCTGTTTCCCCCGAAGCTCTTAGATATATCAGCAACCCTCAGCATCATACTCTCCTCAGGGCTGAAATCCCTCCCGGAATGAGGAGGATTGTCAGGATTATAAGAGCACCCAGCACGACCCCGTGAAGCTCAAAGAAGGTACCCCATACCACCTCCGAGATTATTTCAAGACCGAAAGCACCCGCAAGCGGTCCCCATGTGGTCCCCACACCGCCGATGAGG